>Ga0116191_1001762_pt1 | contig 17189 bp, 21 predicted proteins | sample AD_UKC111_MetaG_FD_89897 | JGI IMG/M metagenome (GOLD analysis project Ga0116191, IMG submission 89897) | Active sludge microbial communities of municipal wastewater-treating anaerobic digesters from Hong Kong - AD_UKC111_MetaG | ecosystem: Engineered > Bioreactor > Anaerobic > Digestate...
GTAGGTCGCATGGTTGCCGCGTCCCGAGTAGTCCGTGGCGGTCTGCAGCGCCGCACGTCCAGCTTCGTCAAGCCCGTAGGCGTCACGGTAGGGGTCGTACAGCGCGACTAGGCCGTTGCGGGGCAGGCCGATATTGAGCGATCTCGTAATCGTACAGTTATATCCGCCACGGGCGACCACCAGCCCGCGATCAACCCTGACCGTAGTCAGATTCATTTGTCTATGCTCCTCCTATTCTCGCTTTGCCGTGGACGAGGCACGGCCCCTCGGCGAGGATGTAGTCCTGCCCTCCGAGCGTCGCGATCAGGTTCCACAGGTACGGGACGTCCTCGGTCGGGGCGATGTCCATGACGGTCGTCGAGAGGAAAAGGTCGATATTGCCGTTGCCGTCCGCGATGATTCCCCCGTTCGACGTGTTGGCATCCACAAGGGGACTGCTCGCCGTCTGCGATGCCCAGATTCGAAATTTGACCGTCTGCCCGTCCAGGTTGACGGGGTTGCCGTTGCCGTCCGTGACCGTCCACCGGGTCTCGAAGGCACAGATCTTGAACAGCTCCAGCAATTCGTTGAGGGGGCCTGTCATCTGTGCCGCACCTCCCTAGTATTCCTCGACACAGACCTTCGCCGTTTCACCTGATGCACAGGCCACGTAGACGTGATCTGGCCTGCCGGGTTTCAGTCCGCCGAACTCCCACACCATCGTTTCGTAGGGGGCCAGAAGCATCCCGGTCGTCGACGTTGCCTCCCCAGACGTGTAGGCGTAATAGACGTTGGACGGCCCGACGTTCTTGATCATCAGCCTGTTCCGCGTCTCCATCGCCGCCGACCCGACGCATGCCTCGATCGGCGTGGACGTGACGTTCTTCTGCGCATGGAATCCCATCGTGTCGCCTCCCGTCAGAGGACTTCCTCAAGGGTCACCGTGAGGAAGCCGTTGAACTGCCATTCGCTTTCCAGCGTCACATTGTCGTCCTTGAAATGCACGGTGATGTATTCCCCGGAATGCGGGTCCTTCCAGAGGAACGACGAAAAAGGCCCCCGCATCGCGTTGTAGAACCGCAGGATGTCGAGGGCGTCTTCGTAGGTGACCTGAAATTTCAGCGTCCAGACCCTAGGTCTGCGCCCCTTGTAGTACCGCTTCGTCCGTCCGGTCTCGAACGTGGTCGTGATGACGTTGTGGGCGGGCGTAACGGAGGGCGTGTGAAACGGTTCCCAGCGGAAAACCTCCACTCGACCACCTCCTCACTCATAACTCACAAACAGCGATACGGATAACTCTGGGAGTGTAATCCCATGGCAATTCAAAAGTGGTCCAAACCCGAAATATATACTCATCCAGCAAACCGACACGAACCGTTGTATCATTGATTTTTTGTAACCCTACATCGACTAGGTGCTGCACATAGCCCTGATAACCTTGCCCATTGACATATTCGAAATATTCCAATCCTTGCACTCTAGGTACAATGAAATAGGCATTTGGCACTCCATGGACGATATCAATATACCGTGGGGGGGTTCTAAGATACGTCCTGTCAACGAGTAGAACGTTCCTTATTTTTGGGTAGCGATTTTTACTGCTGAATACAACCCCACTATCCCCGTCATAAATTACCATCCCATACCCAGATGGATTCTCCTGTGCTGTTTGACTATAGATAGCATATTGGAATGCCCCTCCAGATCCATTCATTCCTATCACTTTTGTGTATTTTCCATTTGGATCGCGCCCACACACTACTGTGGAATAACAATCAGAGATCGGTCTAAATGCACACGCTGCAACGATTTCACCATTCGGGGTCGATACGGTCTGTTCGTAATAGTGACCCATTGGGTCATCTTTAACCAGATTGTAAAAAGTCCCCGTGCTTAAAAGGGGCAGATTTGCCTTATTCGGATCGACTTGAACTGCGCCTCCAGCTCCGCAGATTATTCCATAGAATCCCATTTTTTCACCTATCATTCACAGACATACACACAAATCTGGGTTTCCCCTGGCTCCCCCATAACGAGGGAAGGGTCCGGGGTGATCCACGACAAGGTCCCGTCGTTTTCTAGCGTACAAATCAACTCTATGTCAGATGTATTGTTTGCTGTCGGAAACGTGAGTAGCATAGACATTTTCCCGTCCGCCTCAGGGATATACTCGCTTCCGCTCGTCTTGCCGTCCTTTACCACGGAATAAACAAGACGAGCAAACTTATCGGTATAGTCACAGATCAATTGACCATTTTCATCCCACACGCGCATCCCCCACGCCATCGTTCCTTCCTCCTATCCGAGATAACCGAGATGCACCCGAAGCACGTTATTCTCGTCGTAGATTTTCAGCGTTTTGTCGGTCAGATTGATCTCGAATTTGCCGTCCGACGACTTGGCGACCCCAGCCGTCACCGTTCCCAGGTCCGCCTTGATCGCGGACAGGGCATTGACCGAGATCTTTTCTGCCGTGACGCAGTTAGCCTTCAGCTTCGGCGTCGAGATGGCGTCGTCGGCGATCTCAGTCTCCGTGATCGACCCAGGCCCCACGCCGAACGATTCCGTCGTCGCGCTGATCGGCCCCACCCACGACGAGACGTTCCCCGACGTGTCCACCGCTCGGACCCAGTACCAGTAGACGGTGCTTTCTTCCAGTCCGCCCCGCGTAAGCGACGTCCCGGCGATACACGCCACAAGGGTTCCCTGGTTCGGCGACGACGGCTGAACTACCCCCTGATATTCCACGATCTCGACGTACCGCAGGTCCTGGTCAGAGGGGTTGGTCCATTGGATCCGCACCAGCCCCGGGCCTGGAATGACGGACAGGTTGGAGGGGTTGCCGGGCGGAAGCGCCTTCCCGTAGAGGGTCAGCCCCTTCGTGGCCCCGGTCGACCGGATCCCGTCGTCATCGATGCAGACGACCTTGACCGTCACACTCTGGTCCGCCGGGATGTTCCGGGCGACGTACCCGGTCGACCCCGGAGGCAGGAGGGCAAGGACCCGGTACTGCGACTGCCCCTGCTCGAGGATCGACACCTCGATCCCCGTCAGCGGGACGTTCGGCGGAGTCCACGTGATGTCGATGTCCGACGAAACCGTCCCGTCCATCAGGACCAGCACGTTTTCCACCGCATTCAGACCCGTCACGTCGGGGCAGGTGAACGGGTTGTCGAGGTTCGTGTCGACGTGGTAGCTGATCGGCTCCGCCCGGTCGTTGTAGACCTCCGCCACGTACTCGGAACAGACCACCGAGATTTCCTCGGCGTTCCGGTCCCCGCTGTCGACGACCTGCGTGACGCGGAATGGCTTCTGCACCCACCCGGCCAGCGAATGGGTGATGCCGATCACGTCTCCGGCCTCGATGTCGGCGTCGCCGAGCGAAAGCTTGAAACTGCAATGATTCCGAACCAGCCGTGCCGTGTCCAGCAGGTAGGCCCCCATCCGGCACGCCTGATTCACGTTCGTGATCCCCTTCAGGCTGAACGACCGCTCGATCACCCCCCGGTGCTCGATGTCGTCCGTGTCCTCGTAGACGACCGTCACCGTCTCCCAGTGATTGCCCGGATCCACCCACTCCACGATGACCCGGTTGAACGCCTCGTCCTCCGGGGTCTGCCACCACGTGAACGACCCCGCGATGATGCTGTCCTCCGTGACCTGCTTGTAGACCGAGGCCACGGGGGCGTCGATCTTCAGCGCGATCTTGTCCCGCCGGATCAGGTACCCGCGGAAACAGGCCAGCATCTCCGCCAGCACGTCGACAGCCTCTTTCTGCGTGTCGACGACGTAGTTGAGCGTGAAGCGCTTCCCCCCGTCCACCAGCCCGTCGCAGTAGGTCGCGGCCGTCAGGAACGAATCGGCGTCGATCCTCGATTCGGGGATCCCCAGCCCGTAGCGCGTGTTCGTCAGCAGGTCCCGGACGATCCACGCCGGGTTGTCGGAGAACTGCACCCCGCTTGGGGTCCAGATTTTCCGCCCCTCCACGATGGACGTGATGACGGCTGGCCCAGTCAGTTTCTCCTGTGCCTTCAGCGTGGCACCGATGAACGCGAGGTGATTCGGATACGGGCGCACGTTGCGCTTCGGGGACGGTGCGAGGAACTTGATCTTGAGCCACTCCGGCAGGGGCGGAAGCCATTTGGGCCACAGGTCGGGGAATTCCGGGGCATACCCGCCGGGATCCCGCGGGTCGGTCGTGGAATCGTCACTATCGAGATGCACCGTGTAGGAACACTCGTCCAGGTTCTTTGGGTTCTGGTCGTCGAACTGCACGCCCGTGATGCTCTGCACGGGGCCTTCGGAAACGCCGACCATCCGCTCGACCTTCGTCTTTTTGTCGTCCAGAAAATTCTCGTAGAAAATGTTACCGGCCACGCGCATCGTTCCATACACGACAGGGATCGGGAGCACCTGTGTTTTGCTGTTGCTCGTCGGCCCGAACGAGTAGGTCGGGGACTGGAACTCGAGGTCGATGTTCGCCATCTCGAACAAGGACCCGATCGCCGCCCCGGCCAGCATCGAGGCCACGAGGGTCGCACCGAACAGGTACGCCCCGCCGACACTAATCGCGCCGATCAGCGCACCGGCCGCCACAAGAGCCACCGGGCACCACCTCCTCATCCCGAATCTTCCAGTATGCCCTCACGCGGGAGCGGAACCAGCTCCCGAACGGGCTGACCTGGCTCGTCTTCCCCTTCGCGATGTGCAGGACGTGGAACGGATCCACGAACGTCACGACGTGGACGTAGCCGAAGGCCGAGACCGTCGCCATGATCCCCTCGGCGGGACCGTCCGCCCTGTCGCAGAACCTGGCCAGCCCTGCCTCCAGATCCGCCAGCGTCTTCCCCAGCATCTCCTCGTCGGTACTCCACGACGGGTCTCCATACCTCCACGGGTCGACCTGCCGCCCCCAGAGGACCTCCTGCGCGTACAGGGCCAGGGAAAAACAGTCGGCCCCATCGGGAGGGGCCGACCTCGACCACGGGATTCCGATCAGGCTGTTCAGCTTCTCGTTCATATCCTCATCGTCACCCGCACATCCTTCGCGGCGGGGAGATAGGGGAAGTCATTCGCCCAGTACAACCGCCTCGGGACCTTCTTCTTCAGCGAAAAGTCCGCCCACACCATCAGCTGGATCGCGGTCTCGTTGATCAGCGCCTGCCGGATCCGCCCGCAGAACAGCATCTGCGCCCCGTCCGGCGTGTTCAGCAGGTTTCGGAACCCACGCAGGACGTGCACCGTGACCCCGTTGAGCCGGACATACTGGGCGTATGCCGAAAACTCCCTCGTCACGTTGTCGAGGCGGACGTACACGGTCTCGATCGTGTTGTCCGTGTCCACCTCACATTGCTCGTAGCTCAGCCCGCATGAAGAATAAACCTGCGGGTTCCCGTCCTCGTCGAAGAACCCGATGTCCGTGTGGCTTCCCGTCACGGGGTCGTAGTCACAGTCCGTCAGGTAGAGGGAATGGGTCACGTTCGGGTTCTCGACCTCAGGGATGTCGAGGATCCGCACCAGCAGGATCGGTGCAAGCTCGTCCTTGGCGATTTCTGCGTTGAACGTCGAATTTCCTCTCGGCATTACGTCAGCCCCCTGATCGCCTTCCGAACCGAGGCGTTTTTCGCGATATTCTCGACGATCAGCGACTCGATGACCGTCCGGTTGCTCCGCATCAGGTCGATGAACGAGCGCGGGTCAAGCGCGTTTATGTTCATCACGATGGCCGGAGGCGTATCGTCATCCCGGTCGCGTCCCAGCGCCCGCATCTGCTCCGGCGTGAACACCCCCTCGCCCCGCTTCAGGACTGCCAGCTGCTCGTCGCTCGACAGTCCGCCGGAGTGAAACCTCGGCAACGAGGACAGGGAACGCATCCTCCCCTCGTACCCGACGATCCCCCCCGTGTGGTAGTTGAACCCCACGCGGGTCGACCCCCACGTTTCCATCGGTCCCCATGAGGATGCCACCAGCCCACCGCCGCCGCCAAACAGCCCGCTGATGGCCCGGAGGATCAGGGCCTTGAGGGCGAGATACGCCAGGTCCTGCGCCAACCGTTTCAGAACGCTCGACAGGTCATTCCCGTATGCGATTGCCCCGGCAAACGCATCCGCCAGGTCTCCCGCGATCCCGCTTAGCTTGTTCGACAGGGCGTCCTCGGCGTCCCGCACGAGCGTGCTCATCGACGTCTTGCTGTTCTCCACGGCCTGACCCAGACCCGTGATGGCGGACTGGATGGCCTGAACGGCGAGCGGGAACTTCTCGTACTGCGCCAGCAGGGCCTCCAGGGCGCTCCGGTACTGCTCCACGCTCAGCCTGCCGTTGTCGTACTGCCCCTTGAGGGTCTCCAGCGTGCTGTTCGCCGTCTCGACGGCCTTGGACTGGGCCTCGCCGAACAGGTCGCGGTACTCGCTGTCCCCCTCCAGCAGACTGCGGATGCTGACCCCCTCGCCGACCATCTGCTGGTATTTCTGCCGGATGGCCTCCATGCGCTCCTCGACGATCCGCAGGTACTCCGCGTCGCCCATCATGCCGGAGGCGTTCAGCGACTTGTAGAGGTCGAGGGTCGCCTGCCCCGTTTCCTCGGCGATCCTCTGGAGTTCCTCCTGCTCTTCCTTGGCCTTCTGGATCCGGTCCAGCTCCGCCTTTACCGACTGGGCCGCCGCCTGGGCCGCGTTCTGCCGGATCTCCAGCGACAGGTCGGCGATCGCCTTCCAGTCCGACGACAACGGCTTCAGCTTCTTCTGCCAGCTGTCGAGGATCGGCAGGAACGCCTTCCCCTCCGTGTTGAGGTACCGGATTTGATCCCGGATTTTCGTCACGAGCTGTTCCGTCGCGCTAGGGCCGGAACTCCCGCCCCCTGCCCCTTTCTTCCCGCCGATGTCATAGGGGGCGGATCCTCCTCCTGCCCCGGACTGCAACCCCGCCAGCCTCATCACGTCCAGCTGATCCATCTGGGCCTGCTGTTGGGCCAGCTTCTGCCGGGTCTCCCCGAGGGTCGATGGGATGGAACGCGAGGAATTCGGCCCGCCGACCGGAGCCGTGTAGTAGGAATCCTTCTTGAAAAACGCCTCGTAGGCCATCAGCCCCGCAAGCGCCGGTATCAGAACCCACTTGACCGTGAACGCCATGGTCTCCATCGCTCCCGTGACCCCGGCAATGAGCGTTTTGACGGGGCCAAACAGGGAAAGCCACGTCACGAGGTCGCTAACCCCCTTCACCGCCGCCGGGAACAGGGAAAGCCACACGGAGAACTCCGCCACCAGCTTCGCCACGGCGATGGCGAGGACTGCCCCCTTGAGGGCGACGAACGCCCCGACCATCCCATACACCGCGACCTTGACTGCCGTGGAATGGGTTTCGAGGAACGAGAACAGGGAGGCGGTCGCCTTGGTGATCGCGTTGATTGCCGAGAGCATCGCCCCGCCGATCGCGTCCGCCGCCTGCCGGGCCTTCTCCGACGACAGGGTCGCGGTCAGCCGTTCGAACTGCTGGGTCAGCGAGGGCACTCCCTTCAGCTTATTCATCTCGAACAGGTCGCCGAAGGCGTTCTTCAGCGACTGGATGGCCCCGCCAAGGGTCCCCCGCATGGAGGAAGCCAGCCCGCCGAACCGCTTTTCCATCTCGTCGAGGACGAGGTTCTGCGCCCGGACGATATCCCCGCTGGCGACCAGGTCCTTGATCGCCTGCTGGACCGGGGCCGAGATCCTGACCCCCACACGGGACAGCATCATCAGCCCGGTCGATGGATCGTTGACCGCCCGCCCCAGCATCTGCATCGCGCTGGTCAGATCCATCCCCAGCGCCGTCGCCATGTCCAGCGCCGCCTTCGTGGTCCGGTCGAACACTTCCCCCCGGATGTTCCGAAACGTCAGGAGCAGGGCCATGCCCTCCTGAATCACATCGTCCCCGTAAATCGTGGACTTCTGGAGTGCCGCTGAAAAGGCCTCCAGTTGTTCTGACGTCCTCCCGGCGACCCCTCCCGTGGACTTGATGACCCCCTGCATCTTGGCGAGGGCGCGCTCTGCCGTGATGGTGTTCTGGATCATCGTGCTGAACCCGGCCGTCACGCCGAGGAATGCCCCCAGCTTGAGCGCCAGCCCGGCAAACGACGACCGGAGCGTCTCCACGGCGGACACAGACCGGGCCGCCTTCCGCTCGATCTCGTCCAGCGACCGCGAGACGACCCTGGCCCCCTCCTGCGCCCCTCGACCGTCAATCACAACCTGTAGCCGTGCATTCGTGGCCTCACCCGACACGCTTTCACCTCCCCTCCCTGCCCCTTCGCCTGGCCTGTTCGTCGACCCAGCGCAAATATTCCCGATCCATCTCCTGGATCAGGCGGACGAAATCATGCCGTTCCTCGCCGTACAGGCCATAGAGATCACAATATGCCAGCATCTCCGACAGGCTGATCGGGTTTGCCGACATCCCCACGGTCCGCGATGCGGACAGGGTGATGAACGCCTCGTAGTAGAACGACAGAGCGGGACTGACCTCAACCCGGCTGGCAAGCGCCTTCGGCTCGATCCCGTCCCGCTCCGCCATCGCCTCCAGAAACTCCCTCTGTGCCCCCCAGGACAGCTCCCACCGGAGGGCTTCCCTCAGTTTTTTGCCTCGTCCTCCAGGGCCTCAGCCTTGAAATTCGAAAGCAGGTTCGCCTGCTCCTGAATGTCCCGGAACAGGTCGGGAAGATCCTCAAGGACCTTCAGGACGTTGTCGCGGGTGAACGGAAGGTCGTTGCCGTTCTCGTCGGTCACGCCCTCCCATCCGACGATGACCGCGTCGGCATACGCCTCCCGGAGAATCTGCTCGGCAACCGCCTCGTCCATCGTCCCCATCTCCAGCTGTTTCCGGTAGGGGCGCAACCGCTCCGCCATGATCCGCCTGAACTTGGCGTTAGCCCCGCCAGCACGGACCACCCGGATCCTGAACGCCCCGTAATCGATGGTGACCCCGTCGACCGCCTCGGCCCTGGGGTCCGTCCGAAACATCGTGTATGGCCCCTTTACGCTCACGCTATGCCACCGCCCTCGTGATTTTCAGAGTTGCCGCGTCGCCGGAGTTGTAAATCCCGTTGAACGACATTCGGCACATCATGTCCCCATCCGCACCTTCCGCGAACACCTCGGCATCGCCGAATTTCAGCGACCCGATGTCGAACCGGTACTTTTTCAGCGTCGTCGACCCCAGAACGAACGACAGGGCCACGGCGTTGCCCGCGAGGAACATATCGTAGGCCGTGTTGCTCTCGAAGTAGACGTCGAGACTCCCGCTCACCTCGAACCGACCGGACCCTATCCCGGCCCTCTCCATCGATCCAGCCACGTCTACGGGACGGAGGGAATTTCGGATCTCGAGATCCAGCCCCTGCACGTTCAGCGTGGTGACCCCTCCAACCGACAGACTCGCGAAATCGGCCGATGCCGACATGACCTTTTCCGTGGTGGGGTTCGTATAGGTCGCCCCGGAGATTGGGGTCTGCGCAAGCGCCCCGCCTTTCCCGACCAGCGAGAACTCGCCGGAAACGATTTCCTTCGCCTTTACCGATATTTTCAGCGAATCGACCATCATCCCAGTGAACCGAAAATACTGGTCCGTCGTCCCCAGCTCGATCTTTTTCTCGAAAGTGAACGATTTCTTGGTGATGCCGTTCTTCAGGATGTTCGTGCTCCACGTGTTCTGAAGCAGACTCTCCAGCAGGTCATCGAAGGTCCCGTAGGACAGCTCGATCCCGATCCCCCCGCTCGCCCCGCCCGAAACCAGGATCTGGTCGGTCACGTTGCGGTCAGCCCGCATCTCGCTGGACACGACGCTCTCCCGCAGGAGCTTCAGCGATTCACGGGTGAAACGCAGGATCTGAAACGTTGGCGTCGACGGGGTCGTCCCCCACGTCGTTTCAGGAACGTAGGACAGCTGGACCTCAGACGCATTCGCGATCAATCGCAATCACCCCCTTACAAGGCTTCATCCCGCACGAACGGGATGTTGACGTTCACCTGATACCACCCGTCGTCGCCCGCCCCCCCGACATGGGTGATCCACGGGGCACCGCACCGGATCCCCACGGAGCTGTACCCCCGGAAAATCTCCGCCACGTCGTCGGCGAGCCCCAGGGCCTCCACGCTCCCGGAATTCAGGGGAACGAACACCTGCACGGTGATCAGCCCCGGATGACGGACGATATTCGCCCCCGGCGCCCCGGCCGTCGCATGAAACGCTTCCCCCGGGAGAACCGAGAACCGGACCCACGGGGCGAGAGGCGTGACCGGGGTAAAATCGAGGTTCCCCCACGCGATGGGGGTTGCGCCGTTCCATCCCGCCTCGAACACCCCGGCGAGGGTCTCGAATTCGCTCTGGTATCCCATCGGCTACCCCCCCATCGTTGCCTGCATCTCGGCGACCGTCACCCCGACAACCCCCTGCGGGGCCTGCTTCGAATGCCCGTGCTCCAGCGCCTCGGCGTAATCGAGGTTGTTCGAGACGTAGATCGCGACGTTGCCGTCCTTAACCCCCTCGACCACAGCCGCGCCCTTCTGCATCGCCGTGTTCGCCGTCTCTTCCGTGGTCGAGAGATCCGGCGACCCGATCCCCACGTTCCAGTTGGCCCGGAACCGCCCAGTTCGGACCGGGGACTTCAGGACCACCCGCCGGAGCACGTCCAGCGCGACCATACGGATTAGCTTCGTGTGCTTCTCCTCGGTCAATTTCCCGAACTTTTCCAGCGAAAGCCTGAAATTTGTCAGGTTTTCATCGCTCATCCGATCACCGCCTGACCTGAACCTTGTAGTAGAGGGGCGTCCCTCCCGGGTTCATGGCCTCCACGGCGATGACGGCGAATTCCAGCCCCCCGATGACCAGGCGGTCGTCCTGCGTCGGGACCACGGGAGAATCGGGAGAAAGGAGGACCAGGCGATCCCCCGCCCGGATCGTCTCGCCGTTGATCAGGCGTTCGGCGTAGGCCAGCATCACGCCCTTCGCCGTCGAATCCGAAGCGGTCGTTGTCCCCCGCTCCCACCCGTGAGCGGGAGCTTCCGTGGCGTACCGCCGGATCGTGACCGTCTGCCCGAACCGCTCGATCAGGTCGGCCCCCCGTTTCCGAAGGGGCGCATATTCATACGTCATCCCCGGATCATCTCCACCGTCCCGCTGGACCGGAGCACTCCCCTCAGGAGGTTGTCGATCACCGGGTAGCTCGTCCCAGCCGGAGCGGTGTCCTCGTAGGACACGGATATCTCCCCGACCGTCTCGGATTCGATCCTCCCGCCCCTCGCAAGGTCCGGCTCCATCTCCCCGGACAGCATCCGCAGGGCGGCCTCACAGCACGCATCCCGGATCACCTTCGGGATCGAACCCGGATCCACCGCGTAGCCGTCCTCGTCGACGACCCCCTCGCGTGGCCATGCCAGCGCCTGGTCGCGGTCCGCCCGGATCCCCTTCCACCGCCCCCGGTAGTGCGAATCGAGATAGGCAGCCGCCTTCCGCAACGCGCCTTCCTTGGCCGTGTCCGTCCCGGTCCACAGGGCATTGCCGAGCGCCGTGTGGTAGGCGTTGCAGTCCGCAAGCGAAACGTAGGTGTCAGTGCCTACCGTCAGCGCCACCTACATCACCCCTTCCGCGTCTTGCCCGGCTTCTCCTCGATCACGCCGTCAAGGATGTCGATCAGTTTGTCAGACTTCGCGGCTTTCGTCCCCTTCACTGGCTTCTCGGTTTTCGGAGGCTCCGCCTCACAGGTGGGTTCCATCCACCGCTCGTGAACCCCTTCGACGAACTCCCGCTCGTCCAGCAAGGCCCATCCCTTGTCTCCGTTGTCATACCGGATCTTGATGTAGCCCAATGGATCACCCCCCAGTCATGCAAAAAGAAGGGGGGGAGCCAGGCCATAGCCAGACTCCCCCCAATACGGTTCTACCCTCTACCGCTACGACGCGGTCTGGACGACGCGGACCCCCATGTTCGGGTCGAGGACCTTCACGCCCCACAAGGCGTCGAGGCTGACCTTCACGAGGCTGTGGTCGCCGTCGTACCACATTCTCGACCGCAGGGTTAGCCCGGTAACCGGGTCAGTCACGGTAGCGATCCTGGCCCCGATGTTGTTCCCGATCTCGGACAGGACGCCCATGCCCAGCGCGATAGCGTTCCGGTGGAACAAGAAATTCTGCGCCTTCGTCCCGCCGGAGCCGGAGGGCTGTTTCAGGGTGACGACCGCGTCCACAACGGCCGCCTTCGCCAGCGCCGGGAAGATCTTGATGGTCGTGGTGCTGGCCCCAACCGTCACGTCCTCCGTGACCACGTACTGCTGGTCGTCCCCCGTGATGGCGAGGATATCGCCGACCTTGATCGTCTCGCCCTGCGTGAAGGACTTGCAGACGATCTCCGTGGCACCCTTCGCCGTGTTCGCGTTCACGGCACCCGAGGTGTCGGCGGCCGTGCCGGAGGTCACGCTCGGGACGTTCTGATTCATGAAGAACTCCATCCCGTACCGGGTCCCGAGATACCCGCGAAGCTGGGTGTCGACCCCAGCCTGCCCGGAACCGGACTGCGTGGCGAATGCGGACAGGGCGGTCAGCTGAGCCTCCAGCGTGGGATCGATCATGAAATGGACGTTCCCGTCCAGCATGGGGACCCGCAGGTTCGACAAGACCGCCTTGGCGGCCGTGATATCCCCGACGGTCGGCGCGGTGGCCGAAATCGCCTTGTGCCACGGGAACAGCTTGATGACGTTCGCGATGCTCTGGTCGATGGCGTCAGCGAGGGCGTAGGCCGCGGGACCGATGTGGTCCTCGATGATCCGCTCCTTCGTGTATGCCAGCTCCTTGTCCGAGAGCGCAAATTTGACTTCCTTCCACGTGTCGAGCACGAGGGAGACGTTCCCGGCGTCGATGTCCTGCGTGGTCCCCCCGGTCGTCGGGTTCACTTCCGTAGCCGTGAACGAGGTCGGACGAGGGATGTTGATCGTTGACCCTCTCTGCTGGGGGGTCGGGTCGTAGCCGCGGTGCACACGGGCCGCCAAGCCCAGGTTCTTGCGAAGCTGGATCAGCGCCTCGTTGGCGTAGAAAATGGGATCGTAGTTGCTCAGCACGTTTGCCATGCGTTTTCTCCTCCCTGTTGAGTAGGATTATCGCGGGAGGGGCTAATCGACGATCTGTAGCTCCACCCCCGCCTTTTCAGCGGCCTCACGGGCCGCCAGGTACTTCGCGTGATCCTTCGCGTCGGCGCGGGACAGCATGATCGGTCCGGCCGTTGCCTTCCCGGGACTCGGCGGGGTCGCGCCCCCCGATTTCCCGGTCCCGTCGAACGCCCTCCCGAACACGTCGGACGCCCGCATCTCCTCCACGAGGTCCTTGATCGTGAGAAAACCGCCCTGCGCGTTCACGCGAGGATCCCCCTTCGCGTCAACGATCCGCACGACGTATTCCCCGTTGTCCTCGACCACACGGGCCGCGTTGCGAACATGGGGTAGGAGCAGGGCCGGGACGCCCTTGGCAGAGGCGATCGCATCCGTGGCGGCCGCCTCGATGAGGTATCTCTCGAGGGTCCCCCGCATCCGCTTAATATCCTCGTCCTTTTTGCCCAGCTCGGCGGCGTGCTTCTCGAGGATCTGGGCCTTCAGCTTCTCCCATTCCCCGGCCTTGGTCGCCCGCTCCTCCTCGGCCTTTTTCTGGGCCTCCAGAAGCTCGGCGATCTCCTCGGGGGTCTTGCCCAGCTCCTGCCACGCCCGGATCTTCCGCTCGTACTCCCGTGCGGCCTTCCGCTCCTTCTCCAGAGCGGACTTCAGCCCGCTCGTGTCCTCCAGCCCCTCCACGTCCAGAACAAACCTACCGTCCTTCTGGGTATAGAGGGACCGAAGCCCTTCCTCCAGCCCGTCCAGCGAATCGAGGACCGCCTTCAATGCCATGTGCGTCACCCTCCCGGTGAAAGTTTTTTTGCTGGCCTCTCGCCAGCCAGAAAATGAACCGGGGGACCCCTCCCGGTGTCCCCCGGCACTTCCCTATGACGGTTTGACGTTCGGGGCCTCCGGGAGGATCGTGTCCCTCCCGTCCGGCGTCAGCCTGTGCCGTCTCCCCTGCTCGTCCACGTACACGATGCCCCGTTCCCCGATGGCCCTCGAATCCTCCTGCCACTTGCTCCCCAGATCCCGCTTCTCCTCGTTCCTCACGTCCGCCCCCCCTCGATACGAGCCTTCACCCACAGCCGATTCCCGTCCACCCGCTTCGACAGGATCCTCAGGTATTGCCCGCCCCTGACCAGAACCTCTTTCTCGTCCGGGAACGCCGAGGCGAACGTCATGGACGTACCGACGTAATCCCCCCCGACGACCTCGATCACAACGTTCCGCATCAGCCCACCGTGGGCGATCCCGGCGAACTTATCGGCAACGTCGATGTCCGACGTGAAGCTGGTCAGCCCCTCGATCTCGACCTTCCCGCCCACAGGGACAAGGTCGAAGATCGCATAGGGCCTCTCACCCAGCATACCGCGATAGATCGGTTTCTCGGAGGGCCAGCGCGGGGCGTTGTCGATCCAGCGGTTCAGATCCCTCGCCATCCCGCCCACGACCTCGTTGACACTGGCGCTCCCGCCCTCGACGAACCCCTTCTCCTGAAACTCCCGGATGTACGAATAGAACGACCCAGAGTACCCCCGGAGCGCGGCCCGCACCCCGCGGACCTCCTGCTCCGTCAGGTCGATCCCCCTCTTCGCGAAATCCCCCCGGACGATCGCCTCAATCCCGGCGTTGTCAGCCGACGGCAGGTGCTCCCTCGTTTCCCGGGCGGCCTGCGTGATCGCCGGGAGGTTCCCCGTCGAAGGCCGGATCGGGGACGTGGACGCCAGGTTCTCGACGGCGTTCTCAAGGGCCGTCCCCAGCTTCTCGATCGTCAGAGGCTTCGAGGTCTGGTCCAGCAGTTTCAAAAGCCCCTGCTGGCCCCCCGCCTTCCACAGGGCGGCGTTCGCCTTCCCGAGGACCGCCTCCGCGAACCCAGGGAATTCAAGATCCTTCGAGGCGAACCATTGCTCATAGGATACCGTCGCTGGGATCTGCCCGTCCATGCTGGCCCTCGTCCCCGGAGGGATCTCGTCGGCATCGATCCCCATTTCCCGGAACGACCGGAGCACCGGGATCACGGTGCAGCGGCAGTTCGGATGGACCGGGGGCATCCCCGGCATCTCGATTGCCTCGCCGTCCAGCGTCTGCGTGAGGTCGTCAAGGCTCCACGCCTTGCCGTCCAGGGCACCGCAGATCGGGCATGTGCCCTTGTCCAGCGTAGCGACCCATTGGACCCCCTTCACGATATCGGCGTTGTCCTTGATGACGGCCTCCCTCGCCCCGTTGCTCAGCGACAGGATCCCCGTCCTGACCAGGGCCTGTGCCCGCCTCGTCGCCCCCTCCATGATCCCGGGAACCTTCACCCCGTTCTGGACCGTCCCGCCGAAAATCCGGGCCATGAGTTGCTGGACCGATTCCCCCCGAACCGCCCCGATCCGCATCTGCGTCTCGAAGGCGTCCCGCAATTCCTGCGACTGCTTGCTCCACCAGTCGCCTAGGGGTTTGCCGAACACCGAGACCTCCGAAAGCCCCGCCATCAGGTTGTAGCCCGACGTGAACATCCGAACGTCGAGAATCGCGTTCATCGACTTCACGAAATAATCGCTCGTCAGCCTCGAGATCGCGGGAAGCTCAACCCCGAATTTCCCGCTCAGCTCGCCGATCCCATTCTCGATCACCCGGTTGACCTGGGCCAGCAATTCACGGATCCTCCCCGTATCGATCCCCGACCCGTCGGCCTTGCTCGCCAGCGCGAGTTGCGAGGCAAGATCCCCCCCGAGGCGGTCCATCATCCTGCGGACCTCCTGCCCCGCGCCCTTGGCGTACTGCATCAGGTAGGTGAAATAGAGATAGGTGGCGTCCACCAGCCGTTCGTTCACCGTCGGCATGGAACCCCACCCCTATCCCAGCAGTCCGACCTGATCGTTCTCCGACGCGATCTGCAACGCCTCCCGCTCCTCGTCGAAATCCTCCGGGAGAAGCTTCCGCTTCACGAGCGCCTTCCACAGGGTCGCCCGGCTGATCTCCCCCGCCACCCGGAGGTTCAGCAGGTTCTGGACGTCTGACGCCTCGTCGCGGTCCAGCTCGAAATTGCCCTGCAACGTCACGCTCCCGCCGTCCGGCAGTCCGACCCACTTCGCCATGAGCAGGAGGGCGTTCTCCAGCGCGTCCGTGAGGTTGTCCGCCATCATCCGCAGGGCCGATGTCGACTCGACGTACCGGATCTGACTCGCCGTCGCCGTGACCCCCGTCCCCGTAGCCTGGGGGGCCAGCATCTGCAACCCCATCATCGCCATCTCCGCCTTGAGGTCCTCAAGGTCCTGACGGCCGGCCGCGATCGCCGACCCGCTGTGCTCGACGTAGTAGAACTTCCCGTTGGGGTTCTCCGTTTTCAGGAGTTGCTGTGGCCCCACCGTGATGTCGGGATCGTTGGCGTCCCACCCGGAGGCCGCCAGTATCGGGTACCGGGCCACCGTGAGGACGTTCCGCTGGTCGCTGGCGCTCTGCCAATGGGCCACGTTCAGGTACGCCAGGTCCTCCAGCGGTGGCGTGGTCACGAACCGCGATTCAGGGCGGTTGGCGAAAAACTCCACCAGAGGGATCTCGCCGATCGACATCGGCCCCTGCTCCAGCAGGATCCACTCGATCTTCCCACTCTCCCCCCGGACCTGCTCGTACAGGGCATAGCCCCCGGGAACGAGAACCCGCACCCGGACGACCTCCTTCTCGCCCCACTCCCCATCGGGCACCGTCACCGTCTCCCGGATCCTGGCCCGCACCATCCGCGTGCCGTCGTTGCTCCACTTGATCTCGATGACGTTCTGGCACGGGACAAACACGAAATACGGACGCGCCCGGAGCCGACGCTCCTCGTCCAGCGTCAGCCCCTGCGGGACACGGGGATAGTCCACGAGGATGTACCCCTTGCCGTAGGCCAGCCCGTGCTGGAACAGGGAAGACGCGAACACGCTGAGATGCTGGCCCGACAAGTCGATGTCCTCGATCCACTCCCGGATCGGTGCCGGGATATCCTCCCCAAGCTCCAGCGGTCTCGCGAACGCCTTCCCGCCGAGATGCCGGACCGTGGCCCTGAAATAGTTGGTCAGGGTCGACCGCGAAAGCCGGATCGCGTAGTTGGCATCCGTTTCGTTGGGGTGCTTCGGCA
>Ga0116191_1001764_pt1 | contig 17167 bp, 13 predicted proteins | sample AD_UKC111_MetaG_FD_89897 | JGI IMG/M metagenome (GOLD analysis project Ga0116191, IMG submission 89897) | Active sludge microbial communities of municipal wastewater-treating anaerobic digesters from Hong Kong - AD_UKC111_MetaG | ecosystem: Engineered > Bioreactor > Anaerobic > Digestate...
CAGATGTATACCGTCGATTGTATCATCTCCTGCGTCCTGAAGACCATCTAAAAAGGATATCCGGTTGTCCCCCTGTTCCCTCCGGCGCAGAACCTCATTAAGCTGAAATTCATGCCAGAAGCGCTTCTTTTCCGCATACGCATTGTCCCAGTATTCACGGCATGGGCGGACACCTGACATCACCAGAACATTAAGGTCGCCTGATACATTTCGCACTGCATCAAGAAATACCGGAAGATTTTGCTCCAATACGCCTTTGGGACCGGCGTTGTCTTCCACATCCACAACCAAAAGCCTCAGTCCCGGAATGGAGGCAAGCACCGGGGCAAGACAAGGATCCGCCATACCGTTACCTGAGAAGCCAAAGTTATATACTTCGCAGTCGAGCATCCGTCCAAGGATTGCCGGATAGGCCATACCCGGTCTGGAAGCGCACCCGCCCTGCGTAATCGATGTTCCGTAAAAGCCGATTGATCCTTTCCGTAAGAATCCGTTGCACTTTTCAATCACTGCATCGCTGTCAAGGCCAATCTTAACTTCATCCACACCGATATATAGCGGAAAGTAAATCATCACTTCCCACAGACGCTTTTCCGGCTGGGTAAACACACAGCAATGATATGCTTTATCATGAATCGGAAATTTCGTTATCCCCGCAAGAAACCACTGATGCTGCCCGGGGGCCCGCAGGTAGCAATCAAAGCCGCACTGTCCGGCAGGCGTCATATGGCTCATATACGCCGATGACTGCAATTCTGCCTGAATATGGATCTTCAGGCTGTCGGTACGGAAACGTATCATCCCGCCTGCGGTATGGCGCATCAGTGATGCCAGTTGAGGCCTCTGCTGCATCAATAATGGTTCTATGGATTGCGGAAGACGGCAAAATCTCCTGTCTGCAGTGTAAAACGCAAAACCATGAAGGGAAAAGGGATTCTGATCCGGCGAATAACACGGATCTGTTTCCTGTGTAATATCATGCCACAGTATTTGTGAATATTTTGCTCCTGTATTCACCGACATATTACGGTCCAGCTTATCAATCTGCATTATGCATTACCTCTCACTTAATTTACCCGATAGAATATGACCGGAAAAACCATACCATTTGCAGCTTTGGTTTGCCGGGATGTATGTTCAGGGCTGCTTAGCAAATGAAAAACATGTTTCAGGAAGTTTTATTCCACGATACAGGGGATATATCCGTCCTAAAAGCCTGGAAACTGATGAATCGGCTTTTCGATTTGGTAAGCAGTTCCTATTTATATTTTTGCTCACTCAACAGGGTACGGGCAAGTAAAGCAGCGCCGCTTGCGGCATCAGCCAGCGGCAGCGTCGTTTCAAGCCCAGGAAGAACCGATGTAAGTTTTTCCTGAACGGTTCTTCGTATTGCTTCATCTTTGATCAGCACACTTCCTGAAAGTGCCAGCGTTCCTTTTTGCAGCCCAAGCTTCCGGGCTACGGGAATCACCAGTTCGCAAAGTGCGTTACCGGCCGTTTCAAGTATTTCCGCCGCTTGAGCATCCTGATGCTTCAGCGCATCGGGTAACAGTGCGGAAAAGCCGGCAATAAAGTCTTTTCCCCGACCCGGCTTGTATACTTCGGCAACAAGCTGCTGTACGGACGATATACCCAGTTTTTCAAATACGAGCCTCGTCAGAATGGTAGGTGGAATTCGTCCGTCATCACTGCGCACCACTGCGCGGAGAATATCCCGGCCGATGGCATACCCGCTGCCTTCATCGTCGATTAAATGCCCTCTTCCACCCGTTCGGGCTTCTTCACCCTTATCATTCCTTCCGCAGCAAATAGAACCGGTACCGGCGATGAGCAGCATACCTGTGGGTTTCCCCAACGCACCGGCGAGAGCTGCCTGATGATCTCCGGTAATCAGCGCCGGAACATTACATTCGGCCTGGCTTAATGCACTGCGAATGATTTCTTCCGCTTTCGGATTGCTTATGCCGGCGGCCCCGATGCAGATCGCTGCAATGCCGGCGTTCCCCGCTCTTTTTCTGGCAGATGATAAAAGAGCAGCCAAAGTGTTCTTTACGTTTTCAGCTGAAATCCCATTAATATTGATGGGGCCGCCCTGAAGCCGAAACCATTCCTGCCCGTCCAGACCGGTTGCCACGAGTTCTGTTTTCGTTCCTCCTCCATCTATTCCTACCACATAATTGACCATCATCAATTCCTCACATTTTATCGCTTCATGCTGATATTCAGCTTGCCTTCACAGGGAGCTCCGCACAAAACACGCTCAACCGAACTGAATGAAAGGGGCGTATACTCAAAGGCAGCCAGCTTGTATGCCCGTTCATCGATCCTAAAAAGATCATAGGGGTTGCGCATGGCTATAGCAATTACGTTGCGATGGTTTTCACAAAGCGTGTTGACCAGCGCCAGTTGTCCGGTGTTCAGATGCCCGTTGTAGGTGCAGACAACAACCGTTTGGCCGGGTTGGGTTCTTTGCAGTACATCCAGAATCTCGTTTTCGCCGGGATTTACCTGCGTAATCGAGAACTTACCGTCAAAGGATTTTGCGATATATTCCGGGAAGCTTATTCCGCTGCCAATGGCACTGGATGCAAAAGTAGCCCTGTACGCATGGCATCCTGTGAAAAAGGTGTTGCTGTCGGGAACAGGCATTGGATCTTCCCGTCCGATGCGCACGATGCTTTTCTCGCTGATAGTACGTGCCGCCTCCCGGTGAACAGGACTCCCGGTAGCAAATGTACGGGGATTCAGCGCAGCGTATTGCTGTTTCTGTGCTAATATCCTCTCAAGGCTGTAATTAAGGCAATCCACCGGTAAAATGTCGTCCGCGACTGCCTTTTCCGCTTTTTCTAAAGCTTCAATGGCAATCTGAGGCGAATGGGATATGCATGCAATATTCACTCCTGCTCTGAGGGCTCGTACAAAGCTGTCGGCAGTACCATAATACTTCGCAATTGCATCCATTTCAAGACAATCGGACAGAATAATCCCCCGGAAACCCAGTTTTTTTCGGAGGAGTTCCTGTAAAACTACGGCTGACATGGTAGCCGGTAATTTCTGCTTTTCAATTGCGGGAAACAGGATGTGGGCTGTCATGACACAGGGCACCCCTTCATGGATAGCATCCTTGAAAGGGAGCAACTCACACGCCAGAAGTTCCTCTTCTGTTTTGTTAACACAAGGCAGCCCAAGATGACTGTCGATGTCGGTATCTCCATGCCCTGGAAAATGCTTGACACAGGAAGCCACGCCGCCATCCATCAGACCGCGCATCATGCCGAGCGCATAAGGAGCCGCGCCACGATATGAATCGCCGTAGGATCGCACGCCAATAACCGGGTTTGCCGGGTTCGTATTGAGGTCCATTACCGGCGCCAGATTGAGATTGATGCCCAAATCACACAGTTCCTCAGCAGTATATAAACCGGCTGTATAGGCATTGTTTATGTCCCCGGTAGAAGCAACAGCCATAGCGGACGGGAAATTTGTTGCATCATCGGGCAGCCGCGATACAACGCCCCCCTCCTGATCGATGGCGATGAATGCAGGATATCCCGTATTTGACTGCACTTCATGCTGTATCAGTTCACACAGGCTTCGCAGCTGCGCTGCGTTGTCAATATTATGGGAAAATAAAATAACGTTGCCGGCTTTATATTCACGGATCAGTCGGAGCGATGTTTCATCCGGTGTTTTTCCGGGAAAGCCGAACATCAGCATTTGACCAAGTTTTTCACGAACGGTCATGGCAAATGCCTCCTTTATTCATAGGTTTATTGTAAGCTATTCCTGTGAAACCTTAACAGGAACCCACTGGTAGTTTCGTGTTGGCGATACCTGGGGTGCAGAGAACTGTCCACCCCACAGGTAAGGCGGCGGGCAGCTCGGGTGATTTAATCAAAGTCAACATCCGACCTGATGTCAGAACACGCGGATGATTGCCCGCCTCTGGGCTGTAACGGCTGATATCCTCTTAATCATAAAGATGATAAGCCTGTTTTTTCATCAAAAAAGCTTCCTCATCGCGGTGATAAGATTCAAGCAATATATCAAGAGGCGTGTTCGATGTTAGTTTTCCATCGCCCCCGAGCAATTCAATATGGGGCCTCGTAGCAGGAGGAAGCGGCGTACACCAGTTAAAATCCGACTCATATTTCGTCCGGATCTCGTATAAAAGCGTCAGGGCTGTCTGTACAGGCCGGATATCATATCTGTTCATAATATGAATTTGCACTCCGCCGCAAAGCAATCCCTTATGCTTCGAGACATTGGGCGTAAACCAGACAGGACGGAAGAGAACCCCCGGCAGTCTTTTCCTGTTCATTTCATCTGCAAGCTGAACAGGCTGAGTGATAAAAGGCGCTCCAATCAGTTCAAAGGGCAATGTTGTTCCCCGGCCTTCAGAAAGATTGGTCCCTTCGAATAAACAGGTACCGCTGTAGAGTAATGCTGAATGGAAGGACGGCAGATTGGGTGACGGCATCACCCATGAAAGGCCGGTATCCGGCCATTGCATGCTGCGCTTCCACCCGGAGCAGCGAATCACCGTAAGGTCTGCCCGTGGATGAAGCGTTTCATTTGCCATCATTGCAAATTCTCCGATTGTCAGCCCATAACGCATACAAAGCGGGAAACCGCTCACAAAGGATAAATAATCCTTGTGCACGATGTTCCCTTCGACCTTTTCCCCACCCAGCGGGTTTGGCCTGTCCAGCACAACAAAGGGTATTCCGGCGGCAGCGCAGCTTTCCATTGCATACAGCATCGTATACAGATAAGTATAATAGCGGCTACCCACATCCTGAATATCAAATACGATGATATCAACCTCGGCCAGCATTTCATCGGTCAAGCGCTTCGAGTTCTTCCGGTAAAGACTATATACCGGAATACCCGTGACAGGATCGACTGTGTTTTCAACAGTGACGCCTGCAGCGACGTCGCCCCGCACCCCGTGTTCCGGCGCAAAGAGTGCGGTGATACGGTATTGTTGGTTCAGAATATCAATTGTTGAACGAAAACCGCTGTCCAGACCGGTATGGTTTGTGATAAGACCAATTCGCCTGCCTTTGAAAATCTTATCATATTGTCGGCTTTTTGCCGCCATGTCTATGCCATAATAAACCATAACTGCCTCCTGCCGGGTCGCTGTTCACACTTCAGCATGATCATTTACTGCATCCTTAATGACGCCGTCTTACACAACATCATACATCGCTTATCCTGCTCATTGTTTTGTAAAGGCGTATGCCGGCAGGGTAATCCGGCCGGAGAAGAAGACGGCCAGGTATACCTGATAGTGCTCGGCATGCCTTTTTACAGGGACGTGATCACTCGATGGTTTTCATCCGGTATCATGAAGCATTCGGCACGCCCGGTCCGCGCTTCAATACCGCGTACCCTGGAAAGCGCGTCATAATACTCGAAATACGGGAAACTCCTGCTTCCGGTAACAAACCAATGGGTCTGGATTGCTTTCCTCCAGAGTTCATAACCCGCAGTAACATCGATATATACATAGGGTTTGAAATCGACGGCATCTTCCCAGTTCTCTGCAAAATAAAGCGTACGGGCGAAATGTGCCGGCAAATCCCGCTGAAAACCGGCGATACCTGCATAAAACCGGGCATCCGTCACAATGCGGTGACAGGCCATATGATCCTTGTGCATGCTGTTTTTATGATGGGTTATCAAGATATCCGGTTTCACACGCCGGATAATATCACATACCTCAAACCGGACTTTTTCATCATCGGGAAGGAGACCGTCAGGATAATCAAGGATGAAAGCTTCGCCCCCAAGGAGCTCGGCAAATTCTTTGGCTTCCTTTATTTTTTGCTTACGATACTGTTCAACCGTATTTCCGGCCGGAACACCTTTTTCTCCGGCAGTCAGCGCCAGTGTCGTAATTTTTCCGCCTTTGACGGCGCAGGCAGCCAGAAGCATTCCGCAGGTCAGCTCCATATCCCCTACATGCCCTCCGATGGCCAATATTGAATGGTTTTCATGCATCTTCATTCGCTCCCTTCAATTCCCTGCGCATAATGGCAAAGGATCGGACCGGTGTAAAGCCTGCCCCCGCGTAAATTTTCTTCGCCGGGTTATTTTCACCGGTAAACAGGGACATATACGCTGCGCCCATTTCCTTTTCCAGGCTGCAAAGCGCATAGAAAAGCTGAGTACCAAGGCCTTTCCCCTCAAAGGAAGGTATCACGCCAATTCCCGCAAAATAGCCCCTGCCTGTTTTTTCCGGATAAACCGGACCGGCAAACCCAACCACTTTGCCTTCGAAATCTGCCGTAAGAAAAGGTATGCCTTTTTCCACGCTTTCTTCAATTTCCTTTTTCCAGATTGGGTTTTTCAGCTCATCCAGCATTTCTGTAAGCCCGAAGCATTGAACCGGGTTAAAAACAGAAATATGGTATCCCTGTTTTTGAAGCGCATTGTACTTTTCCTTAACCCAGTCCGGTGTTGAATAACCCTCAAGGTTAAGATACATTGCGCATTCCCTGGTCCTTTCCAGATACCCGCAATCTAAAAGCCTTTCATATAGCATTGTGTCTGTGGCAACACCTGGCGCGTTGTTATGCTGGTGTCCGTCCGTACCGGGGATATACCAGGGCAGATGGATTGGGTTGAAAAAAAGAATGTCGCTGATCCTCTTACCGGCATCAAGAAAGCTCTTTTCAAGATAAGACATTAACAGATGCGTGTTTTGGGGTGTATCTACAGCATCGTCCAATACAAGACAAGTGAAATAACCCCTTTCATGGCCGGCTGGAAGATCGTCTCCCGTGCAACCGCAAACAAACCCTAATCCATCCGGCTCCTCCAGGATGAACGTATGCTCGCAGGAAAAATATCCGTTCTTAAGAAAAAGAGCGGAAAAGCTCTCGGGTGTATGCCCGACAAAACCATCCCGCACAGCTCTTCTGTTCCATAATGCTGTAATTCTTTCAACATCGCCGTATGAAAATTTGCGTACCATAATTTGCTTTTCCTCTCTATCGACTCCGCCAACTGTATGGCGGCACATTACATGTTCCTGTTCAACCCCAGCACAGGTATTGTGCAATATCGGAAACAAGAGCTTCATTTGCAAGAGCTGTATAGTTCAGATCAGGCGTTTTTTGCGCTTTGCGCAAAAATACGCAACAAGTGCTTTTGCAGCGCAAAATGCACCATGTAGTGTTTTTGCTTCGCAAGATACACCATGTAGCGCATTTTGCGGAGCAAAAGCGCTTGGCAAGCCGAAACTCGCAAAAATGCTTATAAAAGATATTATTTGTAGCATTTTTGCTCAAACAGCCGGCTTGCTATTCCTCGCTCTGACTATACATCTCTAAGCTGCATTCCGCTAAAGTTTCCTCATATTGCACAATAACTGTAGGGAATCAGAACAGTAACCATTACATCAGCCTTTCACAGCGCCGATAGTAACGCCTTCAAGGAAATATTTCTGCAGACTGAAAAACAGGATGAACATAGGTAACGCCGATATGGTAGCGCCAGCCATCATCGGTGCAAAATAAGTCGTGTTTGCGAATTTAAAGTTCTTCAGGCCCACCTGGATCGTCTGCATATATTCCTTACTGGTAACGAGGAAAGGCCAGAAAAAGGTATTCCAACTGCCCATAAATGTAAGAATGGCCATAACTGCCAGCACTGTTTTGGATAAAGGCATGATGATTTTCAGATAAATCTGTAACTGATTGCATCCCTCGATTTTTGCGCTTTCAATAATTTCAGTGGGCAGACTGGACATAAATTGCTTACACAAAAATACATTATATGCGGTTACAAAGGTCGGCGCGATTAATGCCACATAAGTGTTATCCATCTGGAGCGTATTCACAACCAGCATGTAAAGAGGGACCTGGGTAACCTGATAGGGTATCATCATAGCGCACAGAAGAGCAAAAAACAAAAAGTTGCGCCCCTTAAAACGAATCTTTGCAAAAGCATATCCTGCGAGACCGGCAAAAACCACGTTTCCGATGACGACCGAACAGGACACGATAAGGCTGTTTATAAGCCAACGGTATGAATGCTTACTGAAGTTAAAGAAAAACTGGTAGGAATCAAGGGAGATTTTCTTCGGAAAAAGTGAATATGACGCTCCGCCGGCTTCAACAGGGGGACCAAAGGAGGAAACCAGCATGTAATAAATAGGGAACAGCGTCACAACAGCAAGGAGGGATAAAAGCACGAAGATCAAGCCGTTGCGTATATAAACCACTTTTCTGTTGTGAAGATGTTGTGAATATAATCCCGACATTGAAAAATCTCCTCTCTTAATATTCTACATCACTGCTCATCAGACGGAATTGCAGTATGGAAATCCCTGCGATGACAATTGCCAGAATCATCGCCTGAGCGCACGCAAGACCATAGTCTGAATAGCGGAATGCATTGTTGAAAATGAGCAGACCCACCATGGTTGTATTATTATTCGGCCCGCCGCCGGTCATCATGTATGCGTTCATAAATACCTGGAACGAACTGATGATGCCTGTAACCAGTAAAAACAGCGTGGTAGGCTTCACCATGGGGATAACAATGTAACGGAGCTTTTGAAAGAACGTCGCTCCCTCAATATCCGCAGCCTCGTAGAAACTGACGGGTACATTTAAAAGTGCCGCGAGGTAAATAATAATGTTTGAACCATGTCCCGCCAAAAGAGCCATCAGGATTAAGCTGAACATAGCGGTCGAAGATGATCCCAGCCAGTTATGGTTTTCAATGCCAAACACACGTAATATCGAGTTAAGAAGTCCCGTCGGAAGAGGATCGTATATCCACAGCCAAACCACTGAAAGGGCAACACCCGAAGCGACGTTTGGGAGATAGTACATCGACTTGAACAGGGACTGAAATTTCTTTTTAAATGGGAGTATCAGCACTGCTACACTGAAAGAAATAAGCAGGCTGAGAGGAACCGTAAAAAAGGTATAAACCGCAGTATTGTAGATGGATTTATAAAACAGGTTGCTCTTAAAGGTAGTTTTATAATTTTCCAGGCCGACAAATATCGAACCCAGTGGCTTGAATTTCTGAAAGCTTGTTATTAATGCGCTTATAACCGGGTAAATCGTAAACAGGCAAAAGACTACCATCGACATCGCAATAAAAAGATAGCCCCATAAATCCTCACCGGTGATATGCATTTTGGAGAACCATTTCTTTTTTTGGCTTCCTGTATCATTTTTTATTGCTTTTGACGTGTCCATCAGAACCTCCCTACTTTTACCTGGTTGTATCAAAGGAAATTGTCTTAGCCTGTACTGCATTTTTATGTCTTCGTAAGTTTTAAATCATATTAAAGGAAGCTGTTCAGGCCATATTTGTCTATGCAGCCTTATATCCACTTCTATCAAATCATATATAAGGAATGAAGCCGAAGTATTTTGCAATTCAGAGCATTTCGTATCGCAGATAATTTAGTTGCCAGTCGTATCATCAAAGTTCCGGAAGATGCTTCCTTATATCAGGCAGGAAGCATCTTCCGTATTCATTATCGGTAAATATAAATCTTTTTATTGACAGAGATTAATCTTTCACAATGCCATCCTCACCAAAGGTTTCAATAGCAGCTTTCTTAACCTCTTCGTACATCTGATCCGGTGTAATCTCATTTGCCAGTAAAGCCTGGAATTTCGGTACAATCACTTCATCCATCAGGCGGGAATGCTTGGCGCCCAATTCAGCAGGAATGTCCGGACGAGGCTCTGCGACCTGGGCAGTAAGACTCTGCATAGCAGCAGCATTATCAGGATCGCGGGGAACTTCATTCTGGATTCTGGCCATGGCTTCACGGGTAGACTTGCTGAGTCCTGAAAGATAAAGCTCGTTGCATGTAAATGCTGCGACATCACCTGCAGACATATAGTACAGTGCTTTTGCAGCATTTTCGAGATGCTCTTTCTTCGGTTCTGCTTTGCTGCGGAATATGGAGTAACCTCCGGCTGCACCCTGAGCTGCCTGCTTTTCACCAAAGAAAGTGGGAACAGGAAGAACAGCATATTCTACTTCTATACTGTTTTCTACGGCACTTCCGTCATTAGCCTGGATTTTCTTGTTGTTGGCAAGAGCCAGGCTTTCAAAGTTTGCAAGGCCTTTACCAAAAATCATTGTCTGACCGGTAAGGAACATATTCCAGCGTTTTCCTGCGTCAACACTGCTCATTTCCTTTGGTGTTGAACCGTCGTCAATGATTTCACGAATACATACCAGGAGATCACGGAAATTCTTGCTGGTGTAAGCATATTTCAGATCTTTATTGAAGGGTGCGGGCATGCCGGCATTCTTCGTAAGTATGTTCAGGTAATCGGCAGCAGTTACACCGGCGCAGGCAAAGATAAAGCCGTAGCGGTTTTCTTTGGTTCCGGCTTTGATAGCCTTACGGAATTCTTCGTAAGTCCATCCTTCCTTCTGAATTTTTCTCCAGTCGATACCTGCCTCATCCATCATGGCTTTATTGCCTCCAAGGCATTGAATGGAGATATAGATTGGCAAGCCATACAGTCCGTCACCATTTCTGTAGAAGGCGACAGCGCTTTCGTCAAAGTCCGCCAATGTTTCGCTGGAAATGAGGTTGGAAATATCAACAAGCAGACCCGTATCAAGATATTTTGCGACGTTATCATGTTCAACAAAAGCGATATCGGGTGGTGAACCAGCATTAACCTGTACGTCCATTTTGTCTTTATAATCTTCCCAGCTGGCTGTTTCAAACTGAAGCGTCAGGTTATTGTATTTGCTGTTGAAATCAGCACTCCACTTTTCCAGTTGATTCTGGAAGGTTCCGGAGATCGGTGGTACCAAAAGCGAAATGGTGTCGGGTTTCGCAGCAGCGGGCTCGGATGTTGGAGCAGGAGTATTCGATCCCGGTTGCGGAGTCGTTGTTGTACCGCATGCGGTAAGCATGCTGACTAACATTGTGAGAGCAAGAACTAGAGCAAATTGTTTTTTCATGGTGTTACCTCCTTAACATAATATGCAAAGCGCTTTACGCAGCTTTATGACATTTTTGAAGTCACCGTCAGGATGGCTTTACGGAGCATTCCTCCGTTCTCATCAAGGATTCTTTGTGCGTCTTCGGCACTCAAACCGGTTTTTAACATCATAATCGCCAGTTTTGAACTGTTCCCGGCTTTTTGAAGGGCCATGGAAGCCGTTTCTTCCGAAACATCGCAAACCATTTGAATAATCCGAATGGCACGGGCCATCAGCTTCTGATTGGTGGGTTTCAAATCCACCATCAGGTTGCCGTAAATCTTCCCAAGCTTAATCATTGTACATGTTGTCAACAGATTGAGAACCAGCTTTTGCGCCGTTCCGCTTTTTAAACGGGTTGAACCGGTAATGACCTCCGGACCGACAACAGGTGCGATGCAAATATCACAAAGATGAGACAGCCTGGTGTTCGTATTGGTTACAACACCGATTGTAGCCGCACCCAATTCCTTTGCTTTTTCTATCGCTCCGAGCACGAAAGCGGCGCTTCCGCTTGCTGTAATACCGATCACCACGTCGCCTTTTCTCACACCCGCCTTAATTATCGTATTCATTCCTTCATAGCGGTTGTCTTCACAAGCTTCAGCAGAGGTTCGGAGCGCACTGTCTCCGCCTGCTATGTATGCCTGGACGAGATCGGGATCGGTATTGAAAGTAGGCGGACATTCACTGGCATCCAAAACACCCAAACGACCTGAGGTTCCTGCGCCAATATAGAACATCCTGCCACCGTTGGAGAGCGCTTCATGCAGCAGATCAATTGCCTGTACGATATGTCCGGTCTCTTTTTCTACTGCCAACGGTACATTCATATCCTCACGATTGATTAGTCTTACCATTTCTTCTGTTGAACATAAATCTATATCTCTTGTCTGAGGATTGACATTTTCCGTCACTAAATCAGCATAATTATTATTCAAACGGAATTCCTCCCAATCAAAATCTGGTATCAAATTTTGCAAAACAGAATTCTATAATTAAAGATAACTCAAGGTAAGCATAAAGTCAATAAAATTTTAAAATATAATTTCATATTGCATATTTTTTTTGGTTTTTTATTTCAGCGGGTATAACGTTCCACACGGTTTTGCCGGAATAATCGCAGTAAAACCAACAATAAGCTATATAATACAAGGGAGAAAAGGTTTCATACCGATAAGCGTTCTCATCTTTGCCGGCTCATCAGGGCATCGTGCGTACGTGAAAGATATGTTTTAACAGACTTGTACTGGATACTTGCCACACCGGAGAAAAGGATATCGACGATATTCAGCATAGCAATTCGTGAACCCATGGCGCCGCTGCGGAAAGTGATCTCAGGAGTGGAAATATGCAGAACAATATCCACTTCCCGTGCCAGTTCGCTCTTTGAATAGCGGGTGATAGCAATGGTTTTCGCTCCTGACTTTTTCGCAATGAAAAGTGTGTCAAGAATCTCCACAGTATTGCCGGAATTGGATATAAAAACAGCCACATCGTCGGGTTCCAGCAAGGCCGCTGCTGTTAATTGGCTGTGGCTGTCAGTATAGGCTGCGCACCGCTTATTAATGCGCATAAATTTCTGATAAGCGTCCTGGCAAACCAGGCCTGAAGCGCCAACCCCGTAGAAGTCAATTCTGTGTGCTTCACAGATAGCCTTAACAGCCTTTTCAACCTCTTCTTTATTCAGAACACTTAAGGTATCATTAATGGACTGGCAATTATTCCTTGAAACATTGCTGATAATGGTATCAAGGCTGTCACCGAGCTGAACATCCGTATATTTATTCTGCGAATCCTCTTCCATGGAACCCAGCGTTGAAGAGAGTGCAAGGGCAAAATCACGGTAACCGCGGCAACCCACAGATTTGCAAAAGCGAATAATCGAGGCTTCACTTGTACGGCTTGCCTGCGCAAGCTCCTTTACCGATAAAGACGGCACATCGGAAAGATGCGCTTCCACGTACTCCGCCACTTGCTTTTCCACCGGCGTCATTGTGACCTTTGCTTCTCTCAGCCGGATAATAATATTATTGCTAAGAGCCATGATTCTGCCTCCTTCCGCGCAGACAGCGCATACCATGTAATCTCATTCATATCGTACATTGTTTTTGCATGGTTTGCAATAAGGTGGATAAAATAATATTTTAAAGATATACCTTGACATTGCAATTTTATTTCACATATGATAGTTTAAATGTAGTCCAACACAGGAAGGATAAGTTTCATGACATTCACAGAATCGCTCACACCTGAAATCAAAATCGGTCAACTTCTCTTTTTTGGTTTTAACGGCCCATTTATGTGTGACCATGCACGTCACGCTATTCGGGAGAAACATATCGGCAATGTTATCCTGTTTTCAAGAAATTTCCGCAATCCCGAACAGCTTTTTTCGCTGATACAGGAACTGCAGCATGAAGCCATGGAAGCGAACGGCATCCCGCTGTTTGTGGCTGCAGACCAGGAAGGAGGTCAGATCACACGTTTTACGAACGGGCTGACCTGGTTCAACGGTGAAATGGCAACCCGTGCCGCAGGAGGACCTGATCTGGCCGAAAAGGTCGGGGAAGGAATTGGGGCTGAAATGGCAAGTATGGGCCTCAACTTCAACCTGGCGCCGGTTGTGGATCTTGCAAACAACCCGAAAAGCCCTCACATCGGTTCCAGGAGCTACGGTGATACGCCCGATGCAATTATCGAATATGCCCAGGCATTTATCAGGGGTGCACAAAAGCATGTTATCGCAACAGCAAAGCATTTTCCAAGCATCGGCGGAAGTGAAGCGGATCTGCATCTTTCATTAAGCCGTAACTCCCGCTCCCGTGATCTTCTTCTGAAATATGAGCTTGCTCCGGTTTCTGCCCTTGCAAAAGGCGGCGTAAAATGTATTATGTCCAGTCATGAAATTTATACGGCATTAGACACCGAACCCGGCACACTTTCCAAGCAAATTCTTGAAAGTCTTCTTCGGAACACATACGGATACCAGAATCTGATTATCAGTGATTGCATGGAAATGAAAGCACTGGCGGATCACTACGGCACACCGGAAGGATGTGTGCGGGCCGTGCAGGCCGGCGTGGATCTGCTGCTTGTTTGCCACACCGAAGCGGTCCAGCATGCATCGGCGGATGCACTTCTTAAAGCCCTTCAAAGCGGCAGGATAACACAGGAAAGACTTGACCGGTCTGTGGAACGAATCCTCAGGGAGAAGCAAAGGATAGACATATCATCATTTTTACGCGGCAAATGCCCGGACACGCAAAATGATAAGCTATTCACCGAAAACCGTGTCCTGGCTGAAAGAATTGCAGATAAAGCAATCACGGCCTTTGGAAAGCAGAACTTTTTCCATGCCGGCGATGACGAACGTTTCCTTTTTGTCGCTCCAACTCCTGCCGCTGTTACCATGTTGGACGAGAAAGATGGAGCCTTTTCGGCAGTTGGAGCAATACAGAAGGCATTCCCGAAAGCCGTTTGCACCGAGTATTCGTCAAACCTGGACAGACATGAAGCAGAAAAGCTTAAGGGGATTTTCCACGGGGATTTCAGCCGGATCTTCTTCTGTACTTACAACGCACACCTGAACCAAAATCAGCAGGAATTGCTGCAATGTGCGCTGTCATCCGGAAAGCAGGTTGGCGTTATCGCCCTGCGCAATCCGTTTGACTTGCAGTATTGCACCGGTGCTGCTGCGGTTCTTTTAACATATGAATACACACCAACATCAATAAAGGCACTGGTACGGTTATTTCAGGGCCGGATCGTACCACAGGGACGGCTTCCCATCGACATTCAATCAGGAGGGTTATAACATGGCAGAGAAAATGATCCAATATATCAGAACACAGCCGGACGTATGGCGGCATATTTTAAGCAGCAGGGCAGAAATCACCTCGGACTTCGTTCATTTCATTTCTTCCCGTAAAGTTCGAAAAGTCGCAATGATTAGTTCAGGGAGTTCCAATTATGCGGCAAAAACTGCTTCCGGTCTTCTTCGAAAGGCTGCTCCCGGCATTCAATGGGTGACATCTGTTCCGTCACGCCTGGATGAATTAGGAGAAGACTACACCGATACCATTGTATTCGCCATTTCTCAATCGGGGAAAAGCACTTCGACCGAACGTGCAATCAAAGATTTACGCAGGCATGAAGCAGTTATTGTCAGTGTCACCTCGGATGCAAGCTCGCCCATAGCCCTTGCGGGAGATATGCATGTATTGATACAATGCGGTGAAGAAAGTATCGGCCCGAAAACAAAGGGAATGACGGCTTCCGTGCTGACACTGTATCTTGGCGGGCTGGAAATTGCAAAAGCAGCAGGAAATCAGCCTGCGGATCCGGCATCATTACTGGAAACTGCTTTCAGCACCGCTCCGCTGAATATTCAGAATAGCTTTGAATTTGCTTATAAAAATGCAAAACTTCTCGCCGAGGCAAGCAGTCTGACACTTATCGCAGATGGCACAGGGCTGCCCATTATCGAAGAGGGAGCGCTTAAATTGCTTGAAACGCTGTATATTCCGGCATCAGCCTGGGAGTTTGAAGAATATGTCCATGGTGTGAACAATATTATCGGCCCGGGTATTTATCATATATTCCTCCTGCAAAACAGTGAGAATTTTGAACGGATGAATAAGCTGATAGAGTATTGCGATGCCAGGGGTTGTGTGGTTTTGGTCGTTAATTGCTCCGGACGGGATATTCCTTACAGGAACACACTGAACCTGGAATGCACCGGAAAAGCGGAAACACTCCCATATGAAGCATTACTTCCGTTTCAGGTTCTTAGCGCTGTGGTATCGGAAGAAAAACATATTCAGTGTGATCGGCCCAGGTATCCGGATTTCTATGCCGCACTGGGAACCAAGACAGACGCAATAAAGGGAGCATAATCATGGAATATCGGGCAGCGATGGATCTTGGCGGTACCCATTGCCGGTTTTATCTGGAGAGTATGGACGGAGCGTTCCTCGGAGAGTTTTCCGGTGCCGGCTGTACGCTGAATCTGAATGGATACGCGCAAACAAAGAAAACCATCGGCAAAACAGTTTTTGATGCGCTGAACCACAGCGGGCTAACTCCCGGTGAATGCAGGGGATTCGTTTGCGCCGCAAGCGGTGCTGATACACCTGAACTGGAAAATGAATACCTGAACATGATGTGTGAACTGGGGTTCAACCGCTGCTTTGTCAGGGTTTATAATGACTGTGCCGTTTTTCTGGCACATTGTGAAAAACCTGCCCTTCTGATTGCCAGCGGTACCGGTTCAATTCTATGGGCATGTGACGGTCATGGAAGGCTTCTACGTTACGGAGGCTGGGGACATTTGACGAGTGACGAGGGCAGCGCGTTTTCAATTGCCCTTAAGGCTCTTTCATCGGTTACGAAGCATCTGGATGGTGAAGGGCAGGCACCGTTGCTTACTTCGCTTATTGCAGAGAAAGCCGGACTGAAGGATCAAAATGCGATCACCCGGTTTGCATATGATAACATTCTGAATAAAAGCAGGATCGCCGCATTGGCACCCCTTGTATTTCAGGCCGCTGAAGCGGGTGATCCGGAGGCCGGCCGCCTGATCGAAGAGGCTGCACAGGCTTTGATGCATGGATCGGAAATACTTTCCCGCAATAGCGAATCATTCTCAGAAATCTACCTTTGGGGCAGCCTTCTTGTCCAGTCACCCCTTTTGTCCGGCAGGCTGAAGGAAATGCTTGGGATAAAGTTCCCTTCGGCAATTGTCAAAGTACCCGACAAATCGGCCCTTCAAACAGCGATGGACATTGCCCGCAGCTTAATCTCCAAATAAAGGATCCATTTGCCGGTCGATCATCTCCCGAAAAATATGGCCGCGGGCCAAGCAGCCGACGGTCATGTTTTTATCAATCGTTCAAATAATTTAATCTTTCAATTGAACAGATTCTTTCCCTGTAACTTTACCGGACTTGGTTATACAGGCCTGGCTTTTTTCAGCATAGACCATGCGAGTTCCGCAACGGTCCCTTTTTTTCTGCGGTAGGGGCGGCCTCCGTAGTAGGTGCATACCGGTCGGAAGGATACGATGCCCTTTGGTTCCAGTGTAAAGAGGTCTTCGTCGGCCGTGAAAAAAATCTGCCGCCTTTCCGACTTCCAGAGTACCGCGCTCATCTTCTTCCAGAATGGCTCTTGCGGG
>Ga0116191_1001780_pt1 | contig 17075 bp, 12 predicted proteins | sample AD_UKC111_MetaG_FD_89897 | JGI IMG/M metagenome (GOLD analysis project Ga0116191, IMG submission 89897) | Active sludge microbial communities of municipal wastewater-treating anaerobic digesters from Hong Kong - AD_UKC111_MetaG | ecosystem: Engineered > Bioreactor > Anaerobic > Digestate...
CATGTTTAAGCAACTCTAGACATATATCATTGATAATCAATGAATTGTAAATCCGTCCTATATTTCACGTATTTGCGACCAAAGATGTCTTTGGCTGCAAATACGCGAAATATAATGTTAAAAAACAGGTTGCACCTTATTAATTATAAGGGAACGGGTTGGTGCTGTCGAAAAAGTCAACATTAATCATGAAATCGAAGAAAAAACAGCACAAAAGTTTGGAAGTTAGAAAAATAAGATGTAATTTTGCACCCGCAAATCGTGGTATTGAACCACAGCGCATAAGTTTAACATTAAATTATAAAAACAAAAAATGATTATTGTACCAGTTAAAGATGGCGAGAACATCGAAAGAGCTCTCAAAAAATTCAAGAGAAAATTCGAAAAAACAGGTGTCGTAAAAGAACTCCGCTCACGCCAGCAGTTTGATAAGCCGTCTGTTTTGAAGAGACTCAAGATGGAGCATGCTATCTACGTACAGCAGTTGCGCGCAACTGAGGAATAAAATTTTCCTCAGAAAATTTGGTAGTTTGAATAATATTCCGTATATTCGTTGCCGAAAACATTAGTGATGTAAGCGACGTTTTATGATGATAGATGAATTTTTGAACTACTTGCAGTATGAGCTCAATCGCTCGCAGCTGACAGTACAAAGTTACGGCGAAGACCTGAGGGCTTTCGAAACGTATTTCAAAAATTTGGATACTCATCTCTCTTGGGAGTCGGTAGACTCTGATATAATCCGTGACTGGATGGAGAGCATGATGGATAAAGGAAACAATGCCACTTCAATCAATCGAAGATTGAGTGCTTTGCGTTCCCTTTATCGTTTTGCCTTAGCCCATCATAAGGTGGACAAAGATCCGGTTCACAATATCAAGGGCCCGAAGAACAGCAAACCGTTGCCGCAATTCCTGAAGGAATCGGAAATGGATCGTTTGTTGGAACCCGATATGTGGGGCGACAGTTATAAAGAGGTACGCGCACGTACCATTATATTATCGTTCTATGAAACGGGAATGCGACTGGCGGAACTCATCGGCCTCGACGACGGGGCTGTGGACTTTGCCAACCGGCAGCTGAAGGTTACCGGCAAGAGAAACAAACAACGCATCATACCGTTCGGCGAAGAGCTTGCCAAGGCGCTGAAGGATTATATCCTCTTGCGCGATGAACATGTAGCGAGGATGTCTTCCGCCCTTTTCCTCACAGAGAAGGGGGCGAGGATGGACCGCCAACAGGTTCGCAATGAGGTCAAGGCTAATCTCACCAAAGTGTGCACGTTGAAGAAACGTTCGCCTCATGTGCTGAGACATACATTCGCTACGGCCATGCTGAATCACGATGCAGGATTGGAAAGCGTTAAAAAACTGTTGGGGCATGAGAGCCTTTCCACAACGGAAATCTACACCCATACCACATTTGAGCAGTTGAAACGAGTATATTCTAATGCCCACCCACGGGCTTAACCCTTTAAAAAATGGAGGTAACTATGGAAATTAAGATTCAGTCGATCCATTTCGACGCTACCGAGAAGTTACAGGCGTTCATCGAAAAGAAAGTCGCCAAGTTGGAAAAAACATTCGAAGACATTAAGAAAGTAGAGGTGCAATTAAAAGTCATCAAACCAGCTACAGCATTAAATAAGGAAGCCGGCATCACCGTGACAGTTCCCGGGACTACATTGTTCGCTGAGAAGACATGTGATTCTTTCGAGGAAAGCGTAGACCAATGCGTGGATTCGCTGAAGGTCCAGTTGACGAAATTCAAGGAAAAAATGCGTAGTCATTAAAAAAATACTCAAAAAGTTTTGGTGATTAAAAAATAAGTCGTATCTTTGCAGCCGTTTTACAACACGTCCTAAATGCTTAGCCTAACGGCTGCAAGGATTTGCCTCTTTAGCTCAGTTGGCCAGAGCACGTGATTTGTAATCTCGGGGTCGTTGGTTCGAATCCGACAAGAGGCTCAAGGAAGGATGTTGAGTTGTTAAAGCAAGGGTGGTTACCAGAGTGGCCAAATGGGGCAGACTGTAAATCTGCTGGCTCTGCCTTCGGTGGTTCGAATCCATCACCACCCACTTCAGTTGAAGTTTTGCGGAAATAGCTCAGTTGATAGAGCACTAGCCTTCCAAGCTGGGGGTCGCGGGTTTGAGTCCCGTTTTCCGCTCTAACCAATGCTGTAATAGCTCAGTGGTAGAGCACTTCCTTGGTAAGGAAGAGGTCCTGAGTTCAACTCTCAGTTACAGCTCTACTTCGGTTCTTTTTATAAGACAGAAGAAAAACAAGTATTTTTGATAATTTAATTTAATAATATAAAAAAGTAAAGCTATGGCTAAAGAGACATTCGTTCGTACCAAGCCGCATGTAAACATTGGTACTATTGGTCACGTAGACCACGGTAAGACAACTCTGACAGCTGCCATTTCTAAAGTTCTCCATGAGAAGGGATTCGGTAGCGAGGATATCAAGTCTTTCGACCAGATTGATAACGCTCCTGAAGAGAAAGAGCGTGGTATAACCATCAACACCGCCCACATTGAGTATGAGACTGCAAATCGTCACTATGCTCACGTTGACTGCCCGGGACACGCTGACTATGTGAAGAACATGGTAACTGGTGCCGCTCAGATGGATGGTGCGATTATCGTTGTAGCTGCAACTGATGGTCCTATGCCTCAGACTCGTGAGCACGTTCTGCTCGCTCGTCAGGTGAACGTACCTAAGTTGGTTGTGTTCCTGAACAAGTGCGATATGGTTGAGGATGAGGAAATGCTCGAACTCGTTGAGATGGAAATGCGTGAACTCCTCGATCAATATGATTATGATGGCGACAATACTCCTATCATTCGCGGTTCTGCACTCGGTGCATTGAACGGTGTTGAGAAGTGGGTTAACTCTGTAATGGAGTTGATGGAAGCTGTCGATACATGGATTCCACTGCCTCCACGTGATCTTGACAAACCTTTCTTGATGCCTGTTGAGGACGTGTTCTCAATCACAGGTCGTGGTACTGTTGCTACAGGCCGTATCGAGACTGGTAGAATTAAGATTGGTGAGGAAGTTGAGCTCCTGGGTCTTGGTGAGGATAAGAAATCAGTTGTTACTGGTGTTGAAATGTTCCGCAAGATTCTTGATGAGGGTGAAGCTGGCGATAACGTTGGTCTGTTGCTCCGTGGTATTGATAAAGCTGAAATCAAACGTGGTATGGTTCTTTGCCATCCTGGACAGATTAAGCCGTTCAAGAAGTTCAAGGCTTCTATCTATGTATTGAAGAAAGAAGAAGGTGGTCGTCATACTCCATTCGGAAACAAGTATCGTCCACAGTTCTATCTCCGTACAATGGACTGCACCGGTGAAATCACATTGCCAGAAGGCGTTGAAATGGTTATGCCAGGTGATAACGTTGAAATCACAGTTGATCTGATTTATGCAGTTGCCCTGAACGTAGGTCTGCGTTTCGCAATCCGCGAAGGTGGTCGTACAGTAGGTGCTGGTCAGATTACTGAGATCATCGAAGACTAATAAGTAGACTAAGTATCTGAAACAGATATAATGGTTCCCGCAACTGCGGTTACGGGAACTTTTTTACGGGAATAGCTCAGTTGGTAGAGCATCGGTCTCCAAAACCGAGGGTCGTGGGTTCAAGTCCTGCTTCCCGTGCTAAATAGAAGATAATATGTTTAAGAAGATAGCTAATTATTGCAAGGCTTGTTACGACGAACTTGCGCATAAAACTACTTGGCCGACACGTGCCGAACTAACACATAGTGCAGTGGTTGTATTATCTGCTTCCCTAGTCATTGCACTTGTTGTGTTTGCTATGGATTCGGTATTTAGGTTTGTGATGAGTACAATCTATCCAAATTAATTTAAAGGAAGATGTCTGAGACAGGTAAAAATTGGTATGTACTTCGTGCTGTAAGCGGCAAGGAGGCTAAGGTGAAGGAATACATCGAAGCCGAACTCAAGCACAACGCGTTGCTTCAAGCACATGTTTCCCAGGTTCTGATACCGATGGAGAAACATGCCTCTTTGCGTAATGGCAAGAGAATGGTCAAGGATAAGATTAGTCTGCCTGGCTATGTGTTTGTAGAAGCTTCTCTCGTTGGTGATGTCGCTCACTTGTTGCGTTTTACGCCAAACGTTTTGGGCTTCCTCGGAGGATTGGACAATCCGTCACCGGTACCACAGTCTGATATTAACCGTATGCTTGGAAATGCCGAGGAATCTGAATTTGAGGACGAAATGAGCGTTCCATTTACAGTCGACGAGACAGTAAAAGTTACGGATGGCCCATTCAGCGGCTTTAGCGGTGTAATCGAAGAGGTTAACACCGAGAAACGTAAACTGAAAGTGATGGTCAAAATATTCGGACGTAAGACTCCGTTAGAGCTAAGTTTTATGCAAGTAGAGAAAGAATAGTGCCATTGTTACGGATGGGATTGTTCTTCATAAATTCAAAATTTTAATATTAACAAAGAAATGGCTAAAGAAGTTGCTGGATTAATCAAATTACAGATTAAAGGTGGCGCTGCGAATCCTTCCCCTCCAGTAGGACCTGCTTTGGGTTCTAAGGGTATCAATATCATGGGATTTTGCAAGGAGTTCAACGCTAGAACCCAGGATAAGGCAGGAAAAATTCTTCCTGTTGTCATCACTTACTTTAACGACAAGTCATTCACTTTCGAAATCAAGACTCCTCCTGCAGCTGTTCAGCTGAAAGAGGCAGCTAAGTTAAAGAGTGGTTCTGCTCAGCCAAATCGTCAGAAGGTGGCATCTGTAACCTGGGATCAGGTGAAGGTTATCGCTGAAGATAAGATGACTGACCTCAATTGCTTTACAGTCGAGAGTGCAATGAAACTGATTGCCGGAACTGCAAGAAGTATGGGTATCACTGTAAAAGGGGAGTTCCCTGGTAAATAATTTATAACTTCAATTAAAGAAATGAGTAAACTGACAAAAAATCAAAAATCAGTCGCTGATAAGGTTGAAGCAGGGAAAGCATACTCTTTGAAAGAAGCTTCAGAGTTGGTAAAGGATATAACCACTACTAAATTTGACGCTTCTCTTGATATCGATGTACGCTTAGGTGTTGACCCACGTAAAGCAAACCAAATGGTTCGTGGCGTGGTATCTCTTCCTAATGGAACAGGTAAAGTCACACGTGTACTCTGCCTCTGTACGCCAGATCAGGAAGCCGCAGCTAAAGAAGCAGGCGCTGATTACGTTGGTCTCGATGAATATATCGATAAGATCAAAGGTGGATGGACAGACGTTGATGTCATTATCACAATGCCGTCTTGTATGGGTAAAGTTGGTCCTCTGGGTCGTGTACTCGGTCCCCGTGGCTTGATGCCTAACCCTAAGAGCGGTACTGTAACTATGGATGTTGCTAAAGCAGTTAAGGAAGTAAAGCAGGGTAAAATTGATTTCAAGGTTGACAAGGCTGGTATTATCCACACATCAATCGGTAAGGTCACTTTTACACCGGAACAGATTTATCAGAATGCAAAAGAATTTATTGCTACTGTAAACAAACTGAAACCTGCTGCTGCTAAAGGTACATATATCAAGAGTATCTTTATTTCTAGCACTATGAGTAAGGGTATCAAGATTGATCCTAAATCAGCTGAATAACTCTAAAAGTTTTGTAAAATGAAGAAAGAAGTAAAAGATACTATAATTGTAGAACTTGGTGAGAAGTTGAATGCTTATCCTCATTTCTATCTGGTAGATGTTACCGGACTGAATGCAAAGGATACGAGCGCTCTTCGTCGCAAGTGCTTCAAGAGTGAAATCAAGATGGTCGTTGTGAAGAACAAACTTCTCCACAAAGCTTTCGAGGCTTCAGATGTTGATTATGAACCTTTGTATTGCGCATTGAAGGGTACTACAGCTGTTATGTTTACTCATACAGCAAACGTACCCGCAAAGCTTTTGAAAGAATACACGAAACAAGGTATTCCTGCTCTGAAAGCTGCTTATGCAGAGGAAAGCATCTTCGTGGGTGCTGATAAGCTCGAGCAATTGACGGCTATCAAGAGCAAGAACGAGGTCATCGCAGAGGTTATTGCTTTGCTGCAATCTCCTGCAAAGAACGTTGTTTCTGCACTCCAGTCAGGCGCAAACACTATTCATGGTGTGCTTAAGACTTTAGGCGAGCGTCCTGAGTAAAAAATAAAGTCATCGACAAACAAAAATTAAAAAACAATTAAATTTTAGAATAAAATGGCAGACATTAAAGCTATTGCTGAAGAATTGGTAAATTTGACAGTTAAGGAAGTAAATGAGTTGGCAACAGTCCTGAAGGACGAGTATGGTATTGAGCCTGCTGCTGCAGCTGTTGCTGTAGCTGCTGGTCCTGCTGCTGGTGGCGCAGAAGCTGCTGCAGAAGAGAAGACAGAATTCGACGTAGTTCTTACAGAAGTTGGTGCTACAAAGCTTCAGGTCGTTAAGGCCGTTAAAGAGGCTTGTGGTCTTGGTCTGAAAGAGGCTAAGGATCTTGTTGATGGTGCTCCTTCTACTCTGAAAGAGGGCATGGCAAAGGCAGAGGCTGAGAATCTGAAGAAGACTATCGAAGCTGCTGGTGCTAAGATTGAACTCAAGTAATTTGACTTCTTGATTGGAGATTGCGAGAAAGCAGTCGATAATCACTAATTCGAAATAAATATGGTTAGGATTTACCCAGTCGGTGAGTCCTAACCATTTTGTGTCTTTTATATATAAATAGATTTTTCACCGTTTAATATCTTCTAATGGCTTCAAAAATTGTTGATAACAGAGTAAATTTTGCCAGCGTCCATAATCCGATGCCATATCCGGATTTCCTCGATGTGCAGTTAAAGTCTTTCAAAGACTTCTTACAGTTGGACACTCCGCCTGAGGAACGCAAGAATGACGGCCTGTATAAGGTGTTCGCAGAGAACTTCCCTATCACCGACACACGTAATAATTTCGTTCTTGAGTTCTTGGATTACTATATCGACCCGCCGCGTTACACCATCGATGAGTGTCTGGAGCGTGGTCTTACTTATAGCGTACCATTGAAGGCTAAGATGAAACTGTATTGTACAGATCCCGATCACGAGGATTTCGGTACATTTATTCAGGACGTATTCTTGGGTACTATTCCTTATATGACGAATAATGGAACGTTTGTCATCAATGGAGCTGAGCGCGTTGTCGTTTCTCAGTTGCACCGTTCTCCAGGTGTATTCTTCGGTCAGGGCGTTCATGCGAATGGCACCATGCTGTATTCGGCAAGAATTATTCCGTTCAAGGGTTCTTGGATTGAGTTCGCTACCGATATCAACAATGTGATGTATGCTTACATCGACCGTAAGAAGAAATTGCCTGTTACGACATTGCTTCGTGCAATGGGATTTGAGGCAGATAAAGATATCCTTCAGATTTTCGACCTTGCTGAGGAAGTTAAGGTAAACAAAAAGAATATGAAGGAGGCCATTGGCCGTAAACTTGCAGCTCGTGTACTGAAGAGTTGGAATGAGGATTTCGTGGATGAGGATACCGGTGAGGTGGTTTCCATCGAACGTAATGAGGTTATCATGGAACGTGAGACGGAACTTACTGAGGATAACATTCAGGAAATTCTTGAAAGCGGAACATCTTCCATTCTTCTGCATAAGGATGTAGAAGCCGCTAACAAGTATACAATTATATTTAATACGTTGGCAAAAGACCCGAGCAACTCTGAGAAAGAGGCTGTGCTCTATATCTATCGCCAGCTCCGTAATGCCGACCCTGCTGATGATGCAAGTGCACGAGAAGTGTTCCAAAACTTGTTCTTCTCTGACAAACGTTATGATTTGGGCGAGGTTGGTCGTTACCGTATCAATAAGAAATTAGGTCTCGATACTAGCATGGACGTTCGCGTTCTGACTAAAGATGATATTATCGAGATTATCAAATATCTGATTCAGCTGGTTAACTCTAATGCTACAGTCGATGATATCGACCACTTGAGTAACCGTCGTGTACGTACGGTGGGTGAGCAATTGAGCAACCAGTTCTCTATCGGTTTGGCCCGTATGAGCCGCACCATCCGTGAGCGTATGAACGTTCGCGACAATGAGGTGTTCACACCTACCGATTTGATTAACGCCAAGACCATATCAAGCGTTATCAATTCGTTCTTCGGTACCAACCCATTGTCACAGTTCATGGATCAGACCAACCCTCTGGCAGAGGTCACTCACAAGCGTCGTCTTTCTGCCTTAGGCCCTGGAGGTTTGTCGCGTGAGCGTGCAGGATTCGAGGTGCGTGACGTCCACTATACCCATTATGGTCGTCTCTGTCCTATTGAGAGTCCTGAAGGTCCTAACATCGGACTTATTTCTTCGCTCTGTGTGTATGCAACCATCAATGAACTCGGCTTTATCGAGACACCATACCGTAAGGTTGACAAATCTGTTGTAGATTTGAAAAATGAGGATGTGGTATATCTTACTGCCGAGGAAGAGGAAGACCATATTATCGGTCAGGGTAATGCACCTCTGAATGCAGACGGTACATTTATCCGTGATTATGTGAAGTGCCGCCAGGATGCAGATTTTCCTGTAGTAGACCCGTCTCAAGTAGACTTGATGGACGTTTCTCCTCAGCAGATTGCATCTGTGTCTGCAGGTTTGATTCCATTTTTGGAGCATGATGATGGTCACCGTGCTTTGATGGGATGTAACATGATGCGCCAGGCAGTTCCTTTGCTCCACAATGATGCACCTATCGTGGGTACAGGTTTGGAGAAACAGGTCTGCGAAGATTCTCGTACCATGGTTACTGCCGAAGGTGATGGCGTTATCGAATATGTAGACGCTACGATGATTCGCATTCTCTACGACCGTACCGAAGAAGAAGACTTCGTAAGTTTCGAACCGGCACTTAAAGAATATCGCATTCCTAAGTTCCGTCGTACCAACCAGAATATGACAATCGACCTCCGCCCAATTTGCAGCGTCGGTCAGCGCGTTAAGGCTGGTGATATCCTCACTGAAGGATATGCCACAGAGAACGGCGAACTTGCACTGGGTCGTAACCTTCTTGTTGCTTACATGCCTTGGAAGGGTTACAACTATGAGGATGCAATCGTATTGTCAGAGCGTATGGTACGTGATGACGTGCTTACTTCTGTTCATGTGGATGAATATTCTCTTGATGTCCGCGAGACAAAACGCGGTATGGAAGAGTTCACAAGTGATATTCCTAATGTCAGCGAGGAAGCCACTAAGGATTTGGATGACAATGGTATCATCCGTGTCGGTGCTCGTGTAGAGCCGGGCGATATCCTGATTGGTAAAATTTCACCTAAGGGCGAAAGCGATCCTTCACCTGAGGAGAAACTTCTTCGTGCCATCTTTGGTGACAAGGCTGGTGATGTGAAGGATTCTTCATTGAAGGCCAATCCATCATTGAGTGGTGTCGTCATCGATAAGAAATTGTTCTCCCGCGCAGTGAAAACTCGTGAATCAAAAAAACAGGATAAGGTTATCTTGGCTAAGATTGATGAGGAATATGAGGCAAAGGATAATGACTTGAAGGATATCCTGGTAGATAAATTGCTTACGCTTACCGAGGGCAAGTCTTCTCAGGGTGTAAAGGATTATACCGGAGCAGAAATCGTGACGAAGGGCAGCAAGTTCACTGCTACGATTCTCAAGAATCTGGAATACGACGGCATTGAGAGTAACAACTGGACCAATGATAATCATATCAATGACATGATCCAGCAACTTATCATGAACTATATCCGCAAATACAAACTGCTTGATGCAGAACTGAAACGTCGCAAGTTCGCCATCACCATTGGTGATGAACTTCCTTCAGGAATTCTCCAGATGGCAAAAGTATATGTTGCTAAGAAACGTAAGATCGGTGTCGGTGATAAACTTGCCGGTCGTCACGGTAACAAGGGTATTGTTTCCAAGGTCGTTCGTATGGAGGATATGCCATTCCTCGAGGATGGTCGTCCTGTAGATTTGGTTTTAAACCCGCTGGGTGTGCCTTCTCGTATGAACCTCGGTCAGATATTCGAAGCTATTCTCGGCGCAGCCGGAAGAAAACTCGGAGTCAAATTCGCAACACCTATCTTCGATGGAGCCAAGTTGGATGACTTGTCAGAATGGACCGATAAAGCAGGTCTGCCGCATCTTTGCTCTACTCACCTTTATGATGGTGAGACAGGTGAAAGATTCGACCAGCCGGCAACAGTCGGTGTTACTTACTTCCTCAAGCTCGGTCACATGGTAGAAGATAAGATGCACGCCCGTTCCATCGGCCCGTACTCTCTTATCACCCAGCAGCCACTTGGAGGTAAGGCACAGTTTGGTGGTCAGCGTTTTGGAGAGATGGAGGTTTGGGCACTCGAGGCATTCGGTGCCAGCCACGTACTCCAGGAAATCCTTACTATCAAGAGTGATGATGTCGTAGGACGTTCCAAGGCTTATGAGGCTATCGTCAAAGGCGAGCCGATGCCAACACCTGGAATTCCAGAGTCTCTCAACGTGCTGTTGCACGAATTGCGTGGTCTCGGACTCAGCATCAAACTGGATTAATTTGAACCCCTAATTAAAGAAGTAACATGGCTTTTAAAAAAGATACAAAGGTAAAGAATAATTTCACGAAGATTACCATCGGACTTGCTTCACCTGAAGAAATCCTGGAAAATTCGTTTGGTGAGGTTACGAAGCCTGAAACCATAAATTATCGTACATACAAACCGGAGCGTGACGGTCTGTTTTGTGAGCGCATCTTCGGTCCTACCAAGGACTATGAGTGTGCCTGCGGCAAATACAAGCGCATCCGTTATAAAGGTATCGTCTGCGACCGTTGCGGTGTAGAGGTTACTGAAAAGAAAGTACGCCGTGAGCGTTCTGGTCACATCGAACTCGTTGTGCCGGTTGCTCACATCTGGTACTTCCGTTCACTTCCTAATAAGATAGGTTATCTTCTTGGTATGCCAACCAAGAAACTCGACGCTGTGGTTTACTATGAGAAATATGTAGTAATTAAACCGGGTGTTCTCGAAGGCCGCAAGGATGCTGAAGGACTGGAAATGAACGGTTCTCATAAGTTTGACCTTCTTACAGAGGAAGAATATATCGACATCGTCGACAACCAGCTCGATCAGAATAACGACTATCTGGAAGATACAGACCCTAACAAGTTTGTAGCCAAGATGGGTGCCGAGGCAATCTATGATTTGCTCACAGATATCGACCTTGACGCTTTGTCGTATGAGTTGCGTGACCGCGCAAACAACGACTCCAGTCAACAGCGCAAAACAGAAGCACTGAAACGTCTTCAGGTTGTCGAGGCATTCCGTGCCAGCAAGGACGTGAACAAACCTGAGTGGATGATATTGAAGATTATCCCTGTCATTCCGCCGGAGCTTCGTCCGTTGGTGCCATTGGATGGTGGTCGTTTTGCCACATCCGATTTGAACGACCTCTACCGTCGTGTCATCATTCGTAATAATCGTCTGAAGAGATTGATGGAAATCAAAGCTCCGGAAGTGATTCTGCGTAATGAGAAACGTATGTTGCAGGAGGCTGTGGACAGTCTCTTCGACAACTCACGCAAGAGTTCCGCTGTCAAGAGCGAGAGCAACCGTCCGTTGAAGTCTCTTTCTGATTCTCTGAAAGGTAAGGCAGGACGCTTCCGTCAGAACCTCCTCGGTAAACGTGTAGACTATTCTGCACGTTCAGTTATCGTCGTCGGTCCTGAACTGAGAATGGGCGAGTGCGGTCTGCCTAAGTTGATGGCAGCCGAGCTTTATAAGCCGTTCATCATCCGTAAGCTCATCGAGCGCGGTATCGTGAAGACTGTCAAGAGTGCCAAGAAGATTGTAGACCGTCGTGAACCGGTGATCTGGGATATTCTTGAGAATGTGATGAAAGGTCATCCTGTTCTCTTGAACCGTGCACCTACACTTCACCGTCTGGGTATCCAGGCATTCCAACCGAAACTGATCGAAGGTAAGGCTATCCAGTTGCACCCATTGGCTTGTACGGCGTTCAATGCCGACTTCGATGGTGACCAGATGGCAGTCCATCTTCCATTGAGTAATGAAGCTGTGCTTGAAGCTCAGATTCTGATGCTTCAGAGTCATAATATTCTGAACCCAGCCAATGGCGCTCCTATCACTGTACCTTCACAGGATATGGTGCTCGGACTTTACTATATCACAAAGTTGCGTCCGGGAGCTAAGGGCGAAGGTCTTACATTCTATGGACCTGAAGAGGCAATCATTGCCCACAATGAAGGCAAGTGCGACCTCCACGCCCCAATCAAAGTCATCGTCAACGATTTGGTTGATGGCAGAATCCAAAAATGTATGCTGGAGACTTCCGTCGGCCGTGTGATTGTCAATGGCATCATCCCTGACGAGATTGGTTTCTTCAACGACATCATTTCCAAGAAGACATTGCGTGGTATCATCGCCGACGTAATCAAGGCTGTCGGTATGGCACGTGCCTGCGACTTCCTCGACGGTATCAAGAACCTCGGTTATCACATGGCTTATGTCGCTGGTCTGTCGTTCAACCTCGATGATATTATCATTCCTGTAGAAAAGGATTCCATAGTAGAGAAAGGTAATGCGGAAGTTCATCAGATTACTGAGAACTATAACATGGGATTCATCACCGATACCGAGCGTTACAACCAGGTCATCGATACATGGACCCACGTGAACAACGACCTCGGAAATGTCCTGATGAAGGAGATGACCGAAGCCGACCAAGGTTTCAATGCCGTATATATGATGCTCGATTCCGGAGCCCGTGGTTCTAAAGACCAGATTAAGCAGCTTTCCGGTATGCGTGGTTTGATGGCTAAGCCTCAGAAAGCCGGTGCCGAAGGACAGCAGATCATCGAGAACCCTATTCTTTCCAACTTCAAGGAGGGAATGTCAGTGTTGGAGTACTTTATTTCTTCTCACGGTGCCCGTAAGGGTCTTGCCGATACCGCTATGAAGACTGCCGATGCAGGTTACCTTACCCGTCGTCTGGTCGATGTATCTCATGATGTGATTATCACCGAAGAGGACTGCGGTACGTTGCGCGGACTTGTCTGCACAGCATTGAAGAATGGTGATGAAGTCATCTCTACATTGTATGAACGTATCTTGGGACGTGTTTCCGTTCACGATATCATCCATCCTACAACAGGTGAACTGATTGTGGCAGCAGGTGAGGAAATCACCGAAGACAAAGCACAGATTATTGAAGATTCTCCTATCGAGAGTGTCGAAATCCGTTCAGTGCTCACTTGCGAGAGCAAGCACGGCGTCTGCATGAAGTGTTACGGTCGTAATCTCGCTACCAGCCGAATGGTTCAGCAGGGTGAGGCTGTGGGTGTCATCGCAGCGCAGGCTATCGGTGAACCTGGTACACAGCTTACTCTTCGTACGTTCCACGCCGGTGGTGTCGCAGGTAATGCGGCTGCCAATGCTTCTATCGTTGCCAAGAATGACAGTAAGATAGAATTTGATGAGTTGCGTACCGTACCATATATCGAAAAAAGTGATGATAAAGATGATATCAATTGCCAGATGGTCGTAAGCCGACTGGCTGAAATCCGCTTTGTCGATGCCAATACCAATATCGTTCTTTCAACGTTGAACGTTCCTTATGGTTCTTCTCTCTACTTCAAACACGGAGACAACGTCAAGAAGGGTGATTTGATTGCTAAGTGGGACCCGTTCAATGCCGTAATCGTATCAGAGTATGCTGGTAAGATGAAGTTCAAGGATGTCATCGAAGGTATCACATATCGTTCTGAAACTGATGAAACCACCGGCTTGACCGAGAAGATTATCACTGATTCCAAGGACCGTTCACGTGTACCTACTTGTGATATCATCGCTCCAAACGGTGAAATCGAAGGTACATACAACTTCCCTGTAGGTGGTCACGTCGTTGTAGATGATGGCGAAACCATACTGACCGGTCAGACGCTTGTCAAGATTCCACGTGCCGTGGGTGGCGCAGGTGATATCACTGGTGGTCTTCCACGTGTCACCGAGTTGTTCGAGGCTCGTAACCCGTCTAATCCTGCTGTCGTATCTGAAATCGATGGTGAGGTGACAATGGGTAAGGTAAAACGTGGTAACCGTGAGATTGTCGTCACTTCCAAGACGGGCGACCAGAAGAAATATCTCGTCAGTCTGTCCAAGCAGATATTGGTTCAGGAGCACGATGCCGTCCGTGCAGGTACTCCTCTGTCTGATGGTGTCATCACTCCTGGTGATATTCTTGCCATCAAAGGTCCAACGGCTGTTCAGGAATATATCGTGAACGAGGTACAGGATGTCTATCGTCTGCAGGGTGTGAAGATTAATGATAAGCACTTCGAGATAATCGTCCGTCAGATGATGCGCAAGGTTCAGATTAATGATCCGGGCGACACCACATTCCTGGAGCAGGAACTCGTCGACAAGCTCGACTTCGCAGAAGAGAACGACCGTATCTGGGGCAAGAAAGTTGTTACCGATGCAGGAGACTCCGAGACCATGAAAGCGGGCCAGATTGTCACAGCGCGCAAGTTGCGTGATGAGAATTCTTCCCTCAAGCGTCGTGACCTCAAGATCGTACAGGTGCGTGATGCCGTTCCGGCAACATCCACCCAGATCCTTCAGGGTATCACACGTGCCGCTTTGCAGACCAAGAGTTTCATGAGCGCCGCATCCTTCCAGGAGACGACCAAAGTGCTCAACGAGGCTGCCATCCGTGGTAAGGTGGACCGTCTCGAGGGTATGAAGGAGAACGTTATCTGCGGTCACCTCATCCCTGCCGGTACTGGATTGCGTCAATGGGAGAAACTCATTGTCGGTTCCAAGGAAGACTATGAGCGTATGCAGGCCAACAAAAAGAATGTTCTGGATTTCGCAGAGCAGGAAGTTGGCACTGAACAGCAATAAATGAATAGGAGACAGACTATCGCCTGTCTCCATTCGCAATCATAAAAAAGTCGCAAAACTGAGCAATCGGTTTTGCGACTTTTTTGTTTTTATTTGTAACAGGCAAGCTTGATAGTTGATTTCTCATGGGGGAAAGACTATCGGTAAAAATCTACCTGCAGCCTATTTATGAATCCCGTCGGGATTTACCTAACGTATTGCCACTTCATCTTTTTACTTTGATTTCGTATTCTTTCACGCTGCCTGGCGCACCCTGTTCCGCCCGTGGCAGATATTCCAAGGCGGAGAAAGTTTGTTCTTCTCCCAAGTCGATGACGATGATGTGTGGATATTTTGTGCCTTTCGCGGTACTCCAATAAGTGCTTTCCTGCAGGTCGTACACCTTGTCGCCCGTGTCGTTACCGTTGCCGAGGTCCTCGCTGCTGGTGTATTTCACTGTCCATGGTTCGCGGCTCAGCCGTTTGCCTTTGCTGTCCTGCAAATACAGTTCCGCGATGGATGCCACGTCGCCGCCGTCCTGTGCGCTCTTGCATATCAGCGCGAGATAGCGGGCTTTCACCTCTTTGCCTGTCTTCACCGTTTGCCAACCGTTCCCAGCGGCGAATGCACCTTTGCTCACGGTTTCATAACCGTTCAGGTCGATGCTGTTCTCCGCAGCTGTATGTTTGATGTTCAGTTTATCCAGTTCGGGTTTGCTCTGACCGTAGCTCTCCGTTTCGCCTTCCGGCCCTAACACGTCGAGCACGATTACCTCGTTTTTTCCTTTCTTCAGCCAACAGCCCGGCAGATAGAGTGTCTGTTGCGGACCGATGTTCCAGAATCGTCCGATGGCATGACCGTTCACGTAGACCTGTCCTTTGCCGAACGCTTCCATGTTGATGAAGGTGTCGCCCGTCTTCTTCAGATTGAAGTAGCCACGGTAATAGCCTGCACGGTTCAGTTGTCTGCTCCAGTTGCCGCCCTTGTTGTCCAGTGCTTTCACGGCATCGGCATAACTGTCGGGCAACGTGCTTATCGCCCAGTTCTTCAGATTCCATGTCACGTCGTTGCCGTCTACCGTTGCATTCAGCGTCACGTTGCTCGTGATTCCTTTGTAGTCTTTTATCGCCCGTCCGAAGTTGATGCGCCCCATTGCCTCGATGAGTATCGTGAGCTTCGAATTGCGCTTCATGGCAGGCAGTGTCAACGTCTTCTCATACTTCACGCGGTCTATCTTGCCGATATATTTACCGTCGACGAACACCTGTGCGAAGTCGTGCGGGTCGTTGATTTCCATTGTGCAAGGACTGCTGATTTCAGGCAGCAGCGTGGTGTATGTCATCGAGCCCCAGCCCATGTCCATGTCTTCCATCGACAGGATGTCGTGGCTCGTCACGGTCGTGTCGATGCCGTTCATGATGGGGGAGTATTCCGTCAGTTTGAATTTTGGTATCGTGATGATGCTTGCGGCGGCTTTCGGCACGTCGGGCAGACGCTTGCCGTCGTTGTATTTCTCCATCATCTTGCGCAGTTCCCAGTATTTCGGTGTCAGCTGTCCGTATTCGTTGATGGGCGCGTCGTAGTCGTAGGATGTCACATCGGGCGCGAATCCCGGACTGTTGGCACCTGCCCAGTGGCCGAACGATGTGCCGCCGTGGGTCATGTAGAGCGAGAACGATATGCCCTTGGATAGCATCTCGCCGATGCCGTCTACCATTGCCTTGGCGGGACGCGTCTCATGGCGTGCGCCCCACTTGTCGAACCATCCGCTCCAGAATTCCGAGCACATCTTGGGTGCATCGGGGCGCAGTTCGCCGAGTTTCTTGAATTGTTGGTCTATGTTCGCCCCTGTGCCGAAGTTCATCGTCCAGGTCAGGTCGTCGAGTCCGTTTTTGGTGAAGTTGCTCGCCCAGTCGCACTGGAACAGTGCCACCTTGTCGAATCCCGATTCTCTCACGATGTCGCGAATCGCGCTCACGTAGGCTTTGTCCTCACCGTAAGAGCCGTATTCGTTTTCCACCTGCACCATGATGATGGGGCCGCCGCGCTGTATCGTCAGCGGAGCCAGCTGTTTGCCCACCTCATGCTCGAATGCTTTCACCCGTTCCATAAAATAGGTGTCTTGTTCGCGCAGTCGGATGTCTTTCTTTTTCAGCAACCAC
>Ga0116191_1001782_pt1 | contig 17070 bp, 10 predicted proteins | sample AD_UKC111_MetaG_FD_89897 | JGI IMG/M metagenome (GOLD analysis project Ga0116191, IMG submission 89897) | Active sludge microbial communities of municipal wastewater-treating anaerobic digesters from Hong Kong - AD_UKC111_MetaG | ecosystem: Engineered > Bioreactor > Anaerobic > Digestate...
GAAAAAATGTAGTCGCAGTCGTAATCGAGAGTCAGTTCAAGCACACCCTTGCTACTAACAGGCATTTGCCTTTCCAGATTACCATTTTTGTATATTGATATCTTAGACCCCTGTAGTTCGCCCTTTTTAATAATCAATCGAGCCGATATTTGCAGGCCGTTTTGTGAAAACAAAATGCTTGGAATTGCTACTAGACACAAGGCAAACCATACAAAGAGCATGGTTGATTTAGTCTTTCGTGTCAATTCTGTAAGCATTAACCTAAATTTTTTAACAAAAAAAGTAAAAAAATTTGATATTACTACGAAAATTTCTGCAATTCTGTTTGGTTCATCTGCTTTACTCCTTAACTGTTTATATCTTGTTACCTAATTTTCGATGTTGATATGGTATAAAATCATGAAATCAGAAAATATTCGTTTACCTTTGCTTAAAGGTTAGAAAAATGGGTCATTAAAAAGCATTTTAATGTGCTTTTCGCTAAACGTACAGATTGAGAAGTCGGCATTGGAGAAAAACTACAATGCACAATTTAGCGCTTCGTATGACTTTGCTCCATTTTACTTTGTCTCAGCCTTTGAAAAACCTACTGTTCCGGTACTAGCCAACAGGGATAGCAATCTTATTGTTCCCATGATATGGGGGCTAATTCCCCACTGGATAACAAATTCAGAACAGGCAAATTCGGTTAGGGAAAAAACCTACAACGCACGAATTGAAACGCTACACGACAAACCATCGTTCCGATATGCTGCAAAGTCAAACAGGTGCATTGTTCCTGTTACTGGATTTTTTGAATGGCAAGAAGTGAACGGGGAAAAGGTTCCCTGGCTAATAAAGCCAAAGGCTGATGCTACATTTTCCATAGCCGGGCTTTGGAACTCATGGACTAATGTTGAAACAGGGGAACTAATTGATACGTTTACCATCATCACCCAGCCTGCAAACGAACTTATGAGCCAGATTCATAACACCAAAAAGCGTATGCCTGCGATTATTGGAAACGACATGGTGAAAAGCTGGCTTGATACCAAGCTTCCAACCTCGGAATATGGGAGTATTCTTAAACCATTTGACAGCAAGCTTATGGACGCCCAGGTAGTCCCCTCACCCCTAAGCAGGCATTAACAATAGCAATCCATTCAAAGAAAAACAGCTAACAAAAAAGCCTGTCTCGCATGTTGTAGCATTCACTAGACAGACTTTTTTGCAATACCTGCTAATTCATTAGTTGAACAACGCCGTGTTGGGGGCTATTCCTACACTATAGGTTTTCAAAGCCACCCCTTCCGAGTTGAAAATTTTCAGCTCCCCAGCCGAGGTGAAATTTGGCGTAACCATGCAGTAGATATCCCCATTCTGAGGCCTAACGTTAAACCCATAAAAGAAGCCATCAATAACCGGCGTTTGGGGAATCACTGGTTGAGTAATGCTTACAGAGTAAATTCCATTTACCCCAAATCCCCCGCCAAAGTACACGGTTTCTTTTTCAGAACTTACATCAATGTGGACAGGATGGCTGGTATCGGAAATAACCAAGCTATGAGCTACTTGCCGGCTCTTACCGTCTATCATTACCAACTTGGAAGGCAAATGCCCTACAACATTCCAGCTATCATCATAAATATCGGCACCGGAACAAATAACCCAGATATTTCCGTTAGCGTCCTCAACCAACTCTTTTGGATTGTAGCCAACAATTATGGTATCCGAAACAGTACCGGTTGCCGCATCAACCACCATCACCGTAGAATCTATGCCATATCCACCTCCATTGGCAACCCAAATTTTGCCACCGGAATACAGCAAGCCCTCGGCACCGGTTCCAACCATAAAGGTATTGGTATGCGAGTAGCTACTCGCATCAAACACCTCAACTGAACTCTGCTCGCCCCAGCTACCCCACTGGGTAACATAGATTTTTCCGTCCATTGCAGCAACATAGCGTGGGTTGACCAGTCCGGTTATTGTCTGGAGCTGGATGAATGTAGCGCTGCTGGCCACCTCCACCTTGCCCGAGTTGTTTAAAACCATGTAAATCTTACCATCGTAAATAGTGGCATGCTGAAGCACATCGCCCAACTCCCTACCATTTATGCGGTAAAATATTTGGTTATCGGCAATATCCGAACCGTAACCCACATAGGTAACCGAAGCATTGGAGTTGCCGTAAGCGCCCTCGTTCAGGATAATGGCACCGTTTTCAAACTCAGCATACTTAGCATCATCATCGCTACCCTCGCAAGATGGAAGGGTAAAAGCAAGCGCAACCAGCGCCATCATTAATTTTATTGATTTTTTCATGGTTAAAGGGTTAAGTTAACAAAACAATTTACCTGGTGAAATCCATATTTAAGGTGAACATATAATTCCTAAGCGGCATGGCATATCCGGCAATTAGCTGGTAGTCCTGATTCCACAAGTTATTCACGGAAAGTCCGGCTGTTACAACTTTTCCAAGTAAATTGAACTTGTATGTAAGAAAGAGATTTACAAGATTAAATTCCGGCAGCCGACTTTGAAAATCCCTGTAGCGTTTGCCGGTGAAACCGTGATAGTATCCCAGCCCATACTTTCGGTACTGCAGGTTAAGTGAGCCGGAAAACCTGTGGTTAGGTGTGTAAATCATTGGTTGCGCATTACCACCTGGCTGCTCTCGGAAAACGGAATGGGTATAAGTGTAAAATCCCTCCACACGAATAGTCAGACTGTTAAATCTTAAACTACAATCGACCTGGGACTCCCAACCCCACGATTCTCCTGTGCTCATGTTGAATGGTTTCCATTTACCATCGGAAACCGTAGGAATGCTGAGCCATACAATCCAACGCTCAATATTGCTGTAGAATAGCGAATTTGAAACGTTTATTGTCCTATTGCTACTACTGCTCTTTACCTGAAATCCTACATCGCCACCCCAACCCGATTCAGGATCAAGATTGGGATTTCCCTCGGTATAGGTTGTGCTGGCCCAGTAGAGGTCGTTGAGTGTAGGTATTCGGTAGTTTTTAGAGGCATTCATTTTAAAGATTAACTTTTCGGTGGGAAGCCACTCGGCTCCTGCAGAATAGACGACAGGTTTGAAATCACCATCAACCATCTCACCACGTAGGCTCAGCACGGATAAAAACCTTGAGCTAAACAAAGGCTTACGAAGCGAGGCGTATCCCGAAACCCTGTTTCTTTTTGCACTTCCAACATAATCGTCGGAGCTGGCTGTTTCGAGAGCATGGTTAATTCCCATGCTTACCTCCCCATTTTCCAAAACATCCACTTTTGATTCCAACTCTGTGAGAACGAAGGCGTAACGGTTGTTGGTGAAAATATTTACGCCCTTATCCGAGTAGTCTATGGCGCCTATACCCGCTGCATTTTTCAGGTTGAATATGGCCTTTTTAGTGAAAGAAAATCGAAGATTGGAGACCAGCGTCAAGCTTCGGTCAACCTGGTTGGCATAGCTGGGCTGCGTGCTGCTCATTGTGGGTTGTAGATTTTTATCGCCTAGCTGGCCCCAACCCGAGAACGACCAAAATAATTTTTTATGCAGCCGCATGTTGACATCGGTCAAAATTCCCAGCTGTTTGGACTCGGCATGATCAATACGCTCTTTTGGGGTGCCAATCTTGTATGTATTTCGAAACTCAAAGTCGTTATCGGCCAGCTGTCCAAATACTTTTACCGAAACTGCACGGTTGTTGTTGCCATACTTTATGTGGGTAGTGATAGTACGAGTGTTTCCGCTTCCATAAGATACCGATACCTCTCCCCCATTTGGTTTTGAAAGAACTGCATCACTGTTCAAAATAAGTATTCCCGATATTGCGCCGCTACCATAGATGGTTCCTGACCCGCCATACTGCAACCTTATGCTGCTGAACATGTTAACAGGAAATAGTGAAAGGTTTGCGCTACCATTCATCGGGTTTTGAATGTTTACTCCATTCCAAACCACTATGGCCTGAGAGGAGTTGCCACCCCGCATGGACAATGATGAAAGTCCGCCAATCCCATAGGATCTGAGGTTTACAGAACCCATTGCTAGCAACTCGGCAGCTGAGCGATTCTGAAAGTTTCTCAGCTTAATGGAATCCAGCTTGTAAATGGTAGCGCCGATGGCATGATTTTCGCGCAGGTTGCCATATACCCTCACTTCGTCCATACGGATGGTGTCGGGTAACGACTTTTGAGCTTGCAATAAACCTGCAAGCACAAGTTGAATGAGAACTACCAGGTAAAACCTTTTGGCATGCATAGCTACAAATGATTAATAATCAATCATTCGCAGCACTCGGAAATAGTGAAAAGTAGAACTGAGTAGAACAACGTTCTAATCTTCGCCTTTCACCCGAAAGCTACGAAAATGGAGTCTGGCAGGTCTTCTGGCTTGCTCGGTCTTTTATGCCTTCCCAACCGCCTTGTGGCGATCAGTGGCAGGGGTAAAAAGACCATTACGTTGAGCTTACAGCTGCGGGGACAGCCCCGGAATTACACCGGGTTCCCTTTTAATCCCATTCGGGAGCCAATAACTACTGCAAATATAGGGTTAGATGTTGAAACCACCAAGTATTTTTGGTATGCTTTAAAACACCTACCGTTAATTAATAAGGGGTATAATTATTACGGATAAACCACCCTATTTTTTCAAGCCGCTTCTCCGTAACAGCGGGTCTATGCTGGGTTCGTGTCCTCTAAATCGCTTGTAGAGCTCCATGGGGTGCTCGCTTCCACCTTTAGATAGTATATTTGCTCTAAAGCTAGCAGCAACTTCTGGGTTAAAAATTCCATGCTCCTTGAACATTTCAAAAGCATCGGCATCGAGAACTTCTGCCCATTTATAGCCATAATACCCGGCAGCATAACCACCATCGAATATGTGTCCAAAACCCACACTCTGGTTGGTTCCCTCAACAGTGGGTAAAACTTCAAGATTGGCTATTGCTCTTTTTTCAAACTCACCAACGCTAATCGTTACGGGTTTTTCAATAGTGTGCCATGCCATATCCAGCACGCCAAAGCTGAGCTGGCGAATAGAGCTGTAGCCTGCCAGGAAGTTACGGCTATCAATAATTTTCTGAACCAGCTCCTGGGGTATCTTTTCGCCGGTTTGGTAATGGCTGGCAAAAAGGTCGAGGAATTCCTTTTCAACTGCCCAGTTTTCCATTATCTGTGAAGGCAACTCAACGAAATCACGGTAAACGGATGTTCCGCTAAGTGAGGAATAAGTGCATTCCGAAAGCATTCCGTGCAGGGCATGACCAAACTCGTGCATAAATGTTGAAACCTCGTAGAAAGTTAACAGCGAGGGCTGTGTGGCTGTGGGTTTGGTAAAGTTGGTAACCAGCGAAACAAATGGTCTAACGTCCGTGCTCCCGTCCCTATACTGTGAACGGAAAGAGGTCATCCATGCGCCTCCGCTTTTCCCTTCACGGGGGAAAAAGTCGAGGTAAAGAAACGCCATGAACTTTTGCGAGGCATCATAAACCTCGTAGGCCTTAACATCAGGATGGTAAACCGGTATTTGGTTGTTAGGTGTGAAGGTTAAGCCGTAAAGCTTGTTGGCAAGGGTAAATACACCGTTAATCACCCTATTGAGTTCAAAGTATGGCTTAAGCTCCTCCTCGTTGTAGCTGTAGCGGCTATTTTTTAACTTTTCGGAGTAAAAAGACCAATCCCAAGGTTGAATTTTTTCGTTAAAACCCAACTCTTTGGCTACCTCCTGAACCTCTTCAACCTCATGTCGAGCTGCGGGCATGGAAGCGTCAACCAACTCTTTCAGAAAACTATTTACCTTTTCTGGATTTTCGGCCATTCTGTCCTGTAGCACAAATGAAGCATAGTTAGGATACCCCAGAAGGTTAGCCATTTCTAACCTCAGGTTTGCAATTCGCTTGGCAATAGTTTGGTTGTCATACTCATTACCCTTATAGCAACGGCTACCATAAGCCATATAGAGTTGTTTGCGAAGCTCCCTATTTTCGGAGTACTTCATAAATGGGCCATACATCGGGTAATCGAGGGTAATAATCCATCCGTCTTTTCCCTTTTGCTGGGCAGTGTAAGCAGCGGCATCCTTTAAGCTGGCCGGAAGTCCAGCCAAATCGCTTTCGTTGGTAATATGAAGCTGGTAGCTGTTTGTTTCGGCCAGTAGGTTTTCGTTAAAACGTAGCGACAAATCGGCCAACTCCTTGCTAATAGCCCTAAACTTTTCTTTGTCGCCCTCTGAAAGGTTTGCCCCGTTTCTAATAAACCCCTTGTAAGTATTGCTGAGTAGGGTTTGCTGTTCGGTGGTAAGCTTCAGGGAATCGCGTAGCTCCCATACCTGCTTAACCCTGTTAAAGAGTTCAGGATTAAGGTTGATATCGTTGCCAAATTCGGTGAGCTTTATGGCCGCATCACGGGCAATGCCCTGCAGGATTGAATCCGTTTCGGACTCATTCAGGTTGAACAGGATGTTCGACACCAGGTTCAAACGTCTGCCGCTCCTGTCGAGCGCTTCAATGGTGTTTTCGAATGTGCTTTTAGCTGGATTACTAATGATAGCCTCAACCTCAGCCCTTGCCTCGGCTATGGCCGAATCAATTGCCGGTGCATAATGCTCATGCTTAATTTTGTCGAATGGCGGAGTTTGGAATGGCGTATTAAATTCGGCCAGTAAAGGATTTTTCGGCTCGTTGCTATTATTTTTGCAGGATGCTGCAACCAGAATTACTATCATAGCTCCAGTAAGTTTTCCGTAGATGTTCATTTCGAAATTGTTAGTTATAGTCGGCCGCAAAGGTAGAAAATTTATACTTAGAGCATGAGTAATTAAATAAAAGAACTACAATCAAGATACGGAGCACTACCCATTTGCTTCTTCCCGAATAATTTGTGCTTGAGCTGATGAACTCATATTAAAAAAAGTTACCAGCTACCTGCCAACTTCCACTAAATGAAATTTTGACAAATAACCAAAAATTATCCACAAAAAGAGTGATACCAATGATATAGCTGGCCTTAACTTTGCTATAATACATGTTTCCACCCATGTGAAGAAATGACAAACAACCTCATATTGTTTAACCACTAAAACTATAAAGCAATGAAAATGAGAAAGATTTCTACAACAGCTTTGCTAGGCATGCTTGCCTTAGGATTTACAGCAAATGCACAAAAAGTAGCCCTGCATTCCTCTTCAGGGGTACAAATTTTTAATGGCTCCTATGCACTCACTAATGCTCACAATGCTGCAAGTAGTGGCGATACACTTTACCTTTCCGGGGGCACATTCTATGCCCCCTCTCAGATTACAAAGCCACTATACATATATGGTGCGGGGCATTACCTGGATTCTACACAAGCCACAGGTAAAACTATTATTAATGGCAATTTAATTTTAAGAGAACATACCGATGGCATGCACATAGAAGGTATTGATTTAACTGGATTTTTTAGACTTGAGTTTAATAGTGCGGATACCGTTCAGAATGTAGCTATTGCCTACTCAAAAATATCCGGAAATATTGAATTAGGGTATAGCAGCAATAGCAATTCAAACAATTTTGTGCTCTTGCGTAGTGTAGTTTTAGGCAATATTGATTTTACACGCGCTACCAATGCTGCAGTATTTAATAGTTTTTTGCAAAATAGGTGCACTGGTTCCAATGGAGTGAACTATGAAAATAATATTTTGTTTTTCTCTAATAATGCAAATACTGCCATTATAGGCGATAACAACATCATTAAAAATTGTATATTTTTCTCACAGTATGACTATAGCTCAGGTGTTGCAGGCAATGGTAATCAGTTTTACAACAATTTATTTTTATTTTCTACTCCTAATTATGGAGGTTCTTACACAGCAAGTGGAAACTACTTAAATGTGGCTGCCGGATCTGTTTTTGTAAATAATGTGCTTTACGCCTTCGATTATGCCAACAATTATCATCTTCAAAATCCAACAGCTTATACCGGAACCGATGGTAAGCAGGTAGGCATATATGGTGGCACTTTTCCATACAAAGATGGAGCTGTTCCTTCCAACCCGCACATACAGTTGAAAAACATTGCCCCTTCAAGCGATTCGAATGGAAAGCTGCAGGTTGAATTTAAAGTAAGCGCGCAAAATGAGTAGGTTGAGGAACATCATACTGCTGCTTGTATGTTCATTTTTCACGCTCAGCTTGTTTGCCCAGGTAACCACTATTGTGGAGTATGAATACTGGTTTAACAATGAATATGCAAGCAAGGTGGTAGCTACTGTTGATCCCTTAAACCAGCTTACCTGCAGCTCTACTATCGATGTTTCACATCTTAGCAATGGCATCAACACCATAAACCTTATAGCCAAGGATTCCAAAGGTAGGTTCAGCAGCATTGCCACCCAGCACTTCTTCAAGTCAACCCCTACCAGTAACGAAAACAACCGGGTTGTTGCCTATGAGTACTGGTTTGACGATGGATTCAGGCAGAAGGCCACCACCGAGGTTACCCCTGCCCAACAGGTTGTCATGGCTGCCAACCTGGATGTAAGCGGGCTGTGCAACGGATTGCACTCCCTTAACTTCAGGACAAAGGATGAACGAGGTTACTACAGCAGCATTGCCACCCAGCACTTCTTCAAGTCAACCCCTACTAGTAACGTAAACAACCGGGTTGTAGCCTATGAGTACTGGTTTGACGATGGATTTCTGCAGAGGGTTACCTCCGAGGTTACCCCGGCCCAAGAAGTTGTTGTGGCTGCAAACCTGGATGTAAGTGGGCTGTGCAACGGATTGCACTCCCTTAACTTCAGGACAAAGGATGAACGAGGTTACTACAGCAGCACTGCCACCCAGCACTTCTTCAAGTCAACCCCTACCAGTAATGAAAACAACCGGGTTGTTGCATATGAGTACTGGTTTGACAATGAATTTTTGCAGAGGGTTACCTCCGAGGTTACCCCGGCCCAAGAGGTTGTTGTGGCTGCAAACCTGGATGTAAGCGGGCTGTGCAACGGAGTGCACTCCCTTAACTTCAGAACAAGGGATGAGCGAGGTTATTACAGTAGCATTACCACCCAGCACTTCTTCAAAATAACAAAAACTTCCAGCTATGCTGAAAACCTAATATCAGGTTATAAATACTGGATTGACAACAATTCGGAAAATTCAACGTATATTGCCCTATCCACAGCTGTAAGCCAGCTAGACTTAGTTGAAAAGGTTGATTTAAGTAGAGTTCCCAAAGGTTTGCACACCATAAACTTCCAGTTTAGGGATGTGGCAGGCTATTGGAGCGCTATCACAACAGATACCATTCAAAAAGTTTCCTATCCGATAGCTGACTTTTCATTTCTTACTACGACAGCAAATTGTGATTCTACGGTAATCAGCTTTACCAACAGAAGTGTGGATGGCGATGAATACAGTTGGGATTTTGGAGATGGCTTAACCGATACCCTACCAAATCCTTCCCACACCTACCATACACCTGGTACATACATAGTTAGCCTAACTGTTACCGATACTACAACCATGAATGATAGCACCCTGCAAGCAACAGTGCTTGTTCCGGGTAGGACTTATGCCACCTCCAATATTACGGCATGCTCCAGTTTTACTTCACCTAGCGGAAATTTTACCTACACAGAGTCTGGTACCTACAACGATACTATTCCCAACGTATTTGGGTGCGATAGCATAATCACCATCAACCTGACCATCCTGCAGCCCGCTACCCATACCGATGTGGTTTCGGCCTGCGGTTCCTTCACCTGGGTTGACGGGGTAACCTACACCCAAAGCAACAACTCTGCTTCCTATACCTTCCCCGGCGCTGCGGCCAACGGCTGCGATAGTACCGTGTTCCTCAACCTGACCATTAACACCGTTAACATTTCTGTAACGCAAAACGATGGAACACTTTCCGCCAGCGCTACCGGTGCAGCCTACCAATGGTTAAACTGTGATGAAAACCAAACTCCACTACCGGGCGAAACAAACCAAACATTCACACCTTCCAACAGTGGCAGCTATGCGGTTAGAATTACACAAAATGAATGCACCGATACCTCATCGTGCTACTACGTTATACCTGACCTTGTGGAGAGTAGCTTTGCTACAGCCATTAGAGTTTCACCCAACCCAACCAGCGGAAATGTACTGGTTGATCTGGGCGGCATTTATCATGAAATAAGCATTGCCGTTACCGACCAAAGCGGGAGGTTAACCCAAAGTATGAGGAAGAAAAATGTTGACAGGATAGAAATCAACCTGAGCCAACCGAAAGGAATTTATCTGCTTACCATTCAGGACGGAAAACATAGGGCAACGGCCAAGGTTATTAAGTACTAGAAAACTGTTTAGAATTTTTCCCCGGTGTAAAATCCCCGGCAATTCGCCGGGGATTTTACTGTTTGATAGGAAAGTTTAATAGAGCTTGCATTGTAAATGCAGGTAGTAACCCCTCGTTCGGCTTAGGCTTTGCCTAAGTCGAAATTATCGCAACAGGCTCCAGCCTGTAAAAAATCAACAAATTACCTTACCGTTTACACCATTCGGCTGCTTATGCACAACCTAACTGCTAGTAGCCGATCCGAAGTAAAAAGCAGGCGTAGCCTGCTAAAATAGACCGGGTGCCTCCTATACTCATACCCATTTTGTGCCAAATGGTGTAACTTTGCAAAAAATATTCGATGCTTGACAATTCAACCATAGTGGCCATTGCCACACCCCCAGGAATGGGGGCTATTGCAGTAATTCGGGTTAGCGGTAGCGAAGCCATCACGCTGACAAATGGGGTATTTAGACCCGTGAAGACCGGGAAAAGTCTCCTGGAGTCTAAACCCTACACTCTTCACTACGGCGAAATTGTAGATTTGGAGCGGGTTATCGACGAGGTGTTGGTAAGTGTTTTTCATGCACCCCACTCCTACACCGGCGAGAATGCGGTTGAAATTTCGTGCCATGGGTCGGTTGTAATTCAGCAGCAAATTCTGGAACTGCTAATTCGCCGTGGGGCAAGGCTTGCCCAACCGGGAGAGTTCACCCTGCGGGCATTCCTGAATGGAAAGATGGACCTATCGCAGGCCGAAGCGGTTGCCGACCTTATAGCGTCAACCAGTGAAGCTGAGCGCCGCGTGGCCATGCAACAAATGCGGGGAGGGTTTTCGGATAAGCTTAAGCTGCTGCGCGAGCAGCTGCTTAAGTTTACTGCTCTTATCGAGCTTGAACTCGATTTTAGCGAGGAGGATGTGGAGTTTGCCGATCGAAAACAACTCGAAGCCCTCGTTTGCAGCATTCACGAAGAAGTAAGCCGCTTGGCCGATTCGTTCAGCATGGGCAACGCCATTAAGCAGGGCATTCCCGTTACCATAGCAGGGAAGCCCAACGTTGGAAAATCAACTCTGCTCAACCGCTTGCTGAATGAAGAAAAGGCTATTGTTTCGGAAATAGCCGGCACTACCCGCGATGCCATTGAGGACACCATCCAGCTGGCCGGAATGAACTTCAGGTTCATTGACACTGCTGGGCTCAGGCACACCACCGACGAGGTTGAGTCGCTTGGCATAGCCAGAACTCATTCCAAAATTGAACAGGCCAAAGTGGTACTCTACCTGATTGACGCCGCAGAAAGCATAAGCGATGGCCTAACCGAAATTGAGAAATTCCATCAAAAACTCACAAACCAACAAACCCTTATGGTGCTGCTAAACAAGGCAGACAAAGCCGAAGCTCAACATACCGAGCAGCTAGCCCGTAACATTGAAAGCCTGCTTCACTGTAAAACCCTCATAATTTCAGCAAAATCGGGACAAAACATCAACGAACTAACGCAAAACCTTGTAAACATTGGTGTTTCAGCACAGCCCGATGGTAACAACGTGGTAGTTACAAACGCACGCCACTACGAATCGCTTGTAAATGCCCGCGAAAGCCTTGAGAATGTGCTCTCCGGTCTAAAATCAAACCTGACCGGCGACTTGCTGGCAGTTGATATCCACCAGGCTCTCTACCATCTGGGAAGCATAACCGGCGAAATAACCAACGATGAGGTGCTGGGCTACATTTTCTCAAAGTTTTGCATTGGAAAATGATCATTTCGCAGCAAAAATATTCATGCTTAAAAAATGGGGAAAACATTCAGCAAGAGTTGCCTTTCCCTATTTTTCCCTTCCATACTATATTTTGTAAATATGCTACATACGTTAAATTTTAGTTATATATTTTCGGATGATTTAGTAAATATGTAGAAATATTTACTATTTTTTACCAGCTTCATTACAGCTATCCTTAACCATTACGTATCTTGTAAGGATTTTTTATTCCAACAAAATGGTTACGTTTATACTCAACAACCGGCTGGTTGGAACAGGCAAGAATCCGGGCATGAGCCTGCTGGATTATATTCGCTACGAAGCTGGTCTGCCAAGCACTAAAGTTGGATGCCGCGAGGGCGATTGCGGGGCATGAACAGTGGATAAAGCAAAAGAATTGATTAAACAGCTATAAAGCCATCATCATGTCTCTTAAACCAGAAGAACCTTATAACGAGCTGCCTTTTTTGCCACCCGACAGGGATGCAATTGAAACCAAAGCCATTTTAAGGCAGGAAAGCAGGGCAGCCGTTGCTCTGGCTGAGCTAAAAGGTTTGGCACGTACGTTGCCCAATCAGAATATACTTATCAATGCCATTGTTTTAAAGGAAGCCAAAGCATCTTCTGAGATCGAGAATGTGATTACCACTCACGATTCGTTGTACCAGGCATTAACAGCCAAATCATTCAAACCCGACTCTGCTACCAAAGAGGTGCTTCGCTATCGTGAGGCATTGTTTGCAGGTACTGGATTTATCCGCAACAAAGGATTTTTAAGCACCAACGGCATTATTCAGATTCAGAACATTCTCGAAGAAAACACGGCAGGACTCCGACAACTGCCTGGCACAACCTTAAAAAATGATGCTACCGGAGTAACAATTTACACCCCACCCGATGATAAGGATGCTATCAGTAACCTAATGACAAATCTGGAAAAATTCCTCAATATGGATGAGGATGATGATGTTTCTCCACTCATCAAGATGGCAGTTCAGCATTACCAGTTTGAAAGCATCCATCCCTTTTATGATGGCAATGGCAGAACGGGTCGCATTGTAAATGTCCTTTACCTGATGCTAAAAGGCTTATTGGATAGTCCTATTCTCTATCTCAGCGGATTTATTATTCAAAATAAGGGTGAATATTATCGTCTGCTTCGTGATGTTACGTTTAATGCTGCCTGGGAACCATGGATTCTCTACATTCTGAAAGGCATTGAGCAAACCGCCACAGATACTATAAAACAGGTAAACAGCATAAATGGCTTGATGCTCCAAACCATTGAAAAAGTTAAAGCCCAAAAACCTTTGGTATATTCAAAAGAACTTATTGAATTACTATTTGAACAACCTTACTCAAAAATTGAACATCTTGAATTTAGAGGTATTGCAAAGCGAAAAACCGCCGGCAAATATCTTTCCGAATTAGCCGAAATTGGAATATTGGTTCCTCAGAAAATCGGGAAAGAAGTAATTTACATAAACGAAGCACTTTATGATCTTCTTAAAAAGTAATTTTTCTAATATGGACATCATTTACCCACGTTTCAGGAACATGGGCATTATGCACCCATGTTTTTCATACGTGGGCATTATTTTGATTTTTATACCCATATTTATTCAACCTGTACATTGTAGGCTCAAATTCAACAACAATTAATTAATTAAACAACATAGTAAAACATAATACAAAAATTCTTTCGTTACAAAAAATATTTTTCCAACCCATACCAAATTTTGTAAATATGCTACATACGTTAAATTTTAGTTATATATTTTCGGATGATTTAGTAAATATGTAGAAATATTTACTATTTTTTACCAGCTTCATTACAGCTATGTTTAACCATTACGTATCTTGTAAGGATTTTTTACTCCAACAAAATGGTTACGTTTTTACTCAACAACCGGCTGGTTGAAACAGGCAAGAATCCGGGTATGAGCCTGCTGGATTATATCCGCTACGAAGCTGATCTGCCAAGCACTAAAGTTGGCTGCCGCGAGGGCGATTGCGGGGCATGCACCGTAATGCTGGGCGAACTGAAAGGTGAGCATGTGGAATATAAAAGCATTGTATCGTGCCTCACCCCTCTGGTCAACGCGCATGGCAGGCACATAGTTACCGTTGAGGGAATCAACCTCGATAAGGGGCTAACCCCGGTGCAAAAGGTGATGGTGGATAACGCGGCAACACAGTGTGGATTTTGCACTCCGGGTTTTGTGATGTCGTTCACCTCCTACTGCCTAAGTCATGAGCGTCCGAGCACCGAAGGCGCTATAAATGCTGTAAGCGGTAACATTTGCCGATGCACCGGCTACAAATCAATAGAGAGGGCAGCAGCCGATTTAAATCAAATTATTCGGGACAAGAACCTGGCTAATCCGATGGGTTGGATGGTGGAGAAAGGATACCTGCCAGCCTACTTCCTTGATGTTCCGGGGCTGCTTGGCGGAATTCATCCACTTGATTATACCGCTCCCGAAAATCCTACCTACGTTGGCGGTGCAACCGATTTGATGGTGCAAAAGCCCGATCATATTCTAAATACTCCCATAATACCCGCTGGCGCTATTAGCGGGCTTAAAGGTATCGGGTTGGATGGGAGCAGGTGCGTGATTGGCGCTGCTACAACATTTAACGAGTTTGCTCACTCCGACCTTTTAGGGAGCATCATTCCAACGCCTAGAAACATCATGTCCTTAGTAGCTTCCGATCAGGTAAGAAACAGTGCAACCATTGCTGGTAACATTGTAAACGCATCCCCTATTGCCGACCTCAGCATTATCCTGCTTTCACTAAATGCAGAAATTTCCACCTCGTTAAACGGAAATAGGAGGGTTCAACCCCTTAGGGAATTCTACACCGGCTACAAGAGGCTGAATTTGTATGAAGGCGAGCGGGTTGAGAGCATCAGCTTTGAGATTCCATCACCAAAATCCATATTCAACTTTGAGAAAGTCAGCAAGCGAAAGTATCTTGATATTGCCAGCGTTAACTCATCCATTCTTGCCTGCACAGAGGGAAACGTCATCACCAGCTGTCATGTTTCAGCAGGAGGGGTGGCTCCAATACCCATGTATCTTTCCAATACCTCCATGTTCATGGTGGGGAAACCCATTATCCGGGAGACTTTTGAGAGGGCGAACGCCATCATGCAGGCCGAAATTTCGCCAATTTCCGACATAAGAGGGAGTGCTGATTACAAAAGGTTGCTTTTGAGGCAGCTGCTTTTTGCCCATCTCTCGAAGCTTTCCCCTGAACTGTTAGAGGTGCGATGGCTTTAGGGCATTTTGAATGAGCATTGGATGAATAACTTCAACGTGAACCCGATGAACAACATAGATTCCATTAACCATGTAACCGGCAAATCAATTTACCTGGATGATATAACCCCCCTGAAGGGAACACTTCATTTAGAAATTTTTGGTTCAGCGGTGGCCCATGCGAAAATTCTAAGCATAGACCTTGCTCATGCTGCAGGGTTGGAGGGCGTAGTAGGGATATTCACAGCAAAAGATATACCTGGCGAGAATCAAATAGGCGGAATAGTTGAAGACGAAGTCCTGCTAGCTGAAACCGAAGTGCACTACCAGGGACAGCCTGTAGCCATTGTTGTTGCCACAACAGAGATTGCAGCACGCAAGGCTATTTCGCTAATTAGGGTTGACTACGAAGAACTTCCTGCAGTTACTGACCCCCGAATAGCTCAGAAAAATGGTATGCTCATCATTCCTCCCCGCACCTTTAGCATGGGAAACACTGATGAGGCATGGAAATCGTGTACTCATATTTTTGAAGGTAAAGTAGAAATTGGCGGACAGGAGCACCTGTATATTGAAACGCAGGGCGCTTACGCCTACCCAACAGAAGGGGGATTTTTACGTGTTCACTCGTCAACCCAGGGGCCTACAGCGGTTCAACGAACCATTGCCAGGGTGTTGGGATTGCCCATGCACCAGATTGAAGTTGACGTTCAACGCATTGGAGGTGGGTTCGGAGGCAAGGAGGATCAGCCTTCACAGTTTGCTGCACTGGCAGCGCTGGCCGCACACCTGCTTAAGCAGCCTGTAAAGCTTTCGCTCTCGCGCCACGACGACATGCGGATGACAGGGAAACGGCATCCCTACAGCGCCGATTTTAAAATTGGACTTGATGCAAACCTTAAGATTACTGCCTACGAAACCACTCTTTACCAGAACGGTGGGGCTTCGGCCGATCTTTCGCCCGCCATTATGGAGCGAACGCTATTCCATTCAACTGCCTCCTACTTTATCCCCAATACGCGGGTAACCGTTTACAGCTGCCGGACAAACCTACCGCCCAACACGGCATTTCGTGGTTTTGGGGCGCCTCAGGGAATGTTTGTAATGGAATCGGCCATTGCTAAAGCTGCTCATGAACTGGGGGTAGCAGCACAAACCATTCAGGAGCTAAACCTGATTAAGGAAAATGATGAGTTTCAATATGGACAGGTAGCCAAAAACGCCTATGCTGCAAAGTGCTTTATTAGGGCAAAAGAAGAGTTCGACTTAAATGAACTCCAGAAGGAAATCACATTTTACAACAGCAAAAATAGGTACAGCAAACGAGGTATGGCCGTCATGCCCCTGTGTTTTGGTATATCATTCACCAACACAACAATGAATCAGGCAAGGGCGCTGGTGCATATATACCAGGATGGAAGCGTATCGGTTAGCACAGGAGCCGTGGAAATGGGGCAGGGCGTAAATACCAAACTTGCTCAGGTTGCTGCTATTACACTGGGTATAAACCTGGAAAGGGTTAAAATCCACTCAACAAACACATCGAGGGTTGCCAACACCTCCCCAACTGCAGCAAGCACTGGTGCTGATATAAACGGGAATGCCCTGCTGGTTGCTTCAACTAAACTTCTGGAAAGGTTAAAACAGGTGGCAGCGGAAGTGCTAGGTTGCAATGTGAAGGAAGTAGAAATTAAAGACGAAGAAATACTCTGCAGGGGTAAACAAAGCGGCTTAACCTGGCAGAAGCTA
>Ga0116191_1001793_pt1 | contig 16962 bp, 13 predicted proteins | sample AD_UKC111_MetaG_FD_89897 | JGI IMG/M metagenome (GOLD analysis project Ga0116191, IMG submission 89897) | Active sludge microbial communities of municipal wastewater-treating anaerobic digesters from Hong Kong - AD_UKC111_MetaG | ecosystem: Engineered > Bioreactor > Anaerobic > Digestate...
AATGATACAATTTTCTGCATGAGGATTTGCTCCTTTCTGGGAGGTAAATTGTTTTGTAGCAGAAACATTGTACCAGAAAGTGTGGCAGGTCCTCAATTTTCATTTAACTTTACAAAACGAAAATGATTTTAGGGAGGTAAAAAAATGAAAAGCAAAAGAGTTTTAGTATTTCTTCTATGTTTCTGCTTGATTGTTGCAAGTTTAACAGGCTGCTCCGCTCCGGCTTCCAATAATGATGTCCCTGACAGTACAGAACCGGATTCTGCTGAAGTTGCTGTCGAAACAAAGAAAGGGGTAGTTGTATCCGGCAAGGCAGTATCTGTAGTCGAAAATGAAAACACTGTTTATCAAAAGAGAATAACTATTGCACCTTCTCTCGACTTTACGAGTACAGATGTTCAGAATGAAGCCGGCGGTACTGCCAAGGGTGTTTATCTGCTTGTGTTCAATAGCCTTGTTGGGTATGACACTATGAATTCCAAGTACATACCAAGTCTTGCAAAAAACTGGGAACAGCTTTCTGACACTCTTTGGGAGTTTAAACTTCAGGAAAATGTTAAGTTTCATGATGGAAGCGATTTTACTGCCAAGGATGTAAAATTTACTATTGAACGTGGATTAGAGCAGAGTGCCAGCAAATCAAAGTTTTCTTCTATCAAAGAAGTCAACATTATAGATGACTACACTGTTCAGTTTGTGCTTAAAGCTGCAGATAATGATCTTATATATAAACTCTGTGAAGCAAATACCGTTATGCTAAGTTCTAATGCATTTGCAACTCTTGACAAGACAGAAGCGAATAAAATCGGTACCGGACCATACATGTATAATGAATGGGTGCAGGGAGATTATCTGTCCCTGGTCAGATTTGAGGACTATTGGGAAGGTGCTAAGAAAACAGAGGAAATAGTTATCAGGTATATTCCCGAAGCATCGTCACGGCTGATTGCTTTGCAGACTGGAGAAATCGACCTGTGTGTTGATCCTCCTGCAGTTGACTTGCATTATGTTGCAGAGGATAAAAACCTAATATTATGGCAGATTCCAAGCACAAATATTCGTCATATCTTTCTTAACCTCAATGTAGAGCCCTTTAACAATAAACTTGTACGTCAGGCAGTTGCACATGCTATCAACAGAGAAGATTTGGTAGCCTTAGTATATGAGGGTAATGCAACACCGGCTTATAACATAATGCATCCCACCAGTGAGTTTTATGTAGATGTGGATTATTACGAATTTGATCTTGAAAAGGCTAAGAAACTGCTGGATGAGGCCGGTTTCTCCAATGGTTTCAAGACCGCTATTTACTCCTCTTCCGGTACTGTACAAAAAGCAGTTGCCAGCGTAATTCAAGCACAGCTTGCCGAAATCGGTATAGATGTTGAAATCAAGTCACTCGAAACTGCAACTTTCAATGCAGGTGTTGCTCCCGGCGGAACTTATCCCATTGCAGTTGATGGTTGGGGCGGACATACAGTCGGACCTGACAATGCACTCCGCAGCCCTTTCCATATCAATGGAAACATCAATAGAAGCAATATCAAGGATGAAAAAGTTAACAACCTGATCGATACTGCTCTTATAACCAGTAATCACGATGAGCGTGCAAAAATGTATGCGGAAGTTCAGGAATACATTATGGATTATGCGAATTGGATACCTCTGGCTGTTGAACAGATCAACGTGGGTATGAAATCGACACTGCAGGGCTTTGAGCTCCCTCAAGGGTTGCACCACCATTGGAGTAACCTTTACATTGTAGAAAAGTAATCATAAATCAATGTGTAATGCGAGCCGCTGTTTTGGAAGAACACAGCGGCTCAAAACAAATTAGGGTTGATTGTAAAACTCTGTATTCAGTATTCACGAAACTAAGGAGGTTATTGATGTATAAGTATATTATAAGCCGATTGCTATTATTGATTCCAATAATGCTTGCCGTATCATTTATTGTCTTTTTTATAGTAGATTTGGCTCCGGGAGATGTTGTCGACATACTTGCGGGTACGGAGATGTCTGAAGCTGATATTGCGAGAATACGTGAAGAACTGGGATTAAATGATCCGCTCTTAACCAGATACTTTAGGTATATGGCAGGCTTAGTTCGAGGAGATTTGGGAATATCTTTTGTTACTAACAGAGATGTTTTCGAAGTATATATGCTTCGATTGCCTGCAACTTTGCAATTAGCAACTTCAGGTACTGTGGTTGCATTATTGATAGCTATTCCTCTGGGTATAAATGCTGCAGTACATCAGAATACATGGCGTGACAGCGGCAGTATGGTTGTTGGACTTCTGGGTTTGTCCATACCAACCTTTTGGCTCGGTTTACTTATGATAATTATCTTCTCTCTAAAGCTGGGATGGTTCCCATCAATCGGGAATGATACGCCTCTAAGTATCATATTACCCGCTATTACGGTTGGTTCAGGTCAGGCTGCACTTACTATGCGTACAACCCGGTCTTCTATGCTGGAGGTGATACGTCAGGACTATTTGCGTACAGCCCGAGCAAAAGGAGTAAGTGAAAAGGTGGTAATTCGCAAGCATGCATTCAAAAATGCACTTATTCCGATTTTAACGGTAATTGGTACACAATTTGGTGTTGCCCTTGGCGGTGCAGTTATGACAGAAACTGTGTTCGCATGGCCGGGTGTAGGCAGGCTTATTATTGATTCCATAAATAACCGCGATACGCAAATGGTCACAGGTGCAATAATCATGACTACGATGCTTTCCAGTGTTGTTATTCTGTTAATTGACATTGCATATGCATTTGTTGACCCTCGTATCAAGGCAAGATACTCGAAGTGAGGTGTAATTATTGGAAAAAACAAATATAGTACCCGAAACAGTTTTAACTGCATCCAAATTATATAAAAAGCGCAGTCAACTTGCAGATATATGGCACAATTTTAAAAAAAATAAAGGTGCAGTTCTCGGATTGATTATTCTTGGAATAATTGCAGTCATGGCAATTGTATCCGGCTTTGTGCTTGATTATGATACTCAGATTGTGCGTCAGGTTGTACGAGAACGACTGCAGGGTCCCTCATTGAAACATTTTTTTGGAACAGATCAATACGGTCGTGATATTTTTCTGCGTATTCTATATGGAGCAAGATATTCATTAACTATAGGCATCGTCGCTGTAATGGTGTCTTTAGCTATTGGCGGCGTATTTGGCATTATTGCCGGATATTTTGGTGGTGTGATTGAGAATGCAATTATGAGAACTTGTGACATTTTTTCTTCAATACCTTCGATTTTGCTTGCCATATGTATTTCAACAGCATTTGGAGCTTCCATTTTTATTTTGATGATTTCAGTCGGGGTTGTCAGTGTTCCGGCATTTGCGCGAGTAGCACGTGCATCAGTCATGACAGTTCGTGACCAGGAATATATTGAAGCTGCATATGCATCAGGTGCAAGCAGGCTTCGTATTATGTTTTCTCATATTCTTCCCAATTCTTTGGCACCAATTATGGTACAGGTCACAATGCGTGTCGGTTCTGCAATTATCACAGCATCATCGTTAAGCTTTCTTGGCCTTGGTATCCCGGCACCGGCGCCTGAATGGGGCAGTATGCTTGCTGAAGGCAGATCATTCATACGTGATTACAGCTATATGACAATGTTCCCGGGTCTTGCGATTGTGATTACAGTACTATCAATTAACTTAATCGGGGATGGTCTCCGCGATGCATTGGATCCAAAACTCAAGAGATAGAAAGGATGAACTATGAACAATAAAAATTTAATTCTCAATATAGAAAATCTTGTTGTTCACTATGAAACTGAAAACGGTACTGTAAAAGCCGTAAACGGTATCGACTTAAAACTCAATAAAAAGCGGGCTATCGGTTTGGTTGGTGAGACAGGTGCAGGAAAGACAACTACTGCTCTTGCGATGCTTCGCCTGGTTCCTGACCCTCCGGGGGTCATAAAGAGCGGGGTAATTGAACTTGATGGTGAAAATATACTTGAGAAAAGCATTAAGGAATTGGAAAAGATTCGAGGAAAGGATATTTCAATGATATTTCAGGATCCTATGACAGCACTGAATCCGGTTTTTACTGTAGGTGAGCAGATTGCAGAGAGTATTATACTTCACGAGAAAGTGTCAACTGCTGAAGCAAATACGCGTGCAAAGGAAATGCTGGAAATGGTAGGCATTCCGGGGCACAGAGCAAAGGATTATCCTCATCAGTTTTCAGGAGGTATGAAACAGCGTGTAGTAATTGCAATAGCTCTTGCATGCCATACCAAACTGCTGATTGCAGACGAACCCACTACTGCGCTGGATGTTACGATACAGGCACAGGTCTTGGAATTGATGAACAAATTAAAGGAAGAGTATCAAACCTCGCTTATAATGATAACACATGATTTAGGCATAGTAGCTGAGGTTTGCGATGAGGTTGCAGTAATGTATGCAGGCAGGATTATAGAACAGGGAACACTCAGGGATGTGTTCAACAAGACTAAGCATCCTTATACAGAAGGTCTGTTCAATTCTTTGCCTAATGTAAACAATCGCAAAGCAAAACTACAACCTATACCCGGACTCATGCCGGATCCTACTGATCTGCCTGTGGGATGCTCGTTTTCACCCAGATGCCCATATGCAAATGATAACTGCCGTGAGAATAAACCAATTCCCAGATGGATCAGCGATACACATATGGTAGAATGCTCAGCTTATGATGATCCGACATTCCATATTGCGAGGGGGGAAAAGTAGTGTCAAAAAACCTAATTGAAGTAAAGAATCTGAAAAAAATTTTTAAAACTTCCCATGGCATGCTTCATGCGGTGGATGGTGTAAGTTTCACTATTGAAGAAGGCAAAACCCTTGGTGTAGTTGGTGAGTCCGGGTGCGGAAAATCCACTACCGGCAGATGTATACTCCGACTAATTGAGCCCTCTTCCGGTGAAGTATATTTTGATGGGCATGATGTACTTAGTTTTAATAATAAGGAGCTGCAAAAGGCAAGAAAGGAAATGCAGATAATTTTTCAGGATCCATTTTCTTCTCTGGATCCTCGAAAGACAATAAACCAGATTATCAGTGAGCCTATTATAATACATAATCTTATTCCCAATAAGAATGACAGAGAAAATCGTGTTCTGGAACTTATGGAGACAGTTGGCCTTGCTGAAAGACTCATTAACACTTACCCCCACGAGTTGGATGGTGGACGAAGACAACGTATTGGTATAGCCCGTGCACTTGCAGTAAATCCAAAATTCATTGTTTGTGATGAACCGGTGTCTGCATTGGATGTTTCCATACAGGCACAGATACTTAATCTGCTGAAAGAGTTACAGGAAAAGCTAGGTCTTACATATATGTTTATTACACATGATCTTTCCGTGGTTAACCATTTCTCAGACCATATTGCAGTTATGTATATGGGTATGATTGTTGAGAAGGCACCTGCAGAAGAATTGTTTACACAACCTCTGCATCCATATACACAGGCATTGCTTTCTGCGATACCCGTGCCGGATCTGAGCGAACGTAAGAATCGGATAATTCTTAAGGGGGAAGTTACATCTCCAATCGCCCTACCGGAAGAGTGCAGATTCGTAAATCGTTGTCTATATGCATGTGATTCTTGTAAGGATCATATACCTGTGCTCCGGGAGATTTACCCTGATCACTATGTAGCATGTGACTTTCCACTGGAAAGAAAAGGAGTAGAATAATGTTAGTATTAAAAAATGGAACATTAATGACCATGTGCAGTAAGACATTTAAAGGTGACATTGCTGTTAAAGAAGGTAAAATAGCTGCTGTTGATTATGGATTGCCTACAGAAAATGCTCAGGTTCGTGATGTCTCAGGCTGCTATATTATGCCCGGAATAATTGATGCACATAGTCATATCGGTCTACAGGAGAGTGGTACACGTGAAACGGATCATAACGAGAAAGCAAATCCAATTTCACCGCAGATGCGCGCAATAGATGCCATTAACCCCCAGGATATAGCCTTTTCGGAATCCCGAGAAGTCGGAATAACTACCTGCGCAACCGGGCCGGGCAGCATTAATCTGATAGGTGGAACCTTTGCTGCGGTCAAAACTTATGGCAATACTGTAGAGAACATGCTACTTAAGCATCCCGTTGCAATGAAAGCAGCTTTAGGTGAAAACCCCAAGTTCCGCTATACAGAGATGGGCATTTCTCCGAAATCCCGCCTTGCTTCTGCTGCAATTATTCGTGCTGCGTTAGCTGCTGCCGTGGAATATGACAGAAAGGCAGAACTATATGATAGCGATTATTTACAAATGCCGGATAGAAACCTTGGATTGGAGGCACTGCTGCCTGTAATTCGAGGTGATTTGCCTCTCAAGATTCATGTACACCGTGCGGATGATATTGCTACAGCTATTCGTATAGCAGAGGAGTTCAATATACATTTTACTCTGGATCATTGTTCAGAGGGTTTTATGATAACGGATCGGCTGCTAAGTGCATTGAGCAAGAGATGTGACGGTATTATAATAGGTCCGTTAATGAATTATAAAAGAAAATTGGAGTGCAGTAAAAAGCAGGGTGTTAAGCTCCCAAAACTTTTGCATGACGCAGGTATAGAGTTTGCAATTTGTACAGATTTTCCGGAAATGATACCTGTTTGTATGATGCCTCAAATTGCACTTTCAGTTACGGAAGGTTTGCCTGAAGATACAGCACTTAAAGCGGTTACTATTACGGCGGCACGAATTTTAGGCATATCTGACCGAGTTGGAAGTCTTGAAGTAGGAAAGGATGCTGATATAGCAGTTTTTTCCGGTCACCCGCTGGATTATCGTTCTGTATGTCTGATGACATTGATAAACGGAAAAATTGTATACGAAAGGAAATGAAAAATAATATGAGTAAGAATGCAATTAAATTTACTTACTTGTCACAAGAGGAACTTATTGAAGCCGGTGCATTTAATTTAAAAATGGCTATTGAAGCATTGCATCAGGGACTAGTCAAGTTCAAGGATGAACAAATTCTTTTTCCCGAAAAGATTGTACAGATATTTAACGAGGAAACACAGGAAAGGATAAACTGTCTTCCTGCAACGCTTTTAGATGAAAAAATCTGCGGTGTTAAATGGGTATCTTGCTTCCCCCCTAATCCTATCAGATTCGGAACGCAAAATCTGTCTGCAATAATAGTTCTATCAAATATTATTAATGGTTATCCTGTCTGTGTCATGGACGGCACCCTATGTTCAAATATGCGCGTTGCAGCAATGGGTGCAACTGCAGCGGATAAACTTGCCAGGGAAGATGCAGAAAGTATTGGATTCATTGGTGCCGGTGAGCAGGCAAAGATGCATCTTATTGGAATGAAAGCTGTGCGTCCGGGTTTAAAGGTTTGCCGGGTCGCTTCAAAATATGCCGAAGAAGAACATGGTTTCATTTCCGGCTTGCAAAGGATAATTCCGGATATGGAATTTGTTGCTTGTGATACGGTACTGGAAAAAGCTATTCGTGATTCTGACATCATTGTTACTGCAACCAGTGCACAAGCACCGCTCCTTAAAGCGGACTGGATCAAGAAGGGTGCATTTTACAGCCATGTAGGAGGCTGGGAAGATGAGTACAAAGTTGTACAAATGGCAGATAAGATTGTATGTGACGATTGGAATACGGTAAAGCATAGAACTCAGACGGTAAGCCGATGCTATAAGGATGGTATTATTAATGATTCAAATATCTATGCCAACATAATAGATATTATAGATGGTACAAAGATGGGAAGAGAAAATGATGATGAATTTATCTATTTTAATGCCGTTGGCTTAGCTTATGCAGATATTTCCATAGCATATTCCATGTATAGACATGCTGTGAATCAAGGCTTTGGAAGGGAACTTGCCCTTCAGGAAACAATGATTTTCGATAAGAACCTGGCAGGGAAAATCGTTTTCTGATCTATACCTGTAAATTGCATATATGAAACCGCAGCTTGACTTCTAAAGTGCACTTTACTATAATAAGTACGAAACAAAGAAAGGCAAGGTATAGAAAACATGAGGAGATTATTCTAATCAGGAGCAACTAAACATTTAGCGGATTCATCCTTATATAAGGGTTTGTTCTGCTATTCATTCAGTTCCGGTTGGGATACATGATCCTATGTTTATTATATATAACAGTATGTTTGCTGCCATAGACGTTTATTAACCCAGGCATGCTTTTTATTGCTATGTATCCTCTCCGGAAAGCAGGAGGGGATTTTTTTATTGTATAAGCAAGTGTAACGGATTATACAATAGGGGATGCAAGGGGGAGAATTTTATGCTTTTATTAGAAGTCAACAATATAAAAAAATATTACGCCGACAGGCTTATACTAGACATAAAAGATTTTAAGGCATATTACGGAGAAAAAATAGGAATTGTGGGAGCAAACGGTGCCGGAAAGACAACGCTTCTTGACATTATTGCAGGGAAGAATATGCCTGAGGAAGGCAGTATCAAGCTATATGGGGAAATATCATATATAACTCAGCTTGAACCGGAGTCAGTCTCAGAAATAGACAAGCGTATGGCTAAGGAATTCGGATTATTTTTTAGCAGCCTTGATACGGCAAGCGGAGGAGAAAAGACAAGATTCAAGATTGCCGAAAGCCTTTCGGAAAGCAGCAGTATACTGCTCGCTGACGAGCCTACTTCAAATTTGGATATACAGGGAGTAGAGCTTCTGGAAAGAAAGCTTTTAGGTTTCAAAGGTTTGATATTGATTGTATCTCATGACAGAGAGCTTTTGGATAAACTTTGCAGTAAGATAGTCGAGATAGAAGACGGAGAACTGAAGCAGTACAGCGGAAGTTACTCTCAATACAAGCTGCAGAAGGATATGGAGTTTGAAAGGAGCCAATTTGAATATAAGCAGTACTTGGATAATAAGAGGGCATTGGAAGAGGCTATCAAAGAGAAGAAGAACAGAGCGACATCCATGAAAAAAGCACCTTCCCGTATGGGAAACTCGGAGGCGCGCCTTCATAAGACAGGGAATCAGAAGGCTAAAGCGAATATAGACAAAGCAATTAAAGCAATGGAAACAAGGATAAGCAAGCTTGAGAAAAAGGAAAAACCAAAGGAGCAGCAGAATGTAATAGTTGATATTCAAAGTGCAGTAAAACCGGTAAGCAGGGTGCTGATATCGGGAAAGGGCATATCAAAAGCCTTTGGTTCAAAGGAACTGTTTAAGGATGCGGAGTTTGAAATCATAAACGGTTCTAAAACTGCTCTCTTAGGGGGAAATGGTACAGGAAAATCTACTCTTCTAGAGATGATAATGAAGAGTGATAAGTCTATTAAGCTTGCCAATGGTGTAAAACTCGGGTATTTCAGTCAGGGAACGGATATTCTCAAGGATGATGAAACAATACTTGAAAATGTGATGAAAGAAAGCATATATCCGGAACACTTTGTAAGGACGATACTTGCAAGGCTGCTCTTCAGAAGGGATGATGTGCATAAAAAGGCAGGTAAGCTTAGCGGGGGAGAAAGGGTACGAACCTGCTTTGCAAAAATATTCTGTTCTGATGCAAATGTCATTGTTCTTGACGAGCCTACCAACTATCTTGACATAAGCTCTATGGAAGCGGTGGAAAATGCAATGAGGCTTCATGAGGGCACTATCCTTTTTGCATCTCATGACAGGAAGCTTATCAGCAGTACCGCTGACAGGATAATATTCATTGAGGACAGCAGATTGAATACCTTTGAAGGAAGCTACGGCGAGTATGTCGAATACAGGAAGCGTTCCGCTGATTCAGTTGAAACTGAAAGGAAGAGGCAGAAACTGCTTCTTGATACCAGGCTTTCGGAGATACTGAGCAGGCTGTCCATGCCCGGAAAAGACGATGATGTAGAACAGCTCGACATGGAATATAAAAAGATACTGGTTGAAATAAGACAGCTGGAATCCGGCAAAATATAAACAAAAAGCGGGAAGCATGTCAAATTTATAAACAAGTTTCCTGCTTTTACTTGTTTTCATGTATAATTGAATTAGATTGTATTGGAGGTTGTACAGATGAAAAAAGTATCGAAGATTCTAGCGATTAACCCGGGTTCCACATCAACCAAGATCGCTCTGTTTGAGGATGAGGCTCCTATTTTTACAAAGAGCTTGACACATTCAGCCGATGAAATAAAAAAATATGATAAGATAAGTGACCAATATGATTTCCGAAAAAAAGTGATCTTGGATGCGGTAAAGGAATCCGGGACAGATCTATCCGAAATAGATGTTATCGTAGGCAGGGGAGGGAATATGAAGCCCGTACAAGGGGGCGTATATGAGATAAATGAAGCAATGGTTGAGGATCTAAGGGCTGGTGTGATGGGGCAGCATGCGTCAAACCTTGGAGGTATAATAGCTTACTTTATTGCGGCAGAATTAGGTATTCATTCATATGTCGTAGATCCTGCGGTTGTTGATGAACTTGAGGAATATGCAAGGATTTCGGGAATGCCGGACATAGTGAGAAAATCCAAGGACCATCCCCTTAATCAGAAGGCTGCAGCCAGGATGGCAGCAAAAGAACTGGGAGGAAATTATACAGATTACAATTTTGTTGTTGCCCATTTGGGGGGCGGGATCTCGGTAGGGGCACACAAAAAAGGCAAAATAGTGGATGTCAATGATGCCCTGGACGGAGACGGACCTTTCTCTCCCGAAAGATCAGGCGGGGTTCCTGTAGGTTCTTTAGTGGATATGTGTTTTTCGGGGAAATACACAAAGGATGAAATAAAGAAAAAGATTACGGGCAGCGGCGGACTTGTTGCATATTTAGGTACCAATGACGGCAGGGAGGTTCAAAGGATGATAAAGGCGGGGGATAAATATGCAAAGCTTATATATGAAACCATGGCATACCAGATTTCAAAGGAAATCGGAGCCGCATCGACAGTACTGAAGGGAGACGTAGATACTATAATCCTGACAGGCGGAATAGCCTATGATACGGAATTTGTTTCATGGATAAAAGAAAGAGTAGCATTTATTGCTCCGGTCAAGGTATATCCGGGAGAGAATGAAATGAAAGCAATGGTTCAGGGGGTGTTAAGGGTTTTAAAGGGTGAGGAGCAGCTAAAATCATATAATTGAGAGGTGGAGAGGCAGGAATATTTATCTGCAATCGAAAAATTTCAGCTGATGCGTTATAATTGACTTAGATTTTGTCTTACGGATGGAGGTAATAGTTTGGATGTAGCAGTTTCACTTATTGGCACATTTATGCTTCTCATGCTTAGTGTATATAGGGGAATAAACATTTTATATCCTTTATTTATAGGACTTTTAATATTTATTGCAGTTGCATATAAAAGAGGTTATAAGCCAAAAGAGCTTATAAGCATGATTATGAAAGGTATAAGAAAGTCGGTGCTTATAATAAGCATAATGATGCTTATTGGTGCCATTATGTCTGTTTGGAGAGCTTCCGGAACGGTTGCATATGTAGTATATTACGGGATAAGGTTCGTTGATCCGAATCTTTTTATACTATATGCTTTTTTGATTTGCTGCGCTGTTTCTTTTTTGCTGGGTACTTCCTTTGGAACGGTTGGTACTATAGGCACGATACTTATGGTAATGGTAAAGGGCGGGGATATAAATATCAATATCGTTGCAGGGGCGATAATGTCAGGTATATACTTTGGAGACAGATGTTCCCCTATGTCTTCCAGTGCAAACCTGGTAACTGTTCTTACAGAGACAGACCTTTATACGAATATTAAAAATATGTTGAGAACAACTGCAGTACCATTTATAATTGCTTCAATTATATACGGGGTGCTGTCATTTCAGAATCCCCTGCAGCTTGGAGAAAACCGGATAATAGAAGGGATAGTACAAACATACAATTTGAACTGGGTAGTATCTTTGCCGGCAATAATAATACTGGTATTAGCCCTTTTTAAGGTAGATATAAAGATCTCCATGGCTGTAAGTACATTGTGCGGAGCTGCTGTTGCGGTATTTGCTCAAAAGGAGGCAATAGGGGATGTGCTGAAATATATTATTATGGGCTACAGCAGACCGGAGCAAAGCTTTTTGGGAGATATCATGGCCGGAGGCGGCATTATCTCAATGATCAATGTAGTGCTGATTGTGCTGATAGCCTTTTCACTATCCGGAGTACTTGAAGGAGCATCCTTGCTGAAATTTGCTGAAGGCTTGATTTCAAAACTTGGGAAAAAAGTCGGCATATTTGCTGTTGTCATATTAACCAGTATTATAACGGGGGCTTTCGGCGGCAGCCAAACCTTAGCCGTGATGCTGACATATCAATTGGTTAGAAATATGTATGATTCCGCAGGCATAGATAAATATGAGCTTGCAGTGGATCTTGAAAACACAGCAATAGTGATGTCGCCACTTATTCGGAATATTGCCGGGGCGGTATCTGCTGCCGCATTGACTGCAGACAACAGTTATGTCTTGTATTCGTTTTATTTATATTTAATACCTTTAGTAAATCTGGTTATGAAAAAATTCAAGTTTAATAGACGGCAAAAAATGGCTTAATTAATTTTTTGAACATGGGAGAACATATAATGGATGTTATATTAAACGCGCTTCAATCTGTATTAAGTATGGTAGTGCTGACTATGCTGGGATGGTTACTTGCACGGAAGGGTTTCTTTGGCGAGGGTGCGGCTGAACTTTTCTCAAGGCTGGTGATAAATATATCACTGCCGGCTATGATGGTTTCCAATATAATTTCTTTATTCGACAGGGAAAAACTCTATAGTGCGGGCATAGGTGCAATAATACCTTTTGCTTCAATGATCATTTGTTATGGAGTGGCAGTGGTTATATCGGAAATAATAAAGGTCAAACCTGAGAGAAAGGGAATTTTTCGGGCAATGTTCTTTGCCTCCAATACTATATTTGTGGGGCTGCCTGTGAATTTGGCGCTTTTCGGAGAGCAAAGCGTACCATATGTTCTGTTTTATTATGTCGCGAATACAACAACTTTCTGGACATTAGGCATACATAGCATAAGCAAAGACAAAGGGGGGAGCAGGGAGGCCATATTCAGCATCAATACAGTGAAGAGGATATTTTCTCCGCCTTTTTTGGGATTTTTGACAGGGATGCTGCTTGTAATGTTAAGAATCAAACTCCCGGGTTTCATACTTGACAGCTGCAGATATTTAGGGCAGATAACAACTCCGCTGTCGCTGCTGTTTATTGGAATAAGCTTCAGTGTTATCAATATTAAGGATATTAAATTTGACAAGGATACGGCGGCTTTGCTGTTGGGCAGGTTTGTAATTTCGCCGCTGATGGTTTATACCCTGACCCTTGTTATTCCAATTCCAAGCTTAATGACCAAAGTGTTTGTAATACAATCCGCCATGCCCGTTATCACACAGTCTGCAATAGTAGCCGCTGCTTTCGGCGGGGATCAATATTATGCAACATATATGGTTACAATAACCTCAATTCTGAGCGTGGTCTTCATCCCTTTGTATATGCTATTATTGAGCGGGATATAAAAGTGTTATAGAAAGGTTGATTTTATTGATTCGAAGAGTCAAGCAGAAAAGCACAATTGTAATAATTATAGCGATATTTATATTGATTACCGGAGGCTGTTCCGTAAAGCAGGAGAGCTCGAATGTACAGGTTCCTGCTGCTGTGCCTCCCCCAACAGCTAAGGGAGCGGATGTCAATCAGTATATTATAGATGCGGTTCTTGATACGGCTGATAAGGTGCTGACAGCAGAGCAGCAGGTTATATATGTGAATAACGATGATGTGGAACTTTCAGAGCTGTATTTTCATATATACACCAATGCATTCAGGAAGCAGGAGACAGCTCCGTTCCTCTTTGATGATTTTTCCAGGGCCTATTCCAGGGGTTTTAAGCCGGGATATACAGAAATTGAGGCCATTGAGCTTTCAAAGGGGCAGAGCCGGAAGGCCCTTGAATACAGCCTTCAGGGAGTCGGGGAAACAATACTGAAAATCAAACTCCCTGAGCCTCTGAAACCGGAGGACAGCATAAATCTCCGGTTTAAGTATAAGGTTATCATTCCCCCTGCAGGAGAAAGGTTCGGCTATGGAGATTCCAATATAAACATGGGGAATTGGTATCCGGTGGCGGCTGTATATGATGATGAAGGATGGAATCTGGATAAATACTATTCTATAGGAGATCCCTTCTACAGTGACGTTTCAGATTACACTGTGAATATAAAGGCACCTGAGGAGTATATCATAGCAGCTTCCGGTTCCCTGGCGGAAGAAAGAATTGAAGGCGGATATAAAAATTGGAAGTTCCAGGGATCCAAAATGAGGGATTTTGCATTTGTCGCAAGTAACAGTTTCCGGGTAACTGAGGATAAAGTCGGAAATACTGTAGTCAAGTCATACTACTATAAAGGCCATGAAAAGAGAGGAAAGGAAGCTCTGGATATAGGGAAGAGGTCCATAGAGATTTTTAACAGCGCCTATGGTGAGTACCCTTATCCGACATACTCTATTGTTGAGACGGAATTCCCCAGCGGTATGGAGTATCCCGGACTTGTATATATAAGCACAAAGTATTATGATAATGATTCCAATGCTAATATTTTTATGTATACCACAGTTCATGAGACAGCTCACCAGTGGTGGTATGGGGTTGTCGGCAACGACCAGATTGATGAAGCATGGCTGGATGAAGGCTTTGCCACCTACTCCGAGGGTATATTTACAGAAATGGAATATGGTGAGGGTAATGGCGATTTATATTATAAATACCTGGAGGAGAGCGCAAAGGAAGATATCAGATCAAAGGCCTATGATGGTGTGATACTTAAACCTCTGAGCAGATATGAGAATTGGAATGACTACGGTCCTGCGGTATATACAGGCGGAGCCGCGCTGTTGAATGAGATTCGGAAGCAGGTAGGAGACCAGGCCTTCTTTATTATAATGCAGGCTTATTATGATGAATATTCCTTCAAAAATGCAACTACCGAAGACTTTTTAAGAATATGTGAGGAAGTCGGCAATACTGAATTTGACGATCTCTTCCATAAACATCTCAGCAGCGTGAAATAGGAAAAAATGTGATAAGTAATAACAAAGTTCCTGTGGATTTCAGACAAATCCGCAGGACTTTTTTTGAAGTAAAAAGTGTAGAGCATAAGTCTATATTTATAACGAAGCGGAAAAATGTCTTCCAGCAGGCTTTGAGCATATCTTCTCTTATTGAAATCCTGCTTTAAATTTCCGAAATATTTGAGACTTTTTCCTGTGGTATCCGTAGTATACTATAGAGACCGCAAGAATGAAAAGTAATTTATTGATTGCATAATAAACAGATCGGAGGGATAGGTTGAAATGATAAAACGGAAGGTAGGCAGCATAACCCTGGCCGTAGGACTCATTACTGTAGGTGCACTGCTGTTTGCACAAAATTTTATGGATATACCCGTAAAGGACATATATAAATACTGGCCGGTGCTTCTCATCGGATTAGGTTTGGAAATGATACTATATATGATGTTATACGGAAGGAGCAATACAGAAGTCAAGCTCAGCATTGATGGGTTGTGCATAGTTTTTATAATAATCCTGGGAATTATATCCAATGGAATCAGGTTTTTCGATGTTGATATTCCGGGGCGCCATTACTTCAGATTCAACGGAAGCTCCTTATTTGAAGGCTTTAATTATAGGACGGAAATCAGCGAAAAATTGATCAAGGATAATATATCCGACGGCTATAATGTTAAGACCCTAAAAGTAACCAATGATTTCGGCGAAATAAAGGTTCTGCCTGCCGATGGAAATACCATCAGGCTGGAAGCAGATATAACAGTTAAGTGCAATGATGAGAACAAGGCAAGGGAATATGCAAGAAATTCTGTTGAGATAATTGAGGGAGAAGTAACGGAGCTTTATCCCAAAACCCCGTACAACTGGGTCAAAGGTGATCATGCAAGGGCCCAGATTGACTTTGTGGTATATGTGCCCAAGGGAATAAGCCTGGAAGCCCGCGGGAGCTTTGGAGATATAAGAGCAGAAGGAATAGAGGGAGAATGCAGAATTGAGAACAAGAATGGTGAAATAATAGCTTCAAACATAAGCGGAGATGCGGACATTGACAATTCCTTCGGAGATATCGAAGTGAACAACATCGGAGGAAAGGCGGATATATCCAATAATAATGGGGAGATATCAGCAGATAATATTGGCGGTTCTGCTGTAATTGAGAATCATTTTGGGGATATTGAAGCGGAAAAAGTCGGCGGAGATTTGAAGGTAGTAAACAACAACGGAAGGATATACGTCAAAGAAGTGAGAGGTAAAGCCGACCTGGTTAATGCTTTTGGAGATATAGGCATAAACAGGGTCGACGGCGGCATTACAGTGGAAAACAAGAACGGAAGGATTGAAGCAGAGGATGTAGTCGGAAATGCACAGATAAAAAACGCCTTTGGGGATATTTATTACAAGTCGGCAAGTGCAGATAACGGAGATATATATGCCAGTACAAAATTCGGAAGCATTGATTGCGATAAGCCCCTGCAGATTAAAAAGGAAGGTCAGGACACCGTCGCGCAGGGAAGGCTGGGAACGGGGCAATACAAGATAGAGCTTGAAACTAAGAATGGGAGTATTACTATAAAATAAGGCTCGGAAAATGAGCCTTTATTATTTTATAGGGCTATGGTAAGTTGAGCATAATAAAAATGATGCGTCGTATCTGAAGTGTGCATAACCCTCCGCAAGAGACAGTATAGTATATCGAGGCACACGGATTATGATTTTGACAGGCCTATACTGATATGCCCCTGGAAAAGTTCTGACGGTGTCAAAAGGCCCTCCATGGCCCGAGACACCTAAGCCGGCCTCCATGCCGGCTTCACGAACTTTTTACCAAAGCCATATCAGAGGCCTGTTGCCAAAATGCATAAAAGTGTGCCCTGCTA
>Ga0116191_1001807_pt1 | contig 16885 bp, 13 predicted proteins | sample AD_UKC111_MetaG_FD_89897 | JGI IMG/M metagenome (GOLD analysis project Ga0116191, IMG submission 89897) | Active sludge microbial communities of municipal wastewater-treating anaerobic digesters from Hong Kong - AD_UKC111_MetaG | ecosystem: Engineered > Bioreactor > Anaerobic > Digestate...
CATAAGGGGGGTAATAAGCTAATTATGGAGACTCAAACGGTTGCCCGATGAGACAGAAAAAACATAATAAACGAACATAAAGACACGAAAAGATGATAAGTTGGGGTTATGCAAAAGTCTCACTTAAAACTTGAAAAATTTCAAACCATTACCAACTTCGCAACTCCGAACATATCTTAGTGGTTTTTAAAAAATATCAAGCGCTTTCTTTTATTGCACATCACCCCTTTCAGGGACGCTCTCCAACAGCCTGTTACCCACGGAGGCACCAACATGGGTAGTCCCGATCGTTTTGCGAGTCATGCTTAGGAAAGACACTCCAGCTTTGATATACTGTTGAAATGAATATATTTTGTTTTATATCATATGATATCGTCGCTATCTTTGAGCTTGTTAAGTATGCATTGACCCTCCCCACAAAGTTCAGAAATTTTGATTGGAAGAATGCGGAGAAAGAAGCCGATGACGATATCAAATTGGGCAGGCAAGGTCAAAGGAACTGCCTAAACTTATTCAGGGCAAATTCAAAAAGAAAATAAGGATTTTTATACAGAATATCTACCACTCCTCTCTAAGAACAAAAAAGATGGAAGGTTACAAAAACATATGAGAAGGAAGCATCGATATGTTTTATCGTTTTACCTTTGAAATACATAAAGACTATTAACTTTTCAGAACAATTGGACCCCATGACGAGGTGTTAAAAAAATCAATCCAGAAACACCTTCATCTATGTCGCCCGCCTGGCCGGGGAACAATCAAAAGCATACAACAACTTGACTAATATGACTATATAGACTATAATTTACAAGCATGGGAGGAAAATATGAGATCGCTAAGTCTTGCTACCATAAAGGCCAGGTTTTCAGAAATAGTTAATCTTGCTGAACACAGGAACGAAAGGGTTATTATAGAAAAAAGAAACAGCCCTGTGGCTGTGATCATAGGCTACGAAGACTATCAGAAGCTCAAAGCCCTTGAAGATATTTACGAGTCAAAAGTCCTTGAGGAAATACTTAAGAACGACCGATTTTATACGCTTGAAGAAGTGGCAAAACGGGTAAACATTGAGTTATAAGTTAGACTTATCAGAAACCGTCTTATCGAAACTCGAATCTCTCGGCAAATCCGATGCAAAGATATTGAGACAGGTTTTTATAAAAATAATCTCTCTACGGAAAAACCCCATTCCCCAGGATTCGGAAAAACTCGTCAACTTTTCCTACAAAGGGTTGGCAGGACATAGGGTCGACCAAGGGGAATATCGGGTAATCTATGCGGTTAATGAAAATGAAAAGACAGTTTTTATCGGTGCAATTTTAAATAGAAATGAGGGTTACAAAGAGTTAAAAAATCTAAAGTAAATATTTCCTTGCGGATTTCAATGCTGTCCAGAGATGGCCATGGTCTTAATTTAAATTCATCCTTTGATATACAGATGGTGATATCTGATGTTTTTGCAACCCTTCTCTTATCGTTGGGTATTTTTCTATATCCTTCAGTATCTCATATTTTTACTCTGGTGTGAAAATCCCGTTCGGTCTTCTTGCCTTTTCGTTCATGTGCCTTTATCACTCCTGTATACAATTATAACCGAAAATGTTCTCACTAAAATATATGATTTTGTCTAATAACATAAAAAGCAGGTCAATATCGCCACCCTGCGTTTTCTGTTTACACTGCATATCATTTTTCGTACAATTAGAAACAGGAGCCGTAAGAGATATATGTTGAATTTCTGTGATTTGATGTGCGAATATGCGGAGCACCCGAAAGAGACGGCAGTGGATGGCGCAGGAAGTTGTAGGACTTTTGTGGCGATATACTGTAATCTTAAAAAATCGCTTGTACACAAAAACATGCCTTGCAATCTGAAGGTTTTAAAAGTGCAAAACACGGAAAGGAATGATCGATAAACAATACCTTCATGTTTGTATTTGAATAGGCATTTTTTTTGTTATTATTGCAATTTTCATTTAACGAGGAGGTAGTATGAAAAAGGTGTTTATCTATCTGTTATTTATTGCTGTTATGTTTGGCATGACAGGCTGCGGTTATAACACAATACAGAGCAACGAAGAGGCGGTAAAAGCGGCATGGGGTGATGTTGAGGCATCATACCAAAGAAGGAATGACCTTGTGCCTAACCTTGTCGAGACGGTAAAGGCATATGCAAAGCACGAAAGAGAGACATTAGAGGCCGTGACACAGGCAAGGTCAAAGGTTGGAACGATTCAGGTACCGAAGGACATGATAGGCGACCCAAAGGCTATGGCACAATTCCAACAGGCACAGGCTTCAATGAGCGGGGCACTCTCAAGACTTCTCCTTGTTGCGGAACGTTATCCCGACCTCAAGGCAAGCCAGAATTTCAGAGACTTACAGCATCAGCTCGAAGGCACGGAAAACAGGATAAACGTTGCACGCACAAGGTATAACAAGGCCGTTCAGGAGTTCAACACGTCGATACGCATATTTCCAAACAACCTTACAAACAGTCTGTTGCTTCACCTTTCACCTAAAGAGCCTTTCAAAGCTGATCCTGGAGCAGAAAAGACGCCACAGGTTAAGTTTTGAGTTAATGGAATAGACCAAAAGGTGCATATAAGGAAATAAAAGAACACCTCAAGATGAAAAGACAATTTTGTTTTGTACAGCATCCAACATCAATTATCAAGTATCTGCTCATTTCTCTATTAATCATTTTCGCTCAACACTCAACACTAAACGCTAAACACTCAAGCGCATATGCTCTTGACGTGCCGCCTTTGAGAGGCTATGTAAACGACTACGCCAATATGATTTCATCGGCGGCAAAAACAAAGATAGAATCTGAATTGAAGGCGTTTGAGAAATCTGATTCAACGCAGATTTTTATTCTCACTATCCCTTCGCTTGAGGGCGAGCCACTGGAGGTATATTCGATAAAGGTTGCCGAATCCTGGAAAATAGGCCAGAAAGGCAAGGATAACGGGGTGCTTTTGCTCGTGGCAAGCAAGGAGAGGAAGATAAGGATTGAGGTCGGACGAGGCCTCGAGGGCAAGCTTACAGACCTGACCGCAGGGCGTATTATTGACCTCGTAATAAAACCAAAGTTCAAAAGGGGGGAATATGATGCCGGATTTGTTGCAGGCATATATGCCTTAATTGATGCCACCCGAGGTGAGTTCAAAGCTGAACCGAGAAGCACATCAAAACAAAAAGGTGGCTTATCCCCTATCATAACACTTTTAATCTTCGGCGGTATTGCACTTTTGTTTATAGGCAGGATGTCAAGGGTTATAGGCGGAACGGCAGGTGCGATAGGGCTCCCTTTACTTGCATATTTCATAATAGGTCCGGTGATTGTGACACTCGCACTGATGGCTATAGCAGGTCTATTGATGGGTATATTTCTTCCTTCACTGTTTTCCGGGCGTGGTTTTGGCGGTGGAGGCGGCTATTGGACTGGCGGCGGTTGGGGCACAGGCGGTGGTGGTAGTTTCGGCGATAGTTTCGGTGGCGGAGGCGGCGATTTCGGAGGAGGAGGCGCTTCGGGGGACTGGTGATGAAAAAAATAAAGTATCACACAAAACTCGAGAGGTTTTTCTCCAAAGAAGAGAGGGATAAGATTAAAAAGGCAACTATGGATGCCGAATCACATACAACCGGAGAGATAGCTGTAGTTATAGTCGATCATAGCAGTCGATACAGAGAAGCTGAGGTGCTCGGGGGCATCTTTCTTGGAAGCCTCATATCATTTATAATCAGCATTGCATTTTTTCACGCATCGATCTGGGTCTATGTGCCACTGTCCTTCCTTCTTTATTTTCCTTCCTATGTGTTATTCAGCAAAAGCCCTGTTTTGAAGAGGGCTTTTGTCAGTGTAAAAAGGCAACAGAACGCAGTAAAGTCTCGCGCACTTAGGGCATTCTATGAAAAGGGTCTGCACAGAACAAAAGACAATACAGGCGTCATGTTCTTCCTGTCACTTCTTGAAAGAAAGGTATGGGTAATCGCTGACAAGGGTATACATGAGAAGGTCAAACAACATGAGCTGGACAGGTTTGCCCGCGCCGTATCAGAAGGTGTGCGCGGAGGATACGCCTGTGATGCGCTTTGTAAGGCAATCAATGAGATGGGCTCTCTGCTTGCACGATATTATCCGGTAACGGCAGGAGATAAAAACGAACTATCAGATGAGATTATGTATGATTCGAACCGCCAGGAATTAGATTAATCGAGATGTTTGCTGAGCACCGTCAGCCATTAACCGTTTACTGCCTTTGTTATATCTTCATTTCGAGGTTTATCATGTTACCTCTATTAAAACCCATTCTGTCAAAGAAACGGAGTAAATCCCAATCCCTCCAGTTCACAAACACGTATATCGTATTCACGCCAACCTTTTTAAACATAGAAAACATCTCTTTAAAAAGAACCCGCGCAATACCCTTTTTCTGGTATTCCTTAACAACCCCGATAGTGTCAATCCATGCGATGTTTTCAGGTATACCGTATTCCCAGCCGCTTGCATTGCCGAGAATAAAACCTATCACCTTCCCGTTCACCTCAGCCGCCAAAGAAGGAACACCTGATGTTTCTGTTCGTTCGAGCCTACTCTCCCAGTATTCCCTCCTCTTCTTTCCAAGCAAACTATAATCGATCTCCGTAACAGCATCGAGGTCCTTCATCGTCAATATCCTTAACTTCACAGGCTCCATAAGGTCCATATTCAAAACCCTCCTTTGCTTATTTATACCAAGTATAGCAGAGGCAGGGGACTTGTCAAGGTATCGAAGGCATTTGCAACCTGTTTGTGATAAAAAACGATGCGGTTTATCTTCTGAACTTTTTGCACAGGGTTATCATGGCATTTGTTGACGCATCATGCGACGTTATCTCGCTGTCGCCAGCTATCTCGGAAAGTATCCTTTTTGCAAGCTGTTTTCCAAGTTCAACACCCCACTGATCAAAGCTGAAGATATTCCATATTATGCCCTGCACAAATATTTTATGCTCATACATCGCTATGAGACTCCCCAATGTCCTTGGCGTCAGCTTCTTGAACAGTATCGTGTTTGAAGGTCTGTTACCCCTAAATGTCCTGAAAGGCGCTAAGCGTTTTATCTCTTCTTCGCTTGCACCTGATTTTTTGAGTTCTTCATGCACCTCTTCTTCTGTCTTACCCTTCATGAGTGCCTCTGTCTGTGCAAAAAGGTTTGACAATAAAACGATATGGTGTTCGCCTACAGGATTATGGCTTATGGCAGGCGCAAGAAAATCGCACGGTATCAGTTTCTTGCCCTGGTGGATCAGCTGGAAGAATGCATGTTGGCCGTTAGTACCAGGCTCACCCCATATTATGGGTCCTGTCTGGTAGGCAACTTCATTGCCTGCCCTGTCCACGGATTTGCCGTTACTTTCCATGTTGCCCTGCTGAAAATATGCAGGAAATTTATGCATATATTGGTCATAAGGCAGAATAGCCTCTGTTTCGGCGCCAAAAAAATTGTTATACCATATACCTATAAGTGCCAATACCACAGGAATATTCCTCTCAAAAGGCGTTTCCCTGAAATGTAAGTCCATTGCATGTGCGCCTTCAAGCATCTCAATAAAACGCTCAAAACCTATTGTGCACGCGATAGACAACCCTATGGCAGACCAAAGCGAATACCTCCCGCCTACCCAATCCCAAAACCTGAACATATTTGCCGTATCTATGCCAAATCTCATCACCTCTTTTTCATTCGTTGAGATGGCGACGAAATGATGTCTTATATAATCGTCCTTCTTTGCAGATTCAAGGAACCATTTGCGTGCAGTATGGGCATTCATCATGGTTTCCTGTGTGGTAAACGTCTTTGAAGCTATCATAAAAAGCGTTGTTTCGGGCGATATCGCCTTTAGCGTCTCAGCGATATGGGTCCCATCTACATTTGAAACAAAATGTGCGCGGATCCCTTCTTTCCAGTAAGGCTTAAGCGCCTCGGTCACCATATATGGCCCCAAATCAGAACCGCCTATTCCTATATTTACTATGTCTGTGATAGGCCTGCCTGTAAAACCCCGCAATCTGCCAGAAAGAAGCGCTTCTGAAAACCGTTTCATCTGCTCCAATACAGCATTGACCTTTGGCATCACATCCACTTCATCCACATAAATAGGCGTATTCGAACGGTTTCGAAGCGCTGTATGCAGCACCGCTCGCTGTTCTGTCTCGTTAATGGCATCACCTGTAAACATCTTTTCTATGGCATCCCCAACCATGCATTCATGGGCAAGACCCAAAAGAAGCCTCATGGTATCATCGTTGATGATATTCTTTGAGAAATCCACCGTTATATCCTCAAAACTAAGCGAAAATCTAACAAATCTTTCCGGGTCACTATTAAACATCTCCGTCATGCGGACGCCTTTCATCGTGTTGAAGTGTTTTTCAAGGGCCTTCCATGACGCAGTGTTTATAGGATTGATTTTGCTGAGCATAACGTATCCCCCTTCAATGGATAAGGCTTTCACATAAAACAACGCTGTGAGGCGTTGAAAGATAAAAAGGACTTTCAATGACCTTCCCATACCCTTGTTTTACGATATCCTCTGGATATGGCAGAGACGTGTCTATGATTCTGTGCCAAACGTATCCGTTTAATAAAGGCATGGGCATCTTTATGGAATCATCTGACATGTTCAGGATAACGTGCAGGTTTACATCTTCTGATGTTGCACCTATAGTAAACGCAAGGATACGTGCCTCGGGATCGTCCCAGAGAGGTTTATTGAGTTCTACTCCATGCCAGGCAATATCCGGCAGTAGATTACCTTTGCTTTTTTCACCGGTAAAAAACCTTTTTCTCATAAGAGATGGGTGTCTTTTGCGAAACGCAATCAGTTCAGATACAAAACGCAACATATCATGATTCTTTTCTAAAAGTGTCCAATCGAACCAGCTCAGGTCATTGTCCTGACAGTAGCAGTTGTTGTTGCCCTGTTGTGTGCGCAATACCTCGTCTCCAAAAAGCATCATGGGGATCCCCTGACTGAGAAACAGGATTGCCATGAAATTTTTTGCCTGCTGTTTACGGAAAGAGACAATCTCGACGTTGTCTGTTTCCCCTTCGAAACCACAATTCCAGCTCAGATTATCATTCATGCCGTCTAAGTTGTCTTCGCCATTTGCGTAGTTGTGTTTTTCGTTGTAGCTTACGAGGTCATTGAGCGTAAAACCATCATGGCAGGTGATAAAGTTTATGCTGTTGGTCGGTAACCGCCTTTGATGTTCATAAAAATCGCTGCTTCCACATATGCGTGTAGCAACTTCGCCGATAAGCCCTTTCTCTCCGCGCATAAAACGACGCATTACATCGCGATAATGGCCGTTCCATTCCTTCCATCTAAATCCAGGGAAATTCCCCACCTGATATAACCCAACAGCATCCCAGGCTTCAGCAATAATACAAGAACGCACCAAAGTATCAGACAATTCAATGTTCCAGGTAGCAGGTGCATGTTCCATAGGATTTCCGTCCTCACCCCTGATAAGCACACTTGCAAGGTCAAAACGGAAACCGTCTACGTGCATTTCTCTAACCCAATACTCGAGGCAGTCTTTTAGAAACATGTATACAATAGGATGATTGCAGTTCATCGTATTCCCGCAATAGGTGTAATCACGATATATGCTGCGGTCGTGTCTGTCAAGGTGATATGCAACATTATTGCCAAGCCCCTTAAAATTGATGGTTGGCCCATCGGCACCCCACTCCGCAGTATGATTGAATACCACATCGAGGATCACGCCTATCCCCGCCTTGTGAAGCGCCTTCACCATGTCTCGGAACTCCTTACGGTGGTTTCCCCTCAGTGGGTCTATGCAGTAGCTGGGATGGGGTGAAAAGAAACTATGCGTGTTGTATCCCCAGTAATTTTTTAATCCAAGGTTCGCAACACCCTGCAAAACAGCCTGTTCGTCGAAGGCCATGACAGGCATAAGCTCAATATGCGTTATACCGAGCGCCATTAGATAGGGGATCTTCTCTGTTATGCCACTGAATGTCCCTGGATGCGTTACACGTGAAGAAGGATGCCTTGTAAAACCACCTACATGCATTTCATAAATGATCATCGTCTGAGAGATGCGCTCGATAGGTTTATCACCTTCCCAATCGTAATCATCGTCTAAAGGTATAACGCATCGCATTGAGCATTCTAAATTATCCCCAGGCATACTTGCACGCGCTCTGTCCCACAATGCATGCGTTACCCCGCGTGCGTAAGGGTCAAGCAAAACCTTTTTGCCGTCAAAACGATGACCTGTCTTTCTGACATCGTCAGGTCCATCAATACGCCATGCATAATGAGTGCCTGCAGGTAACCCCTCGACAAATATATGCCAGAAAAAAAACGTTTTGTTTATATCAGCATCAAGCTTAATGATTTCGTATGGTTGTCGGCTATCAGCCTTTTCAAAAAGCAAGAGTTCAGCAGAGGTTGCCTCGCCGCTTCCAATGGAAAAGTTCACCCCGTCTTTTGTTGTTGTAGCTCCGTGCGGATACCACCAGCCCGGACGCGTCTTGTGCTTCAATCTAAAAACCCCCTTCTGGCTAACTTAAACCCAAAACAACCAATAACCAAATCACAAAAAAATCAGTATTTAAATGTTCAAAATTCAAACCGTTAGGACGGACAGGGTTAATTATTTTGATATTAGATATTTGAAAAGGGTTCGAGGGTCCGAGGGTCCGAGGGTTCGAGTGATTTACGTGACCCCTCGAATCCTTTGCCCCTTGGACTCTTGAATCCTTGACCCCTATCTCCTTCGCTATTCGCACCCAACAAACCTCAAGGCATCAATATGTGTTTATAAGGGGAATAGACCTGCGATGATAAAATCTCTTGAGAAATGGACGAGACAAGCCATTTGAGAAGAGAAAAGGGTTTTTTGCCGTAAACAAGCTTTGGTTTTCCTTTTATACCTAATACGTTTTTCATATCGTCAACTGTATCGTAAAATGTGCCTATCTTGTCTATGAGCTTTAAATCCTTAGCTTGTTGACCTAAATATATCTTTCCATCGGACAGTTTTAATGCCTCGGGCATAGGCATTTTTCTCTCCGTAGAAACCGCATTTATGAATTGTTTGTGGATAGTGTCAAGTATCCCCTGTAAATATCTCTTTTCTTCGATCGTCATCTTTCTGAATGGCGAACCTATATCCTTAAAGTTGCCCGCCTTCATGGTGTTTGGCTGCAAGCCGATCTTTTTCATCAAATCCTCGATTACGACCTGTTCCATGATTACACCGATGCTGCCGGTGATAGTAGAGGGCAATGCATATATCTTTTCTCCTGCCGTAGCAATATAATAACCACCAGAGGCACAAACAGAGCCCATCGAGACATATACCTTCTTCTTCTCTCTCAGTTTTTTTACTTCTTCAAATATCTCCTGACTTGGCGAGGTTGAGCCCCCAGGAGAGTTTATCCTCAGTATTACCCCTTTTATTGTATCATCCTCTTTGAATTTCACGATATCTTCCATAACATCCTTAGGGTCTTTGATGATCCCCTCTATTTCGACAATGCCGATCTTCTCACCGAATGCCTTCTCTGAAACACCCACGACAATCGATATGATAATGCTTAGCGTGATAATAATGAATATCACCAAAAATGCTATTTTTATTTTTGAACGGGCCATATGTTCTCCTTTTTTTAAGCTTCAAACTAAAATCAAATACACTTCAAATAGCCTATATCGTGTTATCGTTCATCTGTTTTTGTTGCGAGTCGTTATAAGCAAGTTCTCTCTTCTTCAGCACTATCTTTCCGAACGGTTTTTTCTGTATGATGGTTGCTACCTTTATCTTGGTCAGTTCAAGCATTCCAAGCACTGTTGCTATCTTTTCGGCCTGCTCTGCCTGTTCCTTTATGTTCCATACAAAAAGCCCTGTCGAATCAAGGATACTTTTCAGCATGGCAAGCTTTTCCCCAAGCGTGGGCTTAATCTCTCTGATTACTAAAAATCTCTCTTCCCTTCTTTTTATCAATTCAAAAAATATATTGCATAGATGGAGCAAATCAAAACCATCATCGCCTTCAATGGACTTTTGCTCCCTGCAAAAGGTATCTCTATATAGAACAGGAAGACTGTTTATATTCTCGGCCATACCCCTGATTTTCTCGTATTCTATGATCCTCTCGATAAGCTCTTCTTTTGGGTCCATCCCCTTATCTTCCTCCCGATAAGGCAGAAGCATCTTTGACTTTATATAGATAAGCAGGGAGGCCATGTCAATAAAATCCTCGGCAATCTTCAAGTGCATCTTCTGAACAAGATCAACATATTCAAGAAATCTTTCGGTAATAAGCGAAAGCTGTATATCCCATATGCTGACCTTGTTTTTTTTGATAAGACCGATAAGCACAGAAAGGGGTCCCTCATAACAATCGATCTTGATTTCAAGAGAGGGGGTCAGCATGAGACTCATCCATGTTCACCCATGGTTTTTTTATCGATGTGGTTTTCATCAACAACGATATCGTTTTTTGAGATATAATCCTTTATAAAGTTTGCCTCGTCATCTTTTGTTTTCAGATTCATATCTATTTTTGCCTCTTTCAAATGGTCAAGAATCTCTTTGTAAACAGGCCCTTCCCTGACGCCCATATTTTTGAGGTCAACACCTGTAAGAAGGGGCTTATAAGAGTCTTTATACGTAATGTAGTTTGAAATGGACTTTTTAATCTCTTCAGACCTTGTCTTTGACATAATAAACAGCTTTGCCTCTAAAGATAACAGCTCAAGGTGTTTATAGATTTCACTTTTTTTCATCATCTGCAGGCCAATGGCAAATCGCAGCATGGTTTCCCTGATGTTTCTAACATTATCAAGAAGTCTCTTTTTAAAAGCCTCTGTTGTTTCCGTCTTTTTGCAAAACTCGAGCACATCCTCTTCTTTTACGTGATCAACAAGGCCGAGTAAATAGAATTGTATCCTGTCACATGCCTTTTCACTATATAAAAGCTCGTGCCATTTCAACACATTATGCATATTAACGAACAGCCTTTCTTTGTCTTTATCGAATCTGAGGTCAGCATATATAAAACGGAGAAGGTCGAGCTCCTGCAATCTTTTCAATATCTTCTCGGGGCTGTCCTCCATAAGGATAAGGCTAAGCTCCGCCCAGATTCTTTTGCCCTTTATCTTTGAGAGAAAGCTCATTTTTATTGCATTTTTTATAAGATTGAGTGTGTGCTTACCTATCTGAAAACCAAACCTGTGTTCAAATCTGATTGCCCTAAACACCCTTGTCGGGTCTTCAACAAAACTAAGACTGTGCAGTACCCTGATGGTTTTTTCCTTTATATCTCTTTGTGCACCGAAAAAATCGATAAGCTGGCCAAAGGTATTTTTGTTTAGGGCTATTGCAAGCGTATTTATGGTAAAATCCCTACGGTGCAAGTCAAGCTTTAGTGAGCTGTGCTCGACCGTAGGGAGGGCTGCGGGCGCTTTATAATATTCGAGACGCGCCGTTGCAATGTCTATTTTGAAACCATCCGGATAGATCACCTTTGCCGTCGCGAACTCCTTGTGTGGCCTAACCTTTGCCTTGAACACCTCTGACATGTGTTCGGCAAACTTTATGCCGTCACCCTCAATAACAATATCAATATCGTAGTTTTCGTTGCGAAGTATGAGGTCCCTCACAAAACCGCCGACAAGATACGCATGGTATCCCATTTTATCTGCAAGGTTTCCAATCTCGATGAGTTTTTTGAATGTCTCCCTGCTTATCCTCTCTTCCATGAGTTTTTTTACATTCTTGCGCTTCTCATACATATCGTGAAACTCAAGTTTATTGAGGACTGACTTCGTGATTTCGTCCTCCAATATCCTGAGCAGGTCGGTTCTTGTAATGGCACCCACAAGCCTACCGTCTTTTGTAACAGGAAGAAATCTCTGGTTGTTTCCTATTAGAAATTCTTTTACCTTTTCGATCGAGTCGTCTGGTCTTACTGTCGAGGACTCTGTAAACATGTATTCCCGAACAGGAATGTTTTCCAATTTATGGAATGCGGCCTTTTCAACAATCTGTTTTGAAATGACGCCGACGACCTTTTCGTTTGAAACAACAGGCAAGGCATTTATATTGTATTTGACCATTATATTCTTTGCTTCGGAAATGGGGCATTCAGCATCGACCGATTTTACAGGGAAAAACATGATGTCCTTTGCCTTCCACAAAGGCTTTATGTTGTATTTCAGAATCCTGATGAGTTTATCCTTTGCCTCTATGATGGTCATGTCTTTCACCGTAGAAGATGCAGCCTCTTTATGACCTCCTCCCCCAAATAGAGAAAGTATGTATCCTGCATCGACCTCGGGTATTCTGCTTCTTGCTATGATGTATAGCCTGTCTTCCATCCTGAAGAGGGCAAAAACCACGTTTATATTTTCCATATCCCTGAATTTATGAACCACTACAGCAAGGTCTCCCACGTATTCCTCTATCGAACCCTCAGTGATTACTATGTCTATGCCGTTTATATTATAGATAGAGGCATTGCTTATAAGGTCGTTGAGAAGAAACACCTGTTCCGGCGTCAGCTCTTTCACGAGCATATCCGAAACGATATTAACGTTTGCACCATGCTCAAGCAGAAAAGACGCTGCTGCAAAGTCCTCTGTTGTAGTAGACGGAAAAAGGAAACTCCCTGTTTCTTCATATATGCCGAGCATGATTATTGTTGCCTCTTCAGGCGATAACACGATACCTTTCTCTTTCAATATGGAAACAAGAATCGATACGGTGGCGCCTGTGCTTCTGATAAATTCAACGTCTCCGCTTATATCGTCATCCGTCGATGGGTGGTGGTCGTATATGTGGACTTTGGCCTTTTTTGCCTCTATTACCTTCGCAAATTCACCTATCCTCTTTTTTTGTCTTGTATCAACGAGAATGAGCGTGTCTATCTTGTCGTGATCGATGTTTTTGGTTTTCTGGATATCGAATATATAGAGTGTGGAATGAATGAGAAACTCCCTCAGTGTCTTTTCCTGTGAACCTGGAAATGCAAGGATCGCATCAGGATAAAGTTTTTTCGCAGCAACCATCGATGACAAAGAATCAAAATCAGCGTTGTTATGTGAGGTGATGACTTTCATGATTAATATTATTAGTTATTGGCAATGATTATGCAAGAACGAAATTCGATAGAGGCTGTCAATAGATAATGTGGTAAAGTATGGGATATCTATATTACGTCTTCCTGTTTAGCATATAATCTGTTAGCGTGAGCAATGCATCTTTATATTGTGAAGCTCCGAAATCTTTTAGGTAACCTTTTGCAGCCTCTGTATACTGTCTTGTTTTGTCGGCTGTATATTCTATGCCACCATATTTTAATATGATGTTTCTAACCCTCTCAAAATCCTTTTCTGTGACATGTGGCTTACCAAGCACCTTCTCAATGGACGACTTTTCCTTTTTACTCGATGATCTGACTGCATGAATAAGTGGAAGCGTCACCTTGCCCTCTTTGATATCTGTTCCAACGCGTTTTCCGAGCACATTGTCATATGACATATAATCGAGTATATCGTCCTGCAGTTGAAAGGCTATACCAAGGCTGTGACCGAACGCCTTCAAAGAATTTCTTTTTTTGTTTTTCACATTTCCCAATATAGCGCCTATCTCGCATGCCACAGAGAACAAAACCGCCGTCTTGTTTCCGATTATTTCAAAATAGTCATCTTCGGTTGTCTCCAAATCCGATGTCTTGATCAACTCGAGTATCTCACCTTCAGAAAGGGATTTTGTGGTTTTTGCCATTACGCTGAAGATTTCACTATTGCCTTCATCTGCAAGGAGTTCCATGGATTTTGCATATAAGAAATCACCGACGAGAACGCTCGCCTCATTTCCCCATATTGTATTCGCAGTAGATGCCCCCCTTCTTGTCTGTGCGTTGTCAACAACATCATCGTGGAGCAAGGTGGCGGTATGGATAAACTCAACTATTGCAGCGTAAGGTATAAACTTGTCCTCTTTGTGACCACAGAGTTTTGCGCTGAGGATGACAAGAATAGGCCTTACCCTTTTACCGCCAGATTTTATGATATGGTTTACGATCTCTTTTATGAAACTGACCTTCGTCGTAATGAGTTTATCAATAGATGCTTCGAGCTTTGTCAAATCAGGCTCAATCAATTTCAAAACATCTTCCATATTCAGTCCTTGAATGAATAATAGGTTTGCAGTTCATCAGTGTAATTATCATTATCGTAAATGTAAAGAGGTTTTTCAACTTTAATTTCAATACCGCCTTCTTTTATAAATTCTGCGAGGAAAAGATTGGCAGGCTTTTCCTTAATCGGGTGTATAAACCTCATTCTTTTGGGCTCAAGCCTGTAAGTTTTTGCGGTGTAGATCAGCTCACCAAGCCTTTTTGAAGGATATATAGTGTAGAAACGACCTTTTTTAAACAACAGTGATGAAGCGATTGACACAAGGGTTGAAAGTTCGATCTGCGATTCGTATCTTGCCATTACCCTTGAGGCTTGATTGCTTTTTCTTCCTGTATGCCGTTTAGTATAAGGAGGATTTGCCACAACAACATGAAATGGCGTCCTTTTCAATTCCCTTTCCATATATTTGATATCGCCATGTATGAATTTCACGTTTGGTGTATCATTAATAAGTATATTCTTCTGGGAAACTTCAAATAGTTCCTCCTGTATCTCTATGCCAAGCATATCGTTGCCATAACCCTTTTTCGACATGTAGATTGGTATGATACCACAACCGGAGCCAATATCCAATAGCCTATCTCTTTTTTTCAAAACAACAAAATTAGAAAGTATTATCGAGTCGATAGAAAACCTGTAACATTCCCTCTTCTGGATCAGTCTTAGACCTTCGTTACAGATAATATCGAGTGTTTCGTCATCTGCAATACATGTATCTGTAATGGGACGATGGTTGCATGCGGCTTGTTGATTGTCGTTTGTTAATGGCTGCTGGCGGTCTGTTTCTCTTATCACAAATCAAGATTTTTTTCAGGCATATTTATAAAACACCAAACCTGTGAGTATCTTAGGATAAAAGAATGTCGATTTTGGAGGCATGACGAGGTTATTGTCTGCAATGTCCTTAACTTCCTGAACGGTTGTCGGTGGAAGAAAAATTGCCAAGTCAAGACTGCCTCTCTTTAAAGCATCCAAAGACTCATTATAGTCCTGTGTAAAAGAGATTTCTTCGTCTGCTATACCAAGAATGTCTTTTATCACACCTTTGTGAACAACATTTACCTTTAGTGTTTTTAAGACCTCGTGAAGGTCTTTGTCCATAGGCACAGGAGTTTTTTGTATGAACTCGTAGATATTATCTGGTTTGTCCTTTGAACAAAAAGCAAAGGCAAGCCTTTCTGATTCTGTGATGTCCTTCATAACCCTTTCCATTGATGCACTATCAGTAAGGTCGTACCCCTCTATAACTCCATAATTACTCAAAACATGCAGGATATCCTCGATATTTCTCGCTCCATTAAACTTTATAATTCTGTGATACGGAAGAATAACTATACCGCTCGAATACATGTTTGTTAAATAAATCGGAATAAAAGATATGCCGAGTCTATATGAGACATCAAGACGGTGGTGTCCATCTGCGATATAGATATGCCTTTTGTCCATCAATCCCGTAAGCCTGCTGATCTCATTGCTGTCTTTCATTCTGTAAAAACGGTTGCGGATAGACTGTTCGTCGATAAAGTCATATATCGTTTCTTTTTTGGAGTTTATGAGTATATATTCTATTTCGTTGTTTTTATCTTCATACAAACCAAATATAAGGCTTGTATAAGTCTTTAGCGTTGTGATAAGTCTTTCCCTGTCTTCTTTGGCCTTTTTTCTCGTCTCCTCGTGCGTAAGGATCCTTTCCCTGTCAAGTTTGTTAAGGGCGATAAATCCCCTTCTAAGAAATGTGGTACCTCCAAAATCAAACTCCTGCTCCATTATGTACACAGTGTCGTCGACATCCTGCTTGATAATGCCTTCATCAAACCACATATCCATCGTTTGTCTGGCGGCGTTGTATTTGTCCATCGAAGGTAGTGATTGTGGTAGTTCGAGCCTTATCGCATTGAAATCACTTCTTTTGAAGTAAGACCTGACATCAGATATTACATCGTATGGGGGACAAACACATGGTGTGATATCACCGATCTTTTCTTTATTGTAAACGATTCCCTTGAATGGTTTGGTGTATTGCTCTGGCATTGCAAATGTGTTAACATACGAGACGAACAATGTCAAAGGGTTTTAAGAACTCTAAACCAATTTTTCAATGAATGTCTTGACATGGAATCGGCAATTATGTTTTAAATAATCACTGTGCCGAGGTAGCTCAGTCGGTAGAGCAGGGGACTGAAAATCCCCGTGTCGGCAGTTCAATTCTGTCCCTCGGCACTTCTAATTTCAGGCAGTTACAGCAATTGGCTTTAACTGCTTTTTTTGTTTTAAAGAATTTTTACCGCTATTCTACTGCTTTTGGAAAAAAACTTGCGATTAATCACCCAAGTTTTTCAGAGGATACACGTAAAACATCTCACACACAAGACATGCGTATTATTTGGAATTAAATTGCATGAATCAAATTTATCATTTTCAACAACGAATATCTGATAACGTTCTTAATCCGGCAACCTGCTTATGTCGAGCATTACTTGAAGTCTTTTAATGCACTTAGTCCTATCATTCATAGTAAGCTTTCCTGGATACATAACACCAGTGTCTGGGAACCATCTGTCGTGTTTTATAAGTTAAGACTTTTGCATAACCCCAACTTATCATCTTTTTGTGTCCTTACGGTTAATTTTTATGTTTTTTCTGTCTCATGGGG
>Ga0116191_1001811_pt1 | contig 16864 bp, 14 predicted proteins | sample AD_UKC111_MetaG_FD_89897 | JGI IMG/M metagenome (GOLD analysis project Ga0116191, IMG submission 89897) | Active sludge microbial communities of municipal wastewater-treating anaerobic digesters from Hong Kong - AD_UKC111_MetaG | ecosystem: Engineered > Bioreactor > Anaerobic > Digestate...
AAAAATCTTTTGATTGCAAGTGAAAAAGCGTTCCATAGCTTTGATAATGAATTGGGTTTTTGTTTCTTTGACAAGGAAATGGAAGCTCAAATCATGCGCGAAGAAGACATCAAGTATGAGCTGGAACGGATTGTAAAGAATGAAAACAACGGCGGACTTCTTTTGCAGTATCAGCCGATTTTGGATCTGAAATCAAACCGGATATGCTGTTTTGAGGCGTTAGCCAGATTGAAAAGTGAAAAGCTGGGATTTGTTTCGCCTCTGGAATTCATTCCAATAGCAGAACGAACAAAGCTGATTATTCCCATTGGCTATAAAGTTATTTTTAAGGCTTTAAGCTTCCTAAATGAACTAAAGGCAAATGGGTATGATGAAATAATGGTTTCAATTAATGTCTCTGCGATACAGCTTTTGAAAGAGGATTTTAACCAGAATCTATTCGGTATGCTGACTGAAATGCAGATTAATCCGGCGAATATCGGTCTTGAGATTACTGAGTCAATGTTTGCCGATAATTACCATGAAATCAACCGGATCCTTGGTGAACTGAAAGGTTCGGGAATCCATATCGCTATTGATGATTTCGGGACAGGATATTCTTCTCTCGCAAGAGAATGGGAGCTGAATGTCAACGCTCTAAAAATTGACAAATACTTTATTGACAAGCTTGTTTCGTTGAAGGACGAAGAGGCGATCACCGGCGACATTATATCTATGGCGCACAAGCTCGGCCATTATGTGGTAGCGGAGGGAGTAGAGCATGAAAGACAGAAGCAGTACTTAAAAAAGTATGGATGTGACAGCATTCAGGGGCATCTGATCAGCAAGCCGGTTGATGAAAGGACGGCAATTGAAATGCTCTCAAAAATGAATCATGACGAAGGCAGTCATTTTATTGACCGCAGTTTTTAATAGTGATTGGGGAGAGAATTGTGGAAGGTAGCAGAAAGAACATTTCAATCAGGAACATTATCATTACGGTATTCATATTAGCTATGCTTGTTTTTGTCGGCAGCATAGGGTATCTGATTTTCACAAACTGGTTTTCATCTGCCAGACAGACGACGGAAAGCATCGCACGGGACCTGAATGAGAGTATCTATCATCAAATTCATTCTTTCATGCAAGTGCCCCGGCATATCCATGAAGTAAACTATCCATTCTTTGAAAACGGTATTCTCGACCTGCATGACGACGAGCGGAGGGACAGACTTTTTGTCGGAGTATTGGATTCCCATGATGACAGGATCTACGGTTTCAGCTATGGGACTGCGGATGGAGAATATTACGAGGCGCGCAGAAACGAAAGCGGCGCCATTGAGATCGTGAGAAACAATGCCAAAACAGGAGGGAATTCATGGTATTACTCCGTGAATGAGGATATGACAACCGGCGACCTAGCTGTTAAGGCAGGCAGATTTGACGCGCGTACGGGCGCCTGGTATCAGGCTGCCGCAAAGGCAGGAACGCCCGTCTTCTCTCCTGTCTACAAGCATTTAATTATGGATGATTTAGCCATATCGTTTGCCTGGCCTGTGTATCGTAAATCCGGCGAGCTGCTGGGGGTGCTTGGGACTCACATGCTGCTCACGGATCTCGGCGGGTATCTGAAGGAGGCAGTAAGCAAGTACAATGGCTATGCAGTCATACTTGAGACGGGCACCAATACTTTGATTGCCAATTCTGTCGGCGCAGACAATTTTACGGTTCTCCCGGACGGCATATTAAAACGCCATGGGATGGCTCAGATTGAAGAGTATGACTTCAGAGAAGCATATGAAACATTTATCACCCGGCGTGATCCCCAATTCCTGTATGAAGGCAGGGACCGGAATCTTTATATCAACGTAAAAGAAATTCATTTGGAAGGCCTGAACTGGATTGTTGTTACCGCAATTCCGGAGGATCTTCTGATTGCGCCTGTGGTTCAAAGTATTCACTTGACTGTGCTGCTGACAGCGATGGCGTTATTATTGTCGCTTGCGGTTTATGCGATTATCACGCGCAGGCTCATGAAGCCGATGAACGAGCTGCTGCAAGTCTCTGAGGCTATTTCCTCTGGAGACTTGACAAAAAGAGTGAATATTGTCAGAAATGATGAGATAGGAAGAATTTCAGAAAGCTTTAATAAAGTAACCGATAAAATGCAATATCTTATTAATAATCTGGAAACTGTCGTAAAAGAGCGAACCGAGGAAGTACATAAGACAAATCTGAAGCTGGAAGAAAATAAAAATCAGCTGCAGCTTATACTGGATTCTACCGCGGAGGCGATCTATGGGGTCGATCTCAAAGGGAAATGTACATTTTGCAACATGAGCTGTATAAAGATGCTGGGGTATCACAGCCAGGAGGATTTACTGGGAAAAAACATGCATGAGCAGATTCATCATACCAGACGGGATGGCACCCCCCTTCCTATTCATGAATGCAGGATCCTTCTGTCAATTAAATCAGGCAAGGGTATCGGGGCAGATGACGAAGTGTTCTGGCGGGCTGACGGCACTTCTTTTGAGGTGGAGTACCACTCCTACCCCCAAATAAAAAATGGAGAGGTAGTCGGAGCAGTAATAACCTTTATGGATATCACCGACCGAAAACAAAGGGAGGCGGAAATTCAATATCTGAGCTGTTATGATACGCTGACCGGACTTTATAACAGAAGGTGTTTTGAAGAATTCCGCAAGAAGGTTGATATTCCGGAGAATCTGCCTCTCTCTATCATCTTTGCCGATATCAATGGTTTAAAGATGACCAATGATATCTTCGGGCACGCCTCAGGGGACGAGCTGATCAAAAAGTGTGCGGAGATCCTCCGGCGGGCCTGCAGAGAGAATGATATCGTCGCCCGTGTAGGCGGTGATGAATTTATTGTTCTTCTGCCGAATACCAATGAGAAAAATGCTGAGGTGGTCATGTCCCGAATTAAATCGGAATTATCAAATGCGAGTGTGTCAGAAATAAAGTGCAGCATCTCACTTGGCTTTGATACAAAGAAAAGTCCGGATCAGAAATTGGCTGAGGTCATGGCAGATGCTGAAAACGCGATGTACAAAGACAAAATAATGAACCGGAAAGCAATTAATAAGGATATTGTGGATACCATAGTGAATGCACTTCACGCAAAGAGCGAGAGAGAGAAGCAGCATTCGATCGTCACAAGTGAATTATGTGGTGAATTAGGCTCCGCATTACATCTTTCGGAATCAGATATCGATAAATTGAAACGGGCGGGATATTTGCATGATATCGGCAAAATTACACTGGATGAGAGCCTCTTTGTCGAGGGCGCTTCTTTGGAGGAAGACCTTGAGAAAATGCAGCAGCATCCCGTTGTCGGCTATCGCATTTTAAACCTTTTTGACGAGACGCTGGATCTGGCGGAATATGTTTACTGCCACCATGAAAGATGGGACGGACTCGGGTACCCGAAGGGGCTTGCGGGAGAACAGATACCCCTGATCGCAAGAGTCATTTCAATTGTGGAAACCTTTGAACGCGTGCTGAATCGGGAGAATTACGCGAAGGCAATCGAAACGATCAAAGAAGGAGCGGGGAAGAAGTTTGACCCTGCCATTGCGAAATTGTTTGTTCAAATGATGGAAAAAAAGAAACGTGTTTCAGAAATGATTAATTTTTCATCAAGTCTCAGCTGATCCTTCTTCTCAGAATGCCGTAAGCCATATAATTCCCCATGTTGATGGTGTGGTTGATGATACGTTCATAAATGGATGCTTCTGTGTTATAGTCGTCATTCAGCAGCGATTCTATCTGCCTGATAAACATATTGCTATCATCGTACAGAAGAATCTGCCATTCGTCGCGGCTCCAGCTTGGAAACTGGGCGAGGAACGCCGAAATCTCATCAGCGTTTGCATAGAGCTCTCTGGTGTACTGGTCGGCCGTATTTTGATCATTTCTCATGACCGCAGTCAGGATGCTCGACTTGATCGCGGTTCGGCTGCCGATAAGATCGGTGAACTGCTGGGCCAGCCGTTCGCCCCAGAAGGGCCTTAAAACATTGTAGAATTCGATTGGGACTTGAGCGACTCTGCTGGTAATCGTAGGCAGATTCGGCAGATCCCATACCGTACTTTGAACGAATGATCTCATCCAAATTGCATTCTTCAGCCATGCCTCAACCAGACGGCTGCCCGAAATGATCTGATCGAAGGTATAACATTCAACGCCCTCCTGACTTCTATGAACCACTACGCTTTCCTCCCCGACTATCTTCTTTCCCATTTTATGTTTCTTACGCTATTTAAGTTCCATGGTACGTTATGCCGGCACTGAAAAAAGCCAGCGCACGGAAGCGCTGGCACTGCGGCATCGAAGGAATCATTATCCTTCCGATGGCCCTTTTCATCTTTCGGAGTTTTTTCCCGAAAGTGTCTCCTCGGCCATTTCGACCAGTCTTTTTGTCATGGTACCGCCGATGTATCCACCCACGTAGCCGTTCTGTCTGGAAGTAAGATCCGCTTTGCTCAAACTGTTATACTTTGAAATATCTACTCCGGTTTCCTCTGCAAATTCCGTTTTTAATTTATTTAATTTGCTGTCGGTTTGCCCGTTCGTCCGCTCATTCATATCATCACCGCCTTTATTAATAACTTATCCGATACGGTGCGATCTATAACAAGCAAAAACTGTATCTGTGAAATTCTGCAGCAAGGATCAAAAAAATTACTGCTGTCTGTAAGCAGCAGTCTTGAATTGTTTCCGCCATTTCAGCTGTCTGAGTTAAAGCAATATGAGACATTCGTTGATTACTTCCTCAGACAGCTCGAAAACTTTTTCCTGTTCCTCCATCATATCACTCCCTTCTGATCATCATACTCCGCTTTACATTGGAGAGACGGCTGCTTCAGCGACAACCAATCATTAATATATTCTGATTCTATCGGATTCATACCAAAAAAATTGTAGAAATATTTTGTTGTTGAAAAAAAACCTTGACTATTCCCTAAGGGGATATTTTATAGTTTGAATAAAGGAGATGATCGGATGAGAATTAACGAGGTCATGAAGGAGACAGGGCTGACCAAAAAAGCGATCTATTACTATGAAAATGAAGGATTGATCAATCCGGAAAAGGATCCCGGCAACAATTACCGGTTCTATACCGAGGAGGACGTCAGAAGGCTGATCGTGATCAATATCCTAAGAAGGCTTGACGTTCCCATCAAAACGATCAGCGGTATGATCAGAAACTCGGTTTCGATGAAAGACGTGCTGCAGGAGCAGTTGATCCTGACGAACCGGAAGATTAACCAGCTGTATCAGAATAAATTCATTATGAACGACCTGATTTTGAAGGACATAAAAGAAAGGGACTTTTCGCTCAACACGCTGAAAGAGTTCAACCAAAAACTGGATAACGCTGCGGCAGGCCATGGATATGTAGGAAGCGAACTGGAAAGGATTTTTCCGGGCATGCTCGGAAAGACCCTCGCGGTCTGTTACGGTAATTTTCTGAGCGTACCGCTTGACGCCGATGAAAAAGCAGCGGCATGGAATGATTTGGTCAGAAAAATTGATGAAATGAGAGAGATCGATTTCCCGGAGGATATCCGGAAAATCATTGACGATTTATACGACGATATGGACGCCGGCTCCTTCATGGCAAAAGAGGCGGTGGAAGGCTATACCGCCGATCCGGATAACCGCAGGAAAGCAGAAGGATATGATCAACTTCAGAGCTTCATCATCAGCAATATCGACCTGTTCAGAGAAATCGACACGTATATCGGATCATCCGATCGGGATCCGAAAAGCTGACTTCAGGAAAAACAAGAAGCAGTTATGAAAACTGCTTCTGTTCATGTTATTCAGTTGCTATATATTAATCAGATACTGCCCAACGACCAGACACGCTCGTTCAGCAGCACCGATTATCCTTGTCCCAGTAGCCGGCATCCTTAAAATAGTATTCTCTTTTTTTAAATTCCTATTCGTTATAATTTGTTTTCGATAATCAGGGCGGTACCCTGGCCGCCGCCGATGCATAAGGTCGCAAGACCGTATCGGGCTTTTCTTTTTTGCAGTTCGTAGATCAGGGTGACCAGGATCCTTGCGCCGGATGCACCGATGGGATGACCAAGCGCAATGGCGCCGCCGTTGACGTTCAGCTTTTCGGGATCGATGCCAAGATCCCGTCCTACCGCTAAGGATTGGGATGCAAAAGCTTCGTTTGCTTCAAACAGGTCGATATCCTCCATTGAAAGCCCCGCTATTTTTAATGCCTTCTGAGAGGCCGGAACGGGACCGATTCCCATGATCCGGGGTTCAACGCCTACGGATGCATAAGACTTGATGGTGCAAAGATAATTCAACCCCAATGCTTCCGCCTTTTCCTTTGCCATGACCACCAGTGCCGCGCCTCCGTCGTTGATCCCCGAAGCGTTGGCAGCGGTTACAAAACCGTCGGCCTTGAAGGCCGGCTTCAGCTTGCCCAGGTTTTCTGCCAGGACGCCCGGCTTCGGAAATTCGTCTGTGTCAAAAATAATCGGATCTCCCTTTTTTTGAGGGATTTCTACCGGAACGATCTCATCCTTGAACTTGCCCGCCTTGATGGCGGCTTCCGCCCGATTCTGCGAAACTGCGGCGAACTGATCCAGTTCCTCTCTTGTCAAGCCCCACTCCTCTGCAATATTTTCGGCGGTGATTCCCATATGGCAATTGTCAAAGGCACAGGTCAGCCCGTCGTTGATCACAATGTCGATCATTTTCGCGTCGCCCATCCTGGCGCCCCACCTGGCAGACGGGACGAGATAACCGGCCCGGCTCATGTTTTCCGTCCCCCCCGCGAGGATACAGTCCGCGTCTCCGGCTTTTATGATCTGGGCTGCCAGGCTGACCGTTCTGAGCCCCGAACCGCAGACCTTGTTCACCGTCATCGCAGGAGTCTTCTTGGGGATCCCTGCGGCAACCGCCACCTGTCTTGCAACATTTTGTCCGAGCCCGGCTTGCAGCACATTTCCAAAGATGACTTCATCAACGTCTCCGGGATCAGTCCCGCCTCGCCGCATCGCTTCCGCGGAAGCAATCGCTCCCAGCGTGACGGCCGGTATCTCCTTCAGTTTGCCGCCGAAGCTTCCGATGGGTGTTCGGGCGGCGCCCACAATGACAACATCTCTCATATGATTCCTCCTATCCGGTATCGAAACCGGTTTTTTCTGACTATAGTGTTTAACAATATTTTTTTTTCATACATAACCGGACCGATCGAGGAAAAACTAAAACCGAGAGGAGGGAGAATTGATGACTGACAGCAACATGGATCTGGGGAATTTAAAATCAAGGGACGTCGGCAACATGATATCGAAAACCCTTGTTGACCTTGGAAAAGAAGAGGTCACGCGGGATACGCCGGACGGGTATGTTGATTACGGAAATTTACCGTCAAGAGCCTTGCCGGAAATCGGAAAACAAGTCGTTGCGAATAAAATCAAACAGCAGGAAACCACTTGAATTACGCGAGTGGTTTCTTAATTTTTTATTTTAAGGAAAATTCTGAATTAAGGAAGAGAATTCATGCATGGCCTTGTTGACATTTGGATTCTGATTTAATATAATTACATTGGTAATATTTATTTTTTTGCCTAAATTACCGGGAAGTGTATGTGTCAGTGGATCGTCCCAAGGAATCATTCATAAAAGGTTAACGGAATTTATTCACTATTAAACTAACAATAAATTCCGAAGGATTGTGTTTACTGTCATTCATGGAGCGGTGAGTTTGGGCACTGTTTAATTTAAGGAGGAAAAAATGGGTAGAAGAATTCCAATGTGGCAGATCCTTCTGGTATTGCTGTTCCTGATGCTGACTCTGGTCTGGACGATTTTGATCACCGCAGGATATGTACATATTGCACTGATCATTTCAGCGGCATTTGCCACAATCATCGCAATCTTAAACGGATTCAAATGGGCCTATCTTGAAAAAGGTATCATCACCAACATCGGCAGATCCATGCAGGCGATCCTCATCCTGTTTACGGTCGGTATTCTGATCGGCACCTGGATCGCGGGCGGTATCGTTCCGGCCATGATCTATTACGGCTTGATGATCATGAGCCCTGGCATTTATCTTGTAGCGACATGCCTGATCTGCTGTATCGTATCCCTGGCAACAGGAAGCTCCTGGACTACGGCAGGTACCGTAGGTATCGCACTGATCGGCGTTGGAGCCGGCCTTGGCATTCCGCTTCCGATGGCGGCAGGCGCGATCATCTCCGGAGCGTATTTCGGCGACAAGATGTCACCGCTTTCCGACACTACGAACCTTGCACCTGCTATGGCAGGATCCACCCTGTTCGAGCACGTCAGACACATGATCAAGACAACCGGTCCGTCCCTGATCATCGCATTGATCATTTACGGAGTCCTTGGTATGGGACATGGCGGCGAGAATGCAGACATGAGCCAGGTTGACACGCTGATGAGCGTTATGGTAGAGAATTTCAATATTACGCCGATCCTGCTCATTCCGCCGGTCCTCGTTATCCTTATGGTAGTGTTTAAAGTACCGGCGATCCCCGGATTGCTGGGCGGCGTCGTTCTCGGCGTACTCTGTGCGGTGGCGTTCCAGGGAGCGGATCTTGGAGAGGTCGTAACCCTTACCGCATATGACGGCTTCGTTTCCGAAACGGGCAATGAGTTTGCCGACAATCTGCTGACCAGAGGCGGATTCTCCAGCATGTACTATTCCATCGGTCTTATTATCTGCGCGCTGAGCATCGGCGGCGTCCTGGATTCATCCAATATGCTGAAGATTTTCTGCGAATATCTCCTGAAATTTGCCAAGAATACCGGTTCCCTCGTATTGATCACGATCGTCACCTGTATCCTTGTGAACATTGCCGCTTCCGATCAGTATCTGTCCATCGTACTCCCGGGCAGAATGTACAAGGAAGCGTTTGAAGACAGGAAGTTAAAGAACAAGAACCTGTCCCGTGTCCTTGAGGACTCCGGAACACTGTCCTCACCGCTGGTACCATGGAATACCTGCGGAACATATCAGTCTACGACCCTCGGCGTGCCGACCGTAGAATATGCACCGTATTGCTTCCTGAATATCATCAATCCATTCGTCTCCCTCTTCTATGGATTCACCGGAATCACCATGGAAAAGATGACCGACGAAGAATACGAGGAAGTATTGCGTCAGAGAGCTTTGGATGCGGAGCTTGCTGCCAAGACGATGTCATAAGCAAAGCAGTAAAAATCCAATCAATATTACCCAAAGGGCAGAGCGATCTGCCCTTTGCTTTGTACAACGGAAATATTGCCAATAAAAAAGCCGGATCAACCGAAAGGAGGGATCCGGCGTTTCGCATGTTAATCTAAATCTTCTGGTATTTCCAGCCTGTGGATTCATCGATCAGCTTCATATTGGCCTCCAGCCTGTCGTGAATTTGTTTCGATTGGTATTCCTTCATCAGGAATTTCGGGATGATGAGAGCAAAGTGCTTTTCAATAAAAATAAAAAAATAAGCGTCATTTTCATAAGCGTACTCAAGATCCGCCCAATCGTATTCTGCCGGTTCATATCCGGTCCATTTGACAGATATGCCGTTTTCTTCAAGTTTCAGTTCCTGCTTTAAATTCACGAGCTTTCGCATATTCCTGTCAAGGGGACGCATTTCGACGGTGATCCAGGAGTACACGACTGCGATAGCAAGGATGCCGACGATGCCGATGAGTTTAAAAAACGGAAATCCAAATGGTGTTTCGCTGATGACCAGCAACAAGATAGAGGCCAGGATAATATAAGCTATGATTCTAGTCCTCTGCGGGAGCCGCTTATGCATATAATAGCTTTTCAAAGCATGAAAACCAGGTGCTTCCGTTATGCTTTTTACCTCGATGGTTTTATCACTCATTTTCGTTCCTCCGTCTGTTTTATAAAAATCAGTATACTATAAAAAAAATTGTTTGTAAATGAATCCGGTATTTGTGAAGCAGGTATTATAATAATTCCTTGATTGTTCCATATTAGTATGATACACTATAAAAAATGATGACAAGACAGATAACTATACATATGTTAACACAGGGCGTGCCAAGCTTTTTATTGGCAATAATATTATTTGTTCAGATTGATAAGGAGAGGAAAAATGTATTATATTGCAAGTCGTATCGATCGGCTGCCGTCGACTCCCATGCTGAATAAGATCCTGTTTATTATGGGACTCGGCTGGGCTTTTGACGCAATGGATCAGGGAATGGTATCCGGCGTGATGGCCGCAATCGGAACAAGCTGGGAGCTGACGACGGGTCAGATCGGCATGCTGGGCAGCGCCGGCATGCTGGGCATGATTTTAGGCGCGGCGTTATCAGGCATGGCTGCGGACAAATGGGGAAGAAGGACCGTAGTCATGTGGACGCTGGTCATATACGGAGTGGCCAGCGGATTATCCGGTTTTGCAGTAAATTATCCGATGCTGCTGGTTTTAAGATTCTGCACAGGTTTCGGACTGGGCGGGGAGCTGCCTGCCGCTTCGACGCTGATCAGCGAGTTCTCTCCGAAAAAAATCAGAGGCAGGAATGTTATTATTCTGGAAAGCTTCTGGGCCTGGGGGTGGATTCTGGCCGCGCTGGTCGCATACTTAATGATACCGGTCTACGGCTGGAGGGCTGCATTCTGGGTAGGAGCGGTGCCGGCCTTGTTTGCGGCGTATTTAAGAAAAGCCGTGCCTGAATCGCCGCGTTTTCTGGAAGCTGCCGGGCGGGGCGAGGAGGCGGACCATCTGGTGAAAAAGATGGAATCTCAGGCCGGCATGACGGAAGCATATCCAAAGACGGAACATGCGGATGGTGTGAAGGACGTGGTGACAAGATTGTCGCTGGGAGAGTTATGGTCGAGAAAGTATATCAGAAGCACCTTCGTGCTCTGGGTTGTCTGGATCGGCATCAATTTCGGTTACTACGGGTTCGTTTTATGGACGCCGACCCTGCTCATGGCCAAGGGTTTTGCGCTGGTCAAAAGCTTCCAGTTCGTCCTGATCATGTGCTTCGCCCAACTGCCGGGCTACTTCAGCGCCGCATATCTCGTCGAGAAGATCGGAAGAAAATGGGTATTGACCATATACTTTGCCGGAACGGCCGCCGCGGCATGGCTGTTCGGTCATGCGGACTCCACTTCGCAGGTTTTGCTTTACGGCAGTCTGCTTTACTTCTTCAGTCTCGGCGCCTGGGGCTGTGTATATGCTTACACGCCGGAGGTGTATCCGACCGTTGCAAGAGGCAGCGGCACCGGATGGGCAGCCGCGTTCGGAAGGGTCGGAGCATTCGTGGCGCCGATGATCGTGCCGGTCATCTACCATGCGTTTGGTGAAAAGACCGGTTATGTCTATATCTTTGCATTACTGACAGGCGTATTCGCTGTCGTTGCCTTGGTAGTAGCCGTATTCGGCAAGGAGACCATGGGCAAATCGCTGGAAGAGATCAGCGGATAAGAGCCGGGTAAGAAGCCGGCTGAAACTCCGTTGATAACCTCTGAGATTTGCAATCTGCGTCTCAGGGGTTTCTTTTTAATAAATATTTCAGAGGAAATCCCATGCAGGAACATTATGTAAGTTTTATCCGTCAAAGAAATAATATTCGGCAGTATGGCAAAGACCTGCAATCTATTTGGGGGGATGATGAAATGAGAAAAAAAACAATTCTATACGGAGTTCTTGTTTTGATATTGATTTTGTCCGGTACGATTCTGGCTTTGGCAGCGAATCAAAGCGGGGCGGCTGATCAAAACGCGCCGCCTGGGAATACAGCCTCGGGCGGAGAGGTATATCTGCATACCGGAAGCCCGTTGATCCTGTCCAACGGGGAAATCAAAATGCTTGATTCAGCCAACCCGGATTTGGGAGCCACGGTGATCGGATCCAGGACGCTGCTTCCGCTGAGAGCGGTATCGGAATATTTCGGAGCGGCGGTGGACTACGACCAGGCGAAAAAGGAAGCGGTCATAAAATATGACGGGAAACAATTCATTTTTCCCATTGGCAGCAGGGAATATACTGTTGACGACGGATTGAAAAAAAGCAAATATACCATGGATACCCAATCCATGCTCCTGGACGGGCGGACTATGGTGCCGCTCAGGGTGGTCTGCGAAAATGTACTGGGGAAGAAAGTATCCTACTATGATCGTGTGATCGCCGTCGCTGATCATGAAGTGGACCTGAAGGCCGATGCACGGCTAACCGCAGATATCAAGTCAAAAATCGGCAAAGCGGTAAAAGCCGGTTCGATGAAGGCGCTGGAGCAGGTACTCTCCGCAAGCGCGAACAGAGTAAGCTATACGTTGGATCTGCCAGGCTTCGGGGCAACGGCAGACGACGGAGCGGCAGCTCCCGCGGCAAAGACGCAATCGGAGTCGGCGGACTCTTCCTCGTCTCAAGGCTCAAGAGAGAGTTCCTATTCCACGACCAATGTCCAGGTTGAGGGTATCGATGAAGCCGACATCGTCAAGACGGACGGAAAGTATCTTTATATTGCCGGAAATAACGTCGTCCGCATTGTCGGCGCGGACGAGGGCAAGCTGAGCGACGATACAGCCATCCGACTGGCTACGGAGAAAATCGTAAGTGAGATCTATGTGGACGGAAGCAAGCTTGTCATTTTAGGCACCAGATATGAGAACAGCGATCCGGTGAAGGGCCCTGACTATCCTCTCATGGAAGATAAGGGCAGAGGGATCATGCCTTACTATCCGCCCAGGTCCTTCAGCTTTGTGGATGTATATGATATTTCCGAACCCCTCAAACCCGTTTTTAAAAAAGGCCATGAGATGGAGGGAAACTACCAGTCCAGCAGAAAAAACGGAGATATCGTTTACCTGGTGACGAACACCTATCCTCGGGGCGGGGTCATTCTACCCATGATGCGGGATACTGCGGTGAGCAATGCGGAATTCAGCATGAAGCTTGACGATGTGATGATCATGCCGACCCACCCATGTCCGGGCTACCTCGTTGTTTCAGCAGTCAACGTCGACAACGGAGACAAGACGGAGGTGGAGGCGATCACCGCATACGGAGCCACCATGTATATGAACGATTCAGCCCTATACCTTGCATTCAATGGCAGGGGCAGTTCCACCTCCATCATCAAGTTCAAACTGGAGGGGATGAAGGTGGGCTACGCGGGATCCGGCGATGTGCCCGGCTATCTCCTGAATCAGTTCTCCATGGATGAGTATGACGGACATCTGAGAGTCGCGACCACGGTATGGGAAAAGAATTCCAACAGTCTTTATATCCTCGATCCGTCGCTCAATATCGCAGGATCGGTGGAGGATCTCGCCAAGGGAGAATCCATTTATTCCGTCAGGTTTCTCGGAGACAAAGGCTATGTCGTCACTTTCAGAACGATCGATCCGCTTTTTGTATTCGATCTTTCCGATCCGTCAAATCCGGTCCTGACGGGTGAATTGAAGGTGCCCGGCTTCAGCAATTATCTCCATCCTGTCGGAGAAGACCTGCTTTTGGGGATAGGAGCCGATACCTATGAAATTTACCGCAGAGACGACAGTGGCAAGGAAGTCGTGGTCGGGACCCGCCAGGGCGGTATCAAGTTCTCGCTCTTCGATGTTTCGGATATGGGAAAACCGAAAGAGATATCCAAGTATGTCGTGGGTGATTCGGGGAGCTACTCTGAGGCGATGTATAACCATAAAGCCATCATGATCGATCCATCCGGCAAAAACGTAGCTTTGGACGCCTATATCGGCTATGAAACCGGAAAAGAGGAAAGCAGACAGGGCGCCATCGTCATGAGTTATGGCGGAAACACATTGAATCTGAGGGGGATCCTTGACTCCAAGCCTTCCGGCGTCTATGGAAACGATATCCCATATGCGAGAAGGGTGATGTTTATCGGCGACGAGCTTTATTATATCCAGGATGGACGGATTACCTCCTATGACTATGACACTCTGAAACAGATCGATTCGCTGGTTCTCCGGTAAAAACTATCAAAGCTGCGAATAGTTCTTTTGCCGCGGGCTACAATATATTCTGACAGGGCGGCACCGACCGGATTGACGCCGTTCTTCCCGATCGAGCCAATTGATAAGGAGGTTACCATGGCAAAGGACAGTCAAGTGGACAACAAGAGAACCAGAAAGGAAAAATCTAACGATCAGACGCCGCTGACCCGTGAAAATCAGAATCAAAACAGGAATGCAAAGAAGCAGTCCATCAGAAATAATGATGCTTAGGGGGGAGGCTGCGTATGGCGAAAGCAGGAATGAGAAGACCGGATCCTGAGGAGCCTCATGGTACGGAAAGCAACCATAAACTCCATATTCAGAAAAATGAGCAGAGGCCGGTGCCTGAAATTCAGGGAAAAGCAAAATACGGCCATAAAAAGGCGGATGAAAAAAGGGATTGAATCAGGATCAGATCGACAAAAAGACAAATGGCGCCGGGCGTCTCTCAGCTGCGGCGCTTTTTGCTGCGAAAAAAAGAAAGCCTTATCTTTTTTCAAAAATACGGAACTTTCCTGCCGTACAGAACGTCATATAAATACAAAAGGTGTACTGAATAAAAGTTGGAAGGATTATGAGAACGGATAATACTCTGAAAATCATCACTATTACCTTGATCGTGCTTGCTCTGATGTCAGCAACCGCATTCGCGTATGTCGGCAAACCAGCGGTCAAGTCTGAAGTTCCCGCGGTCACTTACCAGGAATAAAGAAGGTCATAAAAGCCTCCCTCCCGCATATCTTGTAGGTAAGGGAGGTGAAGTTATGCCTTGGTACAATATCAGGGCGTCGCAATTCGGAACCATGATCGTGATCGGATACGCCTATCCGTTCATTAATCAGGGCGTTCTCGAATCGTGGCTGCCAGATTTGACCTATGTTTATTCCTTCAGCTATGGTATTACGCCGCAGGGAGACCTGATACCGCTGGAAGACGAACGTTTGAGACAAACGGCTAGAGAGCACGGAGTTCAGGTGCTTATGGTTCTGACTCCTATGGATGCGGAAGGCCATTTCAGCACGGAACTGGCAAGCCAGGTTTTAAACAATCCGGCTGCAAGGCAGCGGCTTGTAAACAATATATTCGCAGAGCTGGAACAGAAAGACTACTTTGGCATCGATTTTGATTTTGAATATGTCAACCGGGCCGATCGGGACCTCTACACAGGACTGATCCGCGAGACGGCAGCCAGAGTACAGCCTGCCGGATTTATCGTCACCGCCGCATTGGCCCCGAAAACTTCAACAGAGCAGCCAGGGCTGCTCTATGGCGGACATGATTATGCCGGGATCGGCTCCGTTGCCGACCTCGTTATGCTGATGACCTATGAATGGGGATATGCTTTTGGACCGCCTATGGCCGTGGCCCCTCTCGACAAGGTGCGTCAGGTCCTGGATTACGCCGTCACACAGATCCCCCGGTCAAAGATCCTCATGGGAATCCCGAATTATGGATATGACTGGACGCTCCCCTTTATAGAAGGCGTAACGGAAGCGGAAAACATATCCAATCCGGAAGCGCTGGCAAGGGCAGCGCAGGTAGGCGCGACGATCCAGTATGATCCGGTCGCCCAGTCTCCGTTTTATGAGTATACGGACGAACTGGGCCGCGAACATATCGTCTGGTTCGAGGACGCGAGAAGCTTGAGGGCAAAACTGGAAACCGTCAACGAATATGATCTGGCTGGCATTGGTTTCTGGACCATCATGGATCCGTGGCCTTCCGGCCAAGAGGTTCTTCGGGAATTGATCACCCCTGCAAAAGTGGAATAATAATTTGCACAGATACCATTTACTCTTCATCAATTCTTCACAATAAAAGATTATCCTGTTATCGAGAAGGGATAGTCTTTTTTATTTAGATACCGGGGGTAGAGAGCATGAAGAACAGAAGATACGTCATTTCAGCAAAGAGTGCGGCTGTCTTATTGACCATCTGCATCGCTGCGTCATCGATTTTCGGTTTTGCGGGCGGGTTCGCAGCGGCCGGATATTACGACGCCGGATCGGACAAGGCTGCGCCGTGGTATTCCATAAACACAAAGGCCGAGCTTGCGTCGGTTACGGATGCGACAGCGACAGATTCCGAATCAGGATTCGCACCCGCTTCGGAGTTGTCCACAGCAGAAGTGGCGCGTCTGACGGCCGATACGGTCGTGGAGATTACGACGGAAACGGTTACAACCGACAGCTGGATGCAGCAGTATGTCACCAAAGGCGCGGGCAGCGGCGTAATTCTGTCACAGGACGGGTATATCATAACGAACAACCATGTAATTGACGGTGCGCGTAAGATCACGGTCCGGCTGAAGAACGGAACAGAGTATCCGGCTTCCCTGGTCGGAACGGACAGCAAAACCGACGTCGCCGTTCTGAAGATCAAGGCGTCCGGCCTGAAGCCTGCCGTACTCGGCGATTCGGATATTCTTAAGGTGGGCGATAAGGCCGTCGCCATCGGAAACCCGCTTGGAAAACTGGGCGGAACGGTAACGGAAGGGATCATCAGCGCACTGGACAGAGAATTGGTCATTGACGGTAAAACGATGTTATTGATGCAGACGGACGCCGCCATCAATCCGGGGAATTCGGGAGGCGGGCTGTTTAACTCGTTTGGAGAGCTGATCGGAATCGTCGTTGCAAAATCTTCCGGTTCTGATGTGGAAGGACTGGGCTTTGCGATACCGGTCAATGCGGCCAGGAAAGTCGCTGCAGAACTGGTCCAATATGGATATGTCAAAGGCAGGATCGATACGGGGATGACATTTGTCGAAGTGACATCGCTGCAGAAGGCACTGCTGTACGGCGTCGGTCAACTGGGCGTTTACGTAAAATCGGTGGAGCCCGGGTCTAACGCAGCCAGAGCCGGATT
>Ga0116191_1001817_pt1 | contig 16835 bp, 10 predicted proteins | sample AD_UKC111_MetaG_FD_89897 | JGI IMG/M metagenome (GOLD analysis project Ga0116191, IMG submission 89897) | Active sludge microbial communities of municipal wastewater-treating anaerobic digesters from Hong Kong - AD_UKC111_MetaG | ecosystem: Engineered > Bioreactor > Anaerobic > Digestate...
AATCAGGTTAACGATATGGTTGAACGACGCAAGGAGGCCAACCGAGTTGACGATGTAGTTGAGCGAGCTCGGCTATATGCTCAAAACGTTAAACCCTACATTGAAAGCATCCGCGTTCATATAGATAAGTTGGAGATGATTGTGGATGACGAGATGTGGCCTCTTCCCAAATACAGGGAAATGCTTTTTATAAGGTAAACGAAGCAACCTGTGGTTTTGGCTTTGGGCGCTTAGGTTAAATTTTGCGATTTTTGTAGGTTTGCATGGTTGGCTGTATTACATTAAAAGTCGCGGTAAACCATTATAGAACGAAGCAGGTAACCATTTGCTTCGTTTTATTTTTATCAACCTATCCTGACTATTCTTAGTTAGTGGACGATATTTGAAATCGTGGTGAGCTAATTCATGGTGGAATAAATATTTTGAATATTTTTGTATTCAACATTACCCTACTTGAAGGAATAGCCATGAACAAACTAACCTTAACCCGACGGGTAGCCCTGTTGGCATGTTTTGCTCTAGCCTCAAATGCTTCGTTTGCGCAAACCAGCAAGCTGGCAAAAGCCGATGCCCTGTATAAAGCCGGAGCCTATTTTGAAGCAATTGATCTGTATAAGGCTGATATTGATAAGATTAACGATAAGAATGAGCTGCCAAAGTACCTTTACAAGTTGGGGAATTGCTACCGGCTCACCGGTAACGCCCGCCAAGCTGAACTCTGGTACCAAAAAGCCATTATGCGTGAGTATCCCGACCCCAAGGTTTACTTCTACTACGCTGAAATGCTTAAAATGGGCGAAAAGTACAACGAAGCCATTGAGCAGTACCAAAAGTACAAGGTGGCTGTTCCGCTTGACCCCTTGGCCGATGCCGGTATAAAATCATGCGAGCTATCCATTAAGTGGAAGGAAACACCATCAGGATATGAAATTACCAACATGCGTACCCTTAACACCCGCACCAGTGAGTTTAGCCCTGCCTATGCTTCGTCCGACTATGCCACCCTTTTCTTCACCAGCTCACGCAATGAGGCAACAGGCGGCAAGGTTAGCTCGGTTACCGGGGAGAACTTTACCGATATTTTTATTAGCGAGCGTGATAATAAGAATGTTTGGAGTAAGCCGCGCCCTATTGATGAAACCATAAATACTTCCTATGATGAGGGAACCTGCTCTCTTACCTCCGACTACAACACCCTATTCTTTACCCGTTGCAAGGTGAGTAAGCGCGATAAGCTGGGATGCCAGATATTGATTTCCAAAAGAACCGAGCAGGGCTGGCTTACACCCGATGAGTTGAAACTCGCCGCCGACAGCATGATTGTTGCCCACCCCTCAATTTCGACCGATGGCACCGAGCTGTACTTCGTTAGCAACATTCCCGGAGGTTTTGGAGGGCTCGATATTTGGAAAATATCCCGAAGCAGCTCAACGTCCGACGACTGGGGTGAACCCGTTAATCTTGGAGGCGAGGTAAATTCTTCGGGTAACGAAATGTTCCCCTACATTCATCCCGATGGAACGCTCTACTTTTCGTCCGATGGACACCCCGGAATGGGCGGTCTTGACATCTTCAGGTCGTGGGTGAACGATGAGGGTAAGAGGGAGGTGGAAAACATGCGCTACCCTATCAACTCCTCCGCCGACGATTTCGGAATTGTGTTTGAAAAAAATCGCGAAGCTGGTTTTTTCTCCTCCCGCCGTCAGGGCGGCAGGGGTGCTGACGATATCTACATGTTCTACCTTCCACCCATCAACTTCAACCTGATTGGGCATGTAACCGATGAAAAGAGCAAAAAGCCTGTTGAACAGGCTACCGTGAAGCTGGTTGGAAACGATGGCTCGGTGGTTACCATGCAAACCCTGGCCGATGGTTCATTCAGGTTCAACCTTACTCCAAATGCCGATTACGTGGTGATTGCCTCCAAAAAGGGCTACCTCAACAATAAGGCAAAGGAATCAACACGAGGCCTTACCCAGAGCAAGGATTTTGAGGTCTCCATTGCCATTACCTCTACCGAAAAGCCCATCGAGATACCCAATATTTTCTACGACTACGACAGGTGGGAGCTCAGACCTGAGTCGCGCGAGGCGCTCGACAGGCTTGTGGAAATCCTGAACGATAATCCCAATATCATCATAGAGCTGGCCTCGCATACCGATAGCCGGGGAACCAAGGAGTACAACTACGAGCTATCGCAGAAACGCGCCCAGTCGGTGGTGAACTACCTGATTGAGAAAGGCATTGAACCCGTTAGGCTGAAGGCCAAGGGATACGCCCAAACTCAACCTAAAGTAGTTGACGAAGCACTGGCCTCCAGGTACCCATTCCTTCAGGTGGGAACAGTTTTAGACCAGACGTTTATTGACAAGTTAACCTCGGAGGAGCAAAAGGAAATTGTTCACCAGATTAACCGCCGAACTGAGTTCAGGGTGCTAAAGGAGGACTACTCGGCAAAACCAAAGTAGCTACAACAATCCCTGTAATCCCTATAAGTTGTTGGTCGAAAACTTATAAATGGAATCACTACCAACCGATAAAAATTGAATTTTTCTCGGTTGGTAGTGTTTTTAATCAAAAATATTGATTAGTTGCATTTCATTTAAAAAACAAAAGCAAAAGAATTACTACGAATAATGAAACACCCCTGTAAGGCAGCTTGCGTAAACACCAATGAACCGAGCGCAATTTGCGAGCTCGGCGAAGCCAACCGAGCCGTTTTTTGCGAGCTCGGCCAATAAACCATGGGTGTTTGCCTACGGCGAGCCCTTCGGGGTTCATCCGCTCAGCTTACGAGTGTTAAAGACAATAAATGCAGCTATTTGTAAATTAACTTTCTAAATATTTTTATTCGGATGAAATATCAAAACATACGGGAAGAAGAGCTGAAAAACAGAGTAGCTCAGGACTATTTTTGGCTCTACGACTGTACTAAAATAATTGGCAATGTGGACTTTTGTGTGTGCATGCACCAAAGCTCAAAAGAGCTCTTTGAACAGGAATCGCTGCTCTGGGCAGAAGCAAAAAGGGGCTCGTCGGATATCTACAAATCCATCGTTCAACTCGTATTGACCATTGGAAAAGCACGAACTTTCGACAAGTTCTTACCGCCGGCCATGTTGGGAGCATTCGATGGTGAAAAAATTGCGTTCATTCCTTACAACGACATTCACGAAGTCTTTTACATCAACGACTTTAACTGGAACGTAACACCTTCCAACTACAACACTAAAGAGTTTAAGCTCATTTATGAAAAGGTAAAAGCAGCTATTGACAGCAAAGCGCTGCTCTTTGACTTTTTGAATGACAACCGGGAGCTTAAACAGTTTATCAAAAGGAATTTCATTGTCGGAAAATTTGGCTTAACGAAAACCAGGATTGACAAGAACAATTTTATGGTGATTTACAACAAGTGGTTGCAAAGCGTAAAGCCGACCATTGCTGTAAATTGGGATGCTGCCAAAAAGAGCGGAATTATTGATGGCGATTTCTACCTTGCCGACTTGCTTTCGCAAGAAAACAACACACTCAAGGAAAAGCTGTTTGTACTGCTCCGGCACGACCACTATGAGCTTGACCGAAAAATTGACGAAGCGGGAATGTTCAGCAGTAAACAGGCCGACTTCACCGACAGGCAGGTAGCACACACGCAGTTTTGGAATAAGTATGTCCGCCCACCCGAGGAGGAATATTGGGACTACATTGTGGAGCGCAGGGATTTACTCGTTCCGCAGGATGTGAGGGAACGAAAGGGAAGCTTCTTTACGCCGCAGATTTGGGTAGAGCTATCGCAAAAGTACCTGACCGACGTGCTGGGCGAAAACTGGCAGGACGAATACTACGTTTGGGACTGTGCCGCCGGAACGGGAAACCTGCTCGCCGGCCTTACCAACAAGTACAACATTTGGGCTTCCACTATCGATCAGCAGGATGTGGAGGTGATGCACGACCGTATCAACAACGGGGCAAATCTCTTGCATAACCACGTTTTCCAATTCGATTTTCTGAATGACGATTTTAGCAAATTACCCAAACCATTACAAGATATAATAAACAATCCCGAAAAACGGAAAAAGTTGGTGGTTTATATTAATCCACCGTATGCAGAAGCTGCAAGCACGGCAACGATAACTGGTCACAAGGAAAACAAGAAAGATGTTGCCGTATTAACCAATATGTATAAAAAGTATCTAAGCAAAATTGGAATTGCTGGAAGAGAACTTTATGTTCAATTTTTAACAAGAATTTATTGCGAGATATCTGGAGTTATAGTTGCCCAGTTTTCAACATTAAAAACACTACAAGCCCCAAATTTTACAGCGTTCAGAAGTTTGTTTAATGCTAAACTTAAAAGCCTTTTTGTTGTTCCGGCTAGTACTTTTGATAATGTCAAAGGGAAATTTCCAATTGGCTTTTTTATATGGGATACTGATGAAAATGAGCATTTTAAAAGTATTGAAGCAGACGTATATGATGAAAATGGTAAAATGATTTCTACCAAAACATTTTTTGTTGATGAAGAAAAGAAATCTATTAATGATTGGTTAATTTCAACTCGAAATAAACCACATAATATAAATATTGGTTTTATTTCAGCCAAAGGAAATGATTTTCAAAACACAAATTTTGTTTTTATTATCAATGATAAAAATCAATTGCCACATCCCAGAGGTACATGGATAACGAATGGTAATTTGTTAGAAGTTGCGATTTATTTTTCTGTTCGCCACTGCATTGAAGCCACTTGGCTTAACGACCGCGATCAATTTTTATACCCCAATGACGGTTGGAAAAGTGATAAGGAATTTCAAAACGACTGCCTAGCTTTTACGCTTTTTCATTCACAAAACAGAATTACTTCAAAAGAGGGAACAAATCACTGGATACCCTTTACCGAACAGGAGGTAAATGCCCGGGAAAAATTTGAGAGCAACTTCATGACCGATTTTATAAAAGGAAAACCAAAACCTCCCCAAAAATCTCATTATAATTTATCAATTTTATTTGAACCGGAAGTATCCTATGGCAGTGCATCGTTAAAATTTTCAGAGGAGGCAACGGCGGTATTTGACGCTGGTCGCGAGCTTTGGAAGTACTACCACCAGCAGCCAGGCTGCAATGTTAACGCTTCGCTTTACGACATAAAGGAACATTTTCAAGGCAGAAACGAAGCCGGAAAAATGAACAGTAGAAGTGCTGACGAAACCTACATGAACCTGATTGGCAACCTAAGAGAAAAATTGAATCAGCTTGCCGAAAAAATTGAACCGAAAGTTTACGAATACGGCTTCTTAGTGCGATAATGAGACATAAGTTCAAGTACCTAACGCAACAGTTTAGAAATGTATGGTAACCATTTAACCGCCATAAAGTTGAAAGTAGCTATTTACCACCTGCTTGCAGTTATTCTGCTCCCGGCCTTTGCAGCTGGTCAAATCGCAGAGTCAAGGGTTACTTTCGATATTTCGGCAGCAGAGGCTTTAATTGAGACTTTTGAAGCCATGCAGCAGGGAAAATCAGAAAAACAGGTTGACAGCCTTATTGATGGGATGCTTGCCCTTCATGCCTACGTGGTTAGCGCCGAACGCTTTGGTTCGAAAAACCAAATATCGCCCGTTTCGCTAGAGGAGTATAAGCGCTTTTTGAAAAGTTTTACTACCGATTCGGTTAGCGATCAGGGAAATGCCAGGTTGGCCATGCTGAAAAGCCGGTATATTGATGCCTATAGTAACCTCTCGGATTATAAAAAGCTTGTGAACCAGCTCAAGGCTCAGCTGAACGGGTACAGTAGCGGAGCTATGCAGCTTGCTGCCGAATGGCTTCCCAAAAATGTGGAGTTGAATGTGGAGCTGCTTGTAATGTTCGACATTGGTGGAGCAGCCTGGGCATACAAAGCCTCCGATGGGAAGGATTACATCATGTATAGCGCATTGTTTCTGATGGACGACAGCAGGAATTTCGACAGCGATATGTTCTTTAAAAATCTGGCGCATGAGCTACACCACGTTGGAATCCCACTCAACAATTTTGCTAGTGAAGTGGGCTACGACAGCCTTCCCCCAAATGACAGGCTTAAACTCTACATTGATTTTATGTATGACATCGTTAAGGAGGGTATGGCCCAAAAATTCTGCAGTAATGCGCCTGGAAAGTTTACACCAAAACCATACCCCAACGAAATTTATGCTGCCATTCCCAAAGGCGTTGAGAACTGGAGTTACTTTATTTCCGATTTTCAGGCTATTAATGACTCGGTTAAGTCATTACTTAGCTATATAGTTTACGGCGATCCGGTGGATGCAGGGCAGTTCTTCAACCGGTATGTCCGCTACTGGACATGGAAGGCGGGTGAGGTGGAGAAAAAAGAATTTGCGCTGGATAGGCGCTACTACTACGGTGCAGAGGTTCTAGGACTTGTCTATGCTGCCTTGGGAAAGGAGGCGCTCTTCGAAATTATGTATGACTATCGGAAATTACCAGGCTACTTCAACATGGCGCTGAGAAAGGCGAAACCCGAGGGTTACGAGAACTTCCTATTTGACGATAGGCTTGTTGAAAGCGTTTTGCACCTGAAGTAATTTGTCAGCATGGATTATGGCATCCTATGCACCCCGAAAGCATTTGGGTGAAAAGTTAACCTTCGCCTCCATTACTACTCCATCCCTACCGATTGGGTTGAGTCGGCCAAATCGGGCTCTACTGTAATTAGCTCTAAAGCCCTTCCATGCAGTGGCAGCTGCAGTGCAGTGGAGTCAATGGTCTGAAAATCGTTTTCGGTGATGAGTCCCCTCTGGAGCATTTTTCCTGCAACATCGGCAAAGTTTTGGTAAAGGAAAGGTTTCAGCCGATATTGCCCGACAAACAGGTACTTGAATTTTGTTGGTCGGGGAACAATGTAGGCTAGGAAAAGCGACTCCTGAAGTGTAAGCTCGTTAGGCTTTTTATTGAAGTAGTAGCTGGCTGCCTCGGCAATTCCGTAAACATCAGGTCCCCACTCAATGATGTTCAGGTAAATTTCCAACATGCGGTCCTTACTCACCGCTGCTGTATTTTCGATCATCCAAACCATTAGCATTTCCTCTGCCTTGCGGGCAATGTTTTTATCTTGGTTCAGGTACAGGTTTTTGATTAGCTGTTGGGTAATTGTGCTTCCACCACGTGCAAATCTCCTTTCACGTAAATTGCATGCCAGTGCATAGCGAATACCGTCGAGGTCAAATCCCCTGTGGCTGTAGTAGCTGCCATCCTCGCTGGTGATTATGGCCCATTTCAAATAGGGTGAAATGCGGTTTAGCGGGGTATATTCAGGGTTTTCGGGGCAAAGACGAATGTTGCGTATCCATCTGCCATCCTTGTAAACCCTATGGGTAAAGGTATCGTTAAGGGCGTAAAAGTTGGTTTGGCCAAACGAGCTGATACCAAAACCGCTGGAGTTTAGCAAGGGTTCAATGGTTAAACTGTCCGGATTTTCAGGGTTTACCCTGGCTTTAAGGGTGTAGCTGAATGTTCCCTTTAGCTTCATTCCGGCAGTGTGGGTGAATAGCTCTGAGGGTAGCGATTCCACCAGGTTCTGCCAGCTGGTTGTGGGGGTTTCTATCTTAAGCATTAGGTCTGGTGATTTTCCAAATGTATAGCACAGCTGGATGTTGGTTGAAAGACGGTTTAGGTTAAGTGTAGAAGTTGAATCGAGGCAGATTGAGCCGGGCTTAAGTGTTATGGATAGTTTAAGCGATGTGCTATCAACTTTCATTGGGGTTGTGGCAATCCTGCTGCCTGACATAGAAATTTTCTTGGCCCTGGTAGCAATGTTCAATGCCAAAAGGTTGCTGTGCAGCTCGCTTGCATGAAAGTCGAATTGTGCGCTGTCAAGGTGAATGCCAACGCCTGTGAGCGCTTCGATGAAGGGGATTTCCACCTGTGACGAATGGCTCTGCACCCATATTCTGAAGCTGTTACGGCTCTTGTTCGACTCGCCAACCACCTCAAAGTTTCCTCTGAGTCCATCATGCTGGGTAGCTACCGATGCGGTGAAGCGGTTGTTTCTGTAATTCCAGTCGGTTATAGTTGCCGTTTCGTGGTGCAACGAATCGCTGTACGAAATGGTCATATTGTGCATGTAGATTTTGGCCGTTGATAGGCCAAATATGCCTTTGATTACCTTGTATATGGGCATCAGGTTTAACTTCTCCTGTTTGTTGACTTGCGTCACAGTGGATTCATTAGTTTGAATAACATTTCTGTTAAGCATGGCGTTAAGATTTAACCTTGAATCCGTTAGTTCGATAGCCAGTGGGTTAACCTTTAAAACAAGCAGGTGGAACAAATCCAGCTTGATGCGTGCTGCTCCAACCTGGGCCAGGGTATCGGCCTTGCTGTTGAGCACAACCAGGTTATTCAAATCCAGCGTTCTGATTCCTCTAAATTTAAGTTCGCCTGCTGCAACCTTTAGGTTGTATGCCGTAGCGAGCCTGTTGGTTTTTTGATCAAAAACGTAGCTTAACAAGCTGTTTCTGAATAACCCGTATAGGATCATTATTAGCCCTATGGCTGCTAAAATGATGATCGTAAACTTTTGTTTCCTCTGCATAAAGTTCAACTATATGAAGTAGCTTTCGCCCGCTGTTTGAATTGGTGTAGCTACCTGTAATGCTACATCCTGAAAGGGAGAGTTAGAACGTATATTTTATGTTAAGGGTAACACGGTGGTTGTAAACAGGATCGAGCGATGAGGTAACCCTGTGCCTGTTATCGAAGGTGTTACCGTAGATGGCAGCTGTCAGCATGTACTCCAAGGCTAGGGAGATGTTTTCTGCCTGGTACGATAAGCGGGGAGATACCCTGTAGATGTAGTTCAGGTCGTCATTTCGGGAGTATCCCGTAAGACCGGTGTAGTTTTTATCGGCGCCGTAAAGTCTGGAGAAACCGGCAAACACCCCAACACCCACATTCCCTGCTTGATGCTGGGCATCTATCCATGTGCTAAGTGTCCTCAGGCTGGTGTAGTTGTAATCTTCGCTTGGATCAATACCCGTGCCGGACTCCTTCCCGTAACCGCCAATCATGTTGAGGTGGGTTGGGTTTTGTCCGTAAATTGCCTCTGCCTTTAATGCTGTTTTGCCAATTTTTTTTAGTAAAAAGATGCTAAAAAGATACTGGCCTGATGTTTTGCCTGTTGCATAACCTGTTTGAGTTATCAGCCTGGGGGTGAGCCATTTATATCCGGCCGATAACCCGGCCAGAAAACTTTCCGGACTACCTGCAGCAGCTTGTAGCATTAGCTCGGGTTTACCGGAGTTTCGCTGGGCGTCATCGGGTCCGGTTGACTTGTGGTAGCCTTGCATAAGGGCAGCCAGCGTGATTCTCAGCATTGGGGTAGGGTAGCAGCTGAAACGAATCTGGGGCGAGCGGTTGAGTGAGTGGAATGGTGCTCCCGAACCAAAGGAGATTACCGATGGCGCAACATCGGTAACAAAAACCGGGTGCCAGTACTGGCCAACCAGCAACTCGGCGGTTGCCCATTTTAGCCGGAGCATGGCATGTCTGATACGGAGCAGGCTCACGTAGTCGTTTTTGGTCGCGTAGAAATCGGTTTCGACCAGTGCGGATGATTTAGCACCCAGCACATCCGGGCCTTTAACTGAAATTCCTACCCGCGTGGAAATGCTGAGCATCTGAAGTTGAATAACCCTGTTGATGTCCTTTCCGGCACTGTCCAGCCGTGGCCGAAGGGGGTAAAAGATAAGCTCACCATCGCGGGCATCGAGCGACTTATAGGTATCCAGAATGGCATCGTACCCCACGAATCCGAATACCTTAATCTCAGTTTTCGGTTTCTCAGACTCCTGTGGCAAGGCAGCGTTTGCCATGAGGAGCATCAAAAGGGCGGGTAGTATCAAACGTTTCACCTGCGGCGATAATTTTAATTGAACACCCATAAAGTTCAAACTTGCATGTAAACGGGTGAACAAGTAATTGGTAATTGCCCGCAGTCGGCGCTGCGGGTATCATCCGAACATTAACGAGTGTAAAGTTCCAAATTGTAACTTGTTGTCAACTAATAACATTTAAATTCTATAGGGACGAATTACGCACCGGCAAAGGTGTAAAATCTTTGCCAGAAAGGCAATACCGTCTTGGTTTTTTAGGTTCAGGAGTGCTGGTACTAAGGGAATAGCCTCAGTTTGGTAAAACCCCCATTACCCTTGCGAAAGACCTAATAGGTTTTTGAAACCTGTTAGGTCTTTCGAGCTAACTGTTGCAGCGAACCCGGAAAAATTGCTACCTTTACCCTATGAGACCTCACAGCCGCAGGTTTGGCTTTATCACTGCCGACCAGTTCAACGCCCACACCGTGGCGCACGAGCTGGGCCACGGCGCCTTCAACCTCCGCCACACCTTCCCCAAAGTGTCCCGGGGCTCCACCGACAACCTAATGGACTATCCGCCACTAGGCGGGCAAGTTCCGCCAGTGGGCGGGCAGGTTATTGAATCCGCCAAAAGGCGGACAGGTTCCGCCGATGGGCGGACAAGTTTTTGAATCCGCCAGGAGGCGGACAGGTTCTGGAATCCTTTATCCTTTTCTTCAGCCCCAACGGGGCGAAATAAGTAGCAAGGGGTGAAGCCCCTTGTTGCAAGGTGGGGCGAAGTGTTAAGCCCTGTAAGGGCGGGATAAATTAGTGAGACGTGAACCGTGAAGAAGTTAAAAGTTAGATGGAAGAAGATGAATACTTTTAATCCGCCAGTGGGCGGACAAGTTCCGCCAAAAGGCGGACAGGTTTCGCCGATGGGCGGACAAGTTTTTGAATCCGCCACTAGGCGGACAAGTTCTTGAATCTGGATTTACTTTCTCCTTTCTCCTTTCTTCAAGGGTGTTAGCTTTATTTAGTTCAATTCATGGTGAAAGTTTCGTTAAAAAAAACTATGTTTGTAGTTAGAATGTACGAGTAGAGAAAATGAAAGAAGATTACGATAGCTACCTGGATGAGGAGAGCGAGGTTGAACTGGTGGGCAGGTTTGAGGAGAATTTGCGACTTAACAAGTCTATATTTTTTGATCTGCATGAATTTGAGGGTATAATCGACTACTACCTTGCTGGCGATGACCGCACCAAGGTTAGAAAGGCCATTGAAGTTGCCGAAAAAATTTACCCCAATTCTGCTGAAATTCAGCTAAAAAAGGCGGAATGCTGTTTACTGGAGGAGCGTTACGAGGATGCCCTTCACCTGTTAGAACATGTTGAAAAAGTCGAGAGCCACAACCCGGAGCTATTCTACCTTAAGGGCGAAATATTCTATGAGATGAGTAAGCTCAGCAAGTCGCTGCTTAGCTTCGATAGGGCCATTGCCGTTGCAACCGATGATCGCTTTGAGATGCTTTACAGGGTTTCGAGTTTTTACCTTGAAAACGACGAGGTGAACCTTGCAATCAAGTACCTGTTGAAATCCTACCGGGAGGATGCGGGTAACCTAGCCGTGCTTTTCGATTTGGGCTACTGCTACGAGCGTAACAACGAGCTGGATAAAAGCATTAGCTACTACAACGACTATCTTGACTTAAACCCCTTTTCCGCAAGTGTGTGGTATAACCTGGGCATCATCTATGCAAAGCAGGGGAAGTTTGACGAGTCTGTAGAATGCTACGACTTCTGCATTGCGGTTGATCCCTCGTATGTCTCCGCTTTTCACAACAAGGGTAACACGCTATCTGCGCTGGAGCGCTACGATGAGGCGATAAAGGTTTTTACCGAGTTGCTCTCCCTTGAACCCGATAATGCCACGGTTTACTCACTGCTGGGAGAGTGCTACGAACGGGTTAACAATCTTAACATGGCTTTAAGTTGCTACAACAAGGCCATATCTATAGAACCCGACTTGGCCGAAGGATACTTTGGAATCGGAATTGTTATGGCCGACCGCCAGAAGTTCGATTTGAGCCTCGATTTTATTAAAAGGGCAATCGCCCTGGACCCCGAGCAGTATGACTTTTGGATTGGGTTGGGAAAACTTTACTACGAGCTTAACCGTATTGATGAGGCCATTAAGGCATACCGTGAGGCTATTACCATCAACCCCGACGAGGCCGATGGCTACCTTGCCCTGGCCGAAGCGCTGCTGTACCAGGAGAAGTTCTCGGAGGTTGAAGTGCTGGTTGACGAGTTGGGTGGAAAGTTTGGCTCAAATGCCACCATTAAGGTGATTAATGCCGCAGCGCTTTACCTTTCGCATAGGCAAAAGGAGGCTTTGGCCATGCTGGGTGATGCCAAGCGCTTAGATCCCTCTTCAATTGAAGATTTTTTTAGCCTGGTTTCTATCGTCAACGATGATGATTTTATTCGAAGGGTGAACTCGCTTTAGGGTGTTAGCTCTATACGATGAACCCGGTTAATCAAATAATGGTGCAATGCTAATTGCTAGGGTGACTAGCATTGAACAGCATAAGGTGGAAAATAGAAAAAGAATCAATAAGGGCCATGCGCATTCCTTAGCTGGTTAATGGAAGTTGAAAATGCCACTAGCGAATGAGGCTGCTGGTTTGAATATGCTTTCAAGAGAAAATCAAATTTTGAACTCTTAAAATCTAAACCCTAATAAAAAATCAAGTACTATGAACTACAACCTTCCCTTTATACCTGAGCGGCCGGCCAAGCCGCGCAACATGGGATTAACAATGGTTATGGACAAAGGCCTAAGCCTATCAGAAACCGAGGGATTTATTGAATCGAGCGCTGAATTTGTCGATTTCGTTAAGCTGGGATTTGGAACATCGCTTATCACCAACAAGCTAAAGCAAAAAATCAAGCTTTACCAGAAGGGTGGCATTCGTCCCTACCTGGGAGGAACTCTTTTTGAGGTATTCATTATCAGAGGGCTCTTTGATGATTTTGTTCGCTTTGTCAGCGATCTGGGTCTTGACCTGGTGGAGGTTTCCGATGGCTCTATGAAGATGGATAACAAGGTGAAGTGCGACTACATTTCCAGGCTGTCCGAGAAATTTACCGTGATTTCCGAGGTGGGTTCAAAGCAGGCCGATGTAATCATTCCCGATGATGAGTGGGTGGCCATGATGAAAAGAGAGGTTGAAGCCGGCAGCTGGAAAGTTATAGCTGAGGCCCGAGAAAGCGGAAATGTGGGCATATACAATGCCGATCATTCGGCTAATGTGAAGCTTATTGAGGATATCACCAGACATCTCAAAATTGAAAATGTTATATGGGAAGCCCCTATTAAAAGCCAGCAGGCATGGTTTATTAAGCTTTTGGGCGCTAACGTAAACCTTGGGAATATTGCTCCCAATGAGGCAATTCCGCTCGAAACTCTTAGGCTTGGGCTTAGAGGCGATACCTTTTTCGATTTTCTTCCCGATGACCTTAAGCAACAATAGCCCAACTTAAGTAGAGCCTTGATAGATATTTAATCCCAATGATAAGGTCATACAAGGAAGTCTGGATTAATGCACTTTTTGTATGGCCTGCATTGGAATTAAGGGAAGTCTTGCGGGTGTGACGGGGTAAATGATTGTCCGATGTTTGTTGTTTTAAAAAAATAGTAGCTGAAGTTCCATAGAACTTTTTGGCTACAAGCCGCTAAGGCTAATCAGCTTTCAGCTACCAGTTGCCATGATTACTATTCATACGCTAACACTCCAACAGGTAGTAGCTGACTGGGTAAAACGATTCATCTCAAATGCAACTTCAAGGAAATCAGCTGCTATTAACTGCTATTTCAATGCGGTGGTGTTTGCATTGCTTGCCCTTTTTGTATGCCACCCCACATTTGCCCAGGTTAATAGGTGCTCCAGGGACATTCCACATCTCAGCACCAACGAGCGCATCACCTACAAAGCTTACTATAACTGGAAGTTTATATGGCTTAGAGCAGCCGACATTCTTTTTACCTCAAACGATACCTCTTACAATAATGTGCCTGCACATCACTTTCTGGCCAAGGGTTGGAGTTTAAGGGAGTACGACCTTTTTTTCAAGGTTCGCGATAGGTTTGAGTCTATTGTTGCGAGCGATGGTTTTAAGCCCTTGTATTTTATCCGCGATACGTACGAGGGGGGAAACAAGGCTTTCAACAAGTACATCTACAGCTATACCTCCAACTCAGGTTCTATCTACATGGAGACCCAGACATCAGAAAGACCTTTCAGGGTTGATGTTAAACCCATTAAAACATGCACCTTTGATGTTTTAAGCGCCATTCACTACTGCAGGGGGCTCGATTTTTCGAGTCATAGCGAAGGAGACATAATCCCTTTTGCCATTGCCATTGACAACGAGATTTTTGAACTTTATATCCGCTATCAGGGGAAAGAAAGGCTGGAACTCCGTGACGGAAGAATTTATAATACAGTGAAATTCAGCGTTAAGCTGGTGGAAGGCACCGTTTTTAAAGGGGGTGAGGATATGGTGGTTTGGGCCAGCGACGACCCTGGACATGTTCCAATTATGGTTGAAGCTAAAATTCTGATTGGTTCTGTTAAGGCTATACTAAATACTGCCGAAGGATTGGCATTTCCCTTATCGTTTGATGAAAAGCAGTAGCGTTGAGGAATTGTTTTGCAAATCGTTAGAGCAGAATGACTTCAGATACTCAGGGCTAAACCTGCATAGATGTGATCGGCATTGTTAAGATGACTTTTAAGCGATATAAAAATTGCTGCACTCTGACCAATCCTGTAGCTAAATCCAGCATTCTGGTAGCCGATTGGAAGGTTGGGGTTGGAGTTATAGAGGTAGAAACCCTGCCTGGCAAAAATTGCAAACCTGTTAAGCGGCAGCTCCGCATAAATGCTTGCTCCAACCTGAAAATCATCGTTGGGCGAGGCATAAACATCATTCGATTGCTCAATATGAAACCGCGATGAACCATCGTGTGTTACATCAACCCCACATCCAAGTGCAACATAATCGGTTACCCTTCGTGCAACCGCAATTTGGAACGAAACGGGAAAGTACTTAGGTCCACCGGCATCGCCCGTTTCCTTTACCCCCGTGCCAATATAAAGCTTGATTTGAGGCCATATTGCCGTTTGCATATCAGCAGAACTTTTTTTCGGTATTTTACACTCCCTCTTATTACTGAAAGCTACGCTAAAACCACCGCTTGCCCCAAGTATGTTCAACCCGTAGTTTGGCTTTTTGTATCCGCCATTTGACAGGTGAAGAGCATTTAGCCCGAGAAAAAGTTTCGATTTATCTGTTATTCTGATTTGCAGGTCAGCATTCAGGCCGGCCATAATGTTAAGGTTTGTGGATATGGCAACGTTTTCAATATTCGATGCAAAGTTGAACTTTTTGGTTACCCAAGCAACTCCCAAACCCAAACGAAGGGTAACATTTACCCGTTTTTTTGTGTTCGTGGTTACGGCAACATTGGGCATTATGCCAAAGGCGTAGCCCAGGTGATCATGGTTGCCAAGGTCGGCAATAACCAACGACAATCCCTGGTGGTAGGGGATTACCCTTCCTAACTTATTAAAGCTATACTGTATCTCTGCTGCTTTTAAATTGCTATTTACCAGCTGGTTAAGGGTATCGTCATGCGGAATGATTTTCCCGAGTATGAGGCATGTTTCCAAAGCGCTTCTTCCTGGGTTGATGCCTAAAGTGCTGTCGGTCTGAGCGAATACACCTGCCCCAAGGGGCATCATCCCAATAAGTAGAATAACGGTTTTTAGGTTGCAGCTTACCATACCTCAAAAATAGTAAACCCGTCCGAATATTTTTTAACGGACGGGTTTACCTACCGCGTAAACCTAAACTTAACCTAAAAAAACTATCTAACTAATGAAAGTTTGCCAACGCCTTTGTAGGATAACCCAGTAAGACGGTAAACGTAGAGTCCTGATACCATGTTAACTGGCAGGCTTACTTCATGCACGTTGTTACCCTTTATGCCTGCCAGTTTCTCACTGAATACCATTTGGCCAACCATGTTATAGATTTCAAGCTGGAGATTATCAGCTTTTTCGAGGAAAAATGCCAGTTGGAATTTTCCAGTTGAAGGGTTTGGCCAAACTTGAAGTCTGCTGGAGTAGCTAGATGGTTTATTCTCATCTATCCCAGCATAAATATCATTCCTGTTTATCTTTTTGGATGTGTAAAGCCTATACTCCGAAGGAGCCATGCTAAAGGAGGTATTGGTTGTGGAAAGTTCGATGGAGTCACCGGAGTAGTACTCATACCATTTTCCCGTGGTTGGAAAATCAATGGAGAAGCTAACTCCATTCACATCAAAGTTACCCATCACAACAACGTCCATATCGGTGCCATCAAGTTTAATCCATTTTTTTGAACCGGTGAGCATGTACTCGTAGCTGCTGGTGTTGAATACATCGAACATTTGCTTCAGCCTGTTCAGGTTGGCGAAAATGTTGTAGAGGTTTCGTCGCTCAGTCTGGGCGTAGTACTCCCAGTGAGGGGGCTTGCGGCCTAAACGACCATTATAGTCAATAGAGACATCGTAGCCTAGCTCGCCGAATTGCCAAATCATCTTTGGGCCAGGGATGGGGATAAAGAAGTTTGCTGCGAGCTCCATACGTTTCAGGGCAACCGGAAGCTGCTTAACATTATGGCTTGGGTTGCTGCTGTTACCGTAGGTTAAATTTTTGTACATCAGCCTTTCCTCATCGTGGCTCTCCATGTAGCCAACCAGGTTGGGGACGCTCCATCCCCTCTGCGTGTAAGCAACTGCTGAAAAGTTGGAATTATCGAGCCAGCCCATGGTGGCCTCATTATAGCTGGAGTTTAGGTTGCCCCACACCAGCATTCCCTTTCCTTCTGCACTTCGGTATTCAGCCAGCGTTTTCTCCTCCGAATTATCGCAAAAATG
>Ga0116191_1001820_pt1 | contig 16815 bp, 10 predicted proteins | sample AD_UKC111_MetaG_FD_89897 | JGI IMG/M metagenome (GOLD analysis project Ga0116191, IMG submission 89897) | Active sludge microbial communities of municipal wastewater-treating anaerobic digesters from Hong Kong - AD_UKC111_MetaG | ecosystem: Engineered > Bioreactor > Anaerobic > Digestate...
CGCATCCCCGGGAGACGACCTGGTTGAATGACACTTGTGATTCCATAAATTATTCCGTTCAATGAGTACGGCAAATGTACGGAAATCCTCCATTTTCATTCCCTTGGATGTTTTAAATTCTCATCATGGATGTTTCATATTAGAGTATAAATAATGGACCGAGTTAGGTGTGAAATAGTATTAAATAAAAATACAAATGGGCAGTTAATTATTTCATTTTTAAACTGTCAATGTTCCTGTCTTTCTTTCTTTTTTCATAGGCATGATCCAAATTAATTCGTAATTAAAAAAATCAGCTGAGGAGTGTTTTTCTACATATACTATCATCTCAATTTGTTTCACTGAATCTAACATTAGAGTTATCTCACATTAAAACTACTTTATCGTTTAAGTAATAACAAACTTAAAAAAAGAGTGAGATTCCTCTATGTTTTATGAGACGTTTTTCAAAAAATTTCACTACTGGGGATATCTCCGGTACCACTTTCAAGTTTAAATATATCAATTAGTTTGTTAGTATCTAAGCTGTTGAGTTTAATATGTTAATATTTAAAAACTGCTATTCCATGGGATTCTATCAACTTTATCGTTTAAGTCACAAACTTACAATTTTTTTTAAATCGAGCGATATAGATCGATAAATTTAACACAATATAACTATGAGGCGATCGGGAACAGAAGCGGGGCAGATTGGGGTCGTCGGTGACCCCTCCCTACCTCACGGTAACACCATATACAAATTGGTTCATCATGATGCCCTCTTTACTGCCTATGCCAGGATTGATCTTGATATCCTCCCGGGTCAATTTTCTGCCGTTGATCACAACATTCTCTATCAATACATTTTTGATCGCATGATTGGCATCATAGCCGAGAAATTCCATCTCTTTATGCAGTTGATAGCCGGAGTTGTTGACGGTTATGTTTTTAAATACAATATCCTCGATATGACCCCGTGCAGTATCTGTTGTCCAAACGGCCGAATTGATCCACAACGAAGCAAATTGGACTGATTCCTCTATTCGGATATTTTCGAAGCGGACATTCTTTACCGTTGCCGCATCGGTGTGATAAATACGTAGCGTCCATTCGCGTCCGTGATCGCCGATTATATCGCAGTCCTCAAATAAAACATCTTCTACATCCCGTGTGATTTCAGCTCCAATACTTAATGCATGGGCACATTCATTATAAAGTACGCATTTTCGCACATGGATACGACGAGCATCCTGAGTGACTCCCCGGTACGTTTTAACCACGATAAGATCGTCCCAAGTGCGTATAAAACAGTTTTCCACCAGAACATCAATACAAGCTGCTATGTCTATGCCGTCGGCATTAGCGCGATGGCCAAATAACTTTAAATTGTCTATATGGACATTGTTGCAATCACGTAGAGAAACAGTCCATCCAGGTGAATTACATAATATAACTCCTTCCAATTTGAATCCATCGACGTTAACACTCATCGTACTGCTACCCCTTACACGTGATATTGCCCCCAAGTCTACTATCCCCCTTCCACGAAAAGTAATATTTTTACCTCTCATAACGAAAATCGCTCCCTTGTTATCTTTCTCATTTTCTGATAAAACACCTCTTACGATAGCTCCACCGGCAATATAAACGGTTTGATTGTCGCCAACAGGAACTGAGGTGATTTCATGGATTCCCGGACCAAAATAAATTACATTTGGATCGTTCGGTTCGGGAATATCTGTTTCTTCCGGATTCACAAAGAGGTGTAAGGAACGTATATGATCGCCATTGATCTCGACCGTAATATGTTGAGGCTTGCCTATTTCAAAACTCAGTCTATTGCCCTTTATTACAGGAATTATTCCGTATGAGGTAGGCAGGATCTTTGCAGATGCGATTGGATCATTAACGGTGACATTTACTTTTGCCGGGCCTTTTTTCAAATCAAAAGAGGCAAAGCCGGCAATGTCGTACGCCGAATCTGCCAGAGCTTCAATCCCGGCTCTATGACGACCCTGAATGTCTTCCGTACATATTCTGGTATTAAAGACAGGCACGTCGATTCCGTTTACTGAAACCCGGTATTTCTCATTCAACACTTCACCTTCGGGTGCGCTGTAAACGGTAACATCACTTTTGGAATATTTACAAGAGGAGATGCCCACGCAAATAATCAACAATAACAGAATATTTTTTTTCATCTCTTATTTCTATAATGAGGGGTTGTTGAGCCATGAATTATAGTGGATTCACTATTGGCATAGGTTTTCTATCTTTCCATTTTGAACGGGTAAAGTCGGGGAAATCGACCGGTCTACTTTTGTTTAGTGCCGATTCCTCTGTCAGTTTTGTGATGATGCTCCAGGTTGCCGCATCATATACATCTATAGGAAATTCAGTCTTGTTGCGTATTGCTTCTACAAAATCTCTCATGCAGAGGTAGTCACTTCCTCCATGACCTGTTTTAGTTGCAATATCGCCATATTTTCTCCACAACGGGTGATCATATTTTTGTAAATATCTATCAATCTCCTCCCATTCATGAGGAACAGGGCTTTCATCTTCCAGATAGATCTTATTTAATGTTCCGGAATAGATACCTTTTGTTCCCTGAATCCGATAAATGAAATCAACGGGCCTCGGACTGAGTGAATCGTAATATAGAGTAACTGTAATGCCGTTGGCTGTCTGGAGCAAAGTGCAATTGACATCACCCGCTTTGAACTTTAACTTAGCATTGGGATGGTCTGCTCCATGGTTCTTGGCGATATAGTGATTGAGACCAAGTGATCTGCTGCTCATCGATACCAGGTATTCGAACTTGTTGCCTCTATTTATGTCAATCCATTGGGAAACAGGGCCGATAGCATGTGTTGGATAGCGGTTGCCTGTATGGTTAAGATAACGCTCATGTGCTCTCCAGAGAAGCTCTCCTTTCTCTCCGATGGTTGCATAACGCACGTCGTGCTGATACCCTGTTTCACAGTGATTCAGCTCTCCGAACAATCCCTCCCGTACCATATTGAGTACCATCATTACGTTTCGCATGTATGCATAGTTTTCCAATAACATGCAATGCATGCCTGTTTTCTCTGCAGTTTCAACCAGTTCCCAGGCCTCATCATAGCCGTCGCACGCAGGCATTTCGGTACCTCCGTATTTACCGCCTTTCATGGCGGCAACCATTACTGGGGTATGCAGGCTCCATGGGGTTGCAGTAAAAATACCGTCAACGTTCGGGAGGTCGGCAATCTTTTTATACTCTTCTTTCCCGGTAAAACCTCTAGGCTTGGGTTGACCGGCCGACTTTACCAATTGCTGGGCTTTTTCGACCCTCTCTGCTACAATATCGCAAACGGCAACAATCTCAACACCCTCCAGCATAAGCGCTGTCTCCAACATCGACATCCCCCTACTTCCAACCCCTACGAATGCCAATCTTACAGGAGGTTCGGAATTATTCTTCGCAAAAATTGCCGAGTATTTTGCCGATGCCAGATAGATACCTGCTCCCGCAGTTGCTTTGATAAAATTACGACGGCTAAATTGAATATCTGTTGTCTTCATGCTTGCTTGTTTGATGTTTATAACTTCATTTTCTCCTCACAAAACTACCTGGAAAATTCAAATCTTGAATGATTTCGCCCCCATACAAACGGATCCATGAACGGAAACCTTCTTTCCCTTCAGTCAATTCGATTACACGTGCACCGTTTGGTTTCAGATCGTTATAAACGTTGTCGCACCCGCTAAACCGACCATATATGAAGAACATTTTCTTCCAATAGGTTACAAAATCGCTATTGTGATCGTGTCCAACAAATACAGCTTCAATATCCTTCATCTCCTTCATGGATACAAACATTCCTGAGTTAATTTTCGGAGAGGCAACATTCTCTCCCCGGGTTCCAATCGTTACAACACCACTTTCTTCATCTTTGAATGCTTCCTTGTGCTCTGGTAGAGGGATATGGAAAAATGCCAGCGATGGAATGGGCGTTCCTCCGTTAATCTTGGTGAACTTTTCACTATGCATCCTGTACCAGGCTATTTGATCGAAATGGATGTGTCCATAGGTGTTGGGGATATCCTCGATTGTGGCTCCGCGATTGCTGTCAAAGATATAGAACACCCGACTTATCCTGTCGCTTCCCGAAGGAGAGAGCGTTAAGAAGCAGTTGCTAACCCCATAGATGCCTTCAGTTTTTGTATTTATGTTGTACGGTATTGACATCACAATCTCAAGCATCTCCTGACGAGATTTGTCGTACTCCTCATCATGATTCCCAAAGGCGACAGCAAAAGGGATCTTTCTTTTCGAAATCGGTTCAAGTATCTCTCTTACCGAGCGTTCGGCCGGTTCTCCGAAAATAATGTCACCGGTATGAATCACCAGGTCGGGCTTCTCCAGGTCCAACATCTGGTTTACATTCTTTAGCGCTCTTTCCGATTTTGGATTCCCGGCTATGTAGTGTGTGTCGGTTAATTGCAGAATCTTGAACTTGCCATTTTTGTTGTAAAACAGTCCTCTTTTCGTGTTGTCGACTTCTGTTGTAGATGTTTCAGAAGGTAAGATTCCTGCAAACGAATGTGTTGCAACTACTCCCGTCATACCGGCCAGAGCGGTGCCCTTGATAAAAGTACGCCTGTTTATCTTTTTGTCCATAGAAACTATTTTTTCAATGATTTATACTGATTGAAATTACTTTTTACCATTTTATCGCAACATTCACTCCGTCGGGATTGTTCTCAAAGCCAAGCAGGCAGGTCTTGCTGAGAGCATCCCAACTCCAGGTTGCTTCCTCTATCCTGTTCCCGTTACTGTCCGTGATGTCAACCTTTACTGGTTCAGCCGGCAACAACAGACGCATTACGTTGGTTGTGTTCAACGGACTTTTGGTGGTAAACGAGTAGCTTTTCCTGCTTCGGGTCTCGTTTTCCGTACGCGAAGCAGCAGCCAGTACCTGTGGTCTCTTTCTGTTTTCTATGCGATTGAGATCAAACAGGAATGCCTGCTCTCCCGGCTTCACCGTTTTCTCGGTCAGTACTGGCAGTTTATTGTCAAACAGATCGATAAACAATCCTTCAGCATGGTATGGATCATCGCTCACGCTCTCATTCATTACCGCAATTATATTGAAAGGTCCCCTCTCCAGGTAAAAGTTATTCTTGAATACCAATTCACCCGCATTGGCTCTCTCTTCATACATTTTCTTGACGATAGCCACATAATCGAGTTCCCCATTCTCATTCAAGACAAATTCCTTGGGATCCTTGCGTATTACGTAGACCGAGCCTTTTCCGCAGATGTATTCACCTTCTTTGGGATTCACCTCTATTCCAAGAAGTTTAAACAGGTGATCGGACGGTCTTTTGAATTGATTTTCACCTTGATTCCACCACTCCTTAATGTTTTGAAACGGGTCGGTATCCCTTGAGCTGTAAACGATGACTCCTCCATCTCTTACCCAATTGGCCAGATATGTATGTGATTCTGCCGATAAGGGTTTGAGGTTTGAATATGACATGAGCAAAACTCGTGTATCTGCCCATGTTTCAGGATAGGATACGTTCTCAATGTGTAATGTTTTTACAGGTACTCCCCGTTTCAGGAAGGGAAGTGCTTCTCCGTAGAAATTGGAGAGCTGGGGATCGTCATAACCTTCAATTGGATCAGGTGCCCTTTGGAACATCATTGAATTGGCCATCAGGACGGAAATGCCATGCGAACCGGAGAGCTTATTGGAGGATAGCGGCATCTCATTCAATGAGTTGATCATTACCTGCATTTGGGTTGAGTAGAAGCGAGGAATGAGTTCCTTCTTGTCTTTATCAGCGTTCTCTGGGTCAATCAATTCCATATTGCGTGATCCTGAGATCCCTGTACCCCGTTTAAAGTGGGCACTGGTGTAATAAAGTTTTTCATAAATACGGTCCGGCCAAGGCATTACCTCGTAACTGTTGATCTGAGGAAAGAGAAGTTGCGCAGTAAATGTAGCTTCATAGTTCTGCTTGTAGTATGGCCAATCAAATTCCCTGTCTTCAATGGGGTCTGTAAGAAAGAATAATTTGCGACCGGTAGGCGCCGTCATGGCCTCCATGCAGCCATACTCCAGATAGGCTGTTTCAAATACCCGTTCAGCCAATTTCCCGTTGAAATAGTTCGGTTCGGCAGAGGTGCCGGTCCATACCTGTGCAATATATCCGTCAACACTGGGGAGTGAGGCCAAACTTGCTTCAGGGCTTACAATCATCCATTGTGCATAATTGACCAGTGAGTGAGTGGGAACATAACAGCGGATATTCATCCCTTTACTCTTGCCGTACTCCTTTGCATATGTAAAACATTCATCCAGTGCCTTGTAGTACATGTGATACTTGAGCTTGTTGGACAGATAAGTATTTTCGGCAGAGGTATGCTGGGGTCTCCAATCGAAACCGTAGTAATCTTTCCATGCTTTCTTGAAAGATTCACTATAGCCGGCAGCGGCCCAGAACTCGGGCTCTTCCAGATAAATGGCATCTATTCCTGCATCGATTACCCGCTTAATATGGACCTCTTTCAGATATCTTAAAAAGTTTTCAGTTGGAACAATATAGGGTGTCGAACCTCTGCTTCCATGCCAGATAGTGTCTCCCTGTCGATTGACCTGTCCTTCGTCCCAATGTTCAACTCCGTCCCAATCTCCATTAAAATAGGGTTTGTACCTGCCTCCCCAAGCAATACCAGTCATGAAATGTGTGATATATCCACGATTTCTCCAGCTTTGTACACGTTGCTCGAACGTCATGTCTTCACTATCGCTTACGCCATATATAATGGCGACATCTGCCCGGATATCGGTCACAGGCTTCCAGTGGCTACCCGTCTGAAAAGCTGTTTTCTCACCTCGGCGATTAACCGTATTGGATAATTCCTTTTGTGAACAAGCTGTAATGCCGATTAATAGTAACGTATAAATTAACGTTAAGCATGAATTGTACTTCATCTCTATCTTTCTCTATTTTTTTAAACCTGTCAGATCTGAATCAACCTCCACAATGCCATCACCACAAATGATTCTAGCAGAAAAATTCTCGCCTGTTTCTATGTTTGATGAGGTTTTCAACATGATTTCTTTGCCCTTTGCCGTATTATGGAGCAGGACCATCTCGCCGTCATGTTCGAAAATACAGTTGTGGATATTGATGACTGTCTTATAGTAATCGGGGACAATATTCTCTTTTAAATATTCAGGGAAAACCTCATTCCCGGTAAATCTGAATTTTTGTTTCCCGATTCTGGAATTGGAGATCGAGATCAAGTTTATCGGTGATGCAATCTGGAATAGCGGAATATCGGCATCGTGAAGAACTTTCACATTTTCCAGGAATATGTTCTCCTGAACCGGCACTTCTGCTCCCGGATAGTAGCCGCGATCGTATTCACTCATATCAAATAGAATTCCAAATGCCACTCTCGGCTTTTCAAGATGTATATTCCTGAAAATAACATTTCTGACCCCAGCCGTGTAGGTGACCTCTTCCTGTGTCATGACCCAGGTGATTCCGTCCAGCACTTTTGATCCGCTTTCAAAATCAGGTCGGGTCAAAGATTTATAGAGCTTTCCATTAGACGGCATCTTCACACGGTATATCCGTCCGTTCGAAACCACTGCATCGGACTGCTGGACTGTCATCCCCTCTTTCCAGTCAATCCAGCCACCACCTAACAACCGGCAAAAGAAGCCGATCATTTTTTCCTGGTTTAAGTCATAGCAATTTTCTATCAGGCCATCTTCAATCCATCCCATTTCGGGATTGGATGTGGAATAGTCCTGCGCATTAAGTGCTATTGCGTCGTCAAGGGTTTGGAATACAGCATCTCTAATGGTAAATCGCTTGCCGGGACCAAAATGAATTCCATCCTTTTGCCCTTTAATGATTACATCCTCGATGATTACGTCTTCGAACCTGTTAACCTGGAGACCATACTGGCATCCGGTCAGGTCGTAGCACCTGAAACCTTTAATCTTCAAATCCTTTACATAGGAGAATCCCAGGATTCCACGCAATCCCAAAACCAAATCAGAACAGTTGTCAATACCATTGACAATGACATGTAGGCCCTCTACCGAGATATGATCATCATAGGTTCTTGTCATGGCCCCTTTATTGATAATTAACTGGGCAAAGAGTCCAGCCTCATTTACTTTTTTTAATGAGACGCCGTTTCCAAATATCAAGCTGGTATTACTTCCGATATAGAGGGAAGTAGCAATTTTATATATCCCCGGTTTTGAGACGATGATCGTTCCCCCTTGGTCGATAGCTTGTTGTAGTGCTTTTGCATTTTCAACCCCTGATGCATCGGGTGAAAATCCAAATTCACCAGCGTCAGTGTACGCTTCCGATGAGGTTGCCTGATATTCGAGATTGTTACAGGGTGTTTCAGCCGCCTGTACGGGCAATCCCAAGTAAATCACTATTATGTGGAGGAAAATGGTTATTCCGATCATCCTCCTGAAAGATTTTTTGTTGGATAGTGGCTCAGTCATCACATGTTGCTGATTAAGTGTTCAAATTCCCTCTGTTTTAATGTCAACCTCCTTGCCATCGGAAGATATATTCATGATAACCTTTCTGTTACCCTTGAATCGGAATACAATCTCGTTCTCATTTCCGATCCATGGCGCTACCATCTTTTTCAGTTCATCGCCTGCCATGTCGTCTGTTATAATCCATTTGCCCTTTCCATCCTCGAATACTTTGGTGCCGGATTTGTATCGGGTGACAAATTCATTGGGAGCAAAACGCTTGGAGGTTACAACTGCAAGTCCCTTTTTACGAACAAGGTCCCCGACATCTTTCAAAGTCTCCTCGCTTATCGATAATCCACACAGAAAAGCGAGCTTTAATGTGTTCAGGTGAGTTTTTCTCACGGAATCATCATAGACAACAACAGAGTTGGCTGGAGCGAAGCAGCGGTAGGGCATTCCCTTATAGATATTGCCTGCATTCCAGGAGAGGCTCTCCTTTTTTACCACTCCATGGGTAATGGTATGCCAAGCCTTGATCCACTCTTCCGACTCCGCACTGGTATTAAGGTCATATGCGCCAAAAAGCCAATCCTTCCAATAGAGGTTTACTTTTTTATCACCGTCATCTACTGTGCAGTAGGTCTCAGGACCTTGTCCCCACATCGTGTCATCAAAACGGATAATCGCAATTTCCGGCTCCAAGTCCCTGAAGGTATATGGACGTGGATTCTGCCGTATATATTCTTTGGCAAAGCGGCTTAATACCTCTCCCCTCTCCTTGAGGGTCAATTGATTGTTTTCGTCGATCGCGTAGGTGTGCCGGCCGACACTTTCCACATAGGCTTTATCTACACCTGCCCAGTAAGCAAACAGAAGATTTGACCATAAAGATTCGGGCGAGTGCCCCGGGTAGTTGTTGTAATGCCAAAGATCGATGCAGGCCCACAATTCACTATCATATTGCAAACAAGCACCCATAGCGCATGAAGCCCAGATATTGGACCAGTTTTCCTTCATTTGCTTGTAAACAGGCGTCATGCCGGCACGGGCAAAATTGTGAAAAAGTACGGGCCATACGTGTTCGGTCAGGACCATCGGGGGACCATCACTTTTACATTCATCCACCAACGATCTTGCCCCTTGGTATACCGCATGATCAGCTGATTTGAAATTCATGCCGGTTGTTTCTGCCAGACTGACAAGCTCAACATCAGGATGTTTTAAGGTGATAGATAGATTTCGGGTGATCTGCGAATGTTCCAACTCGTCATACTGTATCCCCCATACGGCTTTAGACTCCGCCAGACTCCTCAGGACGGCTGGTGGAAATTTAAACAGGTGCAGGTTGTCGGGTTGGTTAACCCACTCGTAACCGTCGGCACTTTTCATTTCCAGATTCCAGTTCCCGCACTCGACGTTGACCACCACTTTCAGTCCGGCACTGTCAAAATCAGCACCCAGTCTTTTCATGGTATTTACCTCATCTTCAACCGTCCCTTGTGGGCCCCTATAGTGATAAACTACAAAATCAACACCTAAAGAATCCATTGCCACCGGATTAAAGAACTCTCCCGGATTGGTCTTGTCTCCGGAATTGTCAATTCCAATATAAAAATTCTTTACCGTTGAGACTTTTTTATCACTTTCACATCCTGAAAGAATTAGCATCAGCAAAGTAGAAATAAATAGAACTGTTCGCATTTTGTTGTTGACTTTTATGCAGTTAAGATTACTTGTCTGTTTTACCATTTTCCCGCTTCGTATGAATTCTTTCAATATTTAATTATCTGTCAGAATAAGAGTAGAAAAAGTGGTTGAAGAATACTTTCCCGTCCGAAAGAACGGGAAAGTATTTAACAAAACATTTGAGATGATATCCAGATCAGCCAACTACTCTTCAAATTCAACTATTTGTCTGACGGCTCCGAGACTCTTGGCCTCGTCTTCTGTCAACTGTCTATCCCAAATGGCGATATTGCAGACATCAATGGTGCTGTCGTCACCATCATCGTCAGCGAAGAAAAGCACACCTCCAGGAAGCAGGGAAAAACGGCCGTCAATCGGAGCAGAAGCTGCATCGGCGTCTTTCACCTTGGCGCCATCACAGACGTAGACAACAGATACGCCCGAATTCATTGTGACGATGACCCGATGCCATTTTCCCAGTTTTAGAGTACCTGCATCGCAATAACCCAAGGATCCAATCCCGAACGAACCGTTTGACCTAATGCAGATGTCCTGGTCCTGGCTATTATCCAATGTTCTGGACGACATCAATGAATAGTAACTCGATTCAGGACCCTCTGCAGGAAGACGGATATCCCACATGATGGTGTATTCATTTACATTCTTTCCACCTTTAGGCGCAAATCCGTGCAGACATTTGATAAATGTACCCGTAGTGTTTCCGGCCTTTTTCTTAGGGTCCATAGGAATTCTTACAGCACCGTCGCCTGGACGAGGCCCATCTATCACGCTGATGACCGCCTGATCTTCCACAAAGATGAGATCAGCTCCAATAGTAGCTTTTGCTGGGTCATTCGGATCATCAAATTCCCAGAAACCCTTAGCGTTCAAGTCTCTGATCTTCTCCTGTATGGATACAAGTGGCCTTACAGTTACCGGAATGGTTACCGAGAAACCCATGCATTCGCAGGTAATGTTGGTTGTTCCAGGATTTACTCCTAACACTTGCCCTTTATTGTTTACTTTTACGATCTCCGTATTCTCCGATTTCCAGGTAAAGCCTTCGGTCAATGGAGCATCCCATGGAATAGGGTAGAAGCGTACCTGTTCAATGGCATCGGCGTCAAGTGTTAGTTTTGACATGTTTAAAGCGATACCTCTCATTGTCTTATCCTCTTCTTTACAACTGGTGGATATGCCTGCTACAAGAGTAAAGATGGCGAGGAGGAAGATGATTCTTTTTATCTTTATTTCCATTTTACGTTACTTTATTGGTTTACTTTCTTTTTTATACCAGAAATCCATCTATTCCAGGTTGGGATTCAGCACTTTCTCTGAAGCCGGAATAGGGAGATAGTAGTTTGATTTGTTCGGAACTCCGCAATCGGCATTGCTGATTACCTCGTCGCTGGCACGTTTGGCGAATACCTCTTCTACCATTTCCAGGCGGCAAAGGTCCTGCCAACGGGTAAACTCACCTGCCAATTCCCAGGCGCGCTCTTGTACAACTAGTCTGGCAAAATCAGAACCATTCAATCCCCGATCATAGAGAGGCAGTTCAGCACGTGTACGGATCTTGTCCATCAATTCGTAGGCCAGGTTATCAGGTCCAGAGCTGCGAGCAATAGCTTCTGCATAAGTGAGTGCCGTTTGTGTAAAGCGCAAGGCGAAAATGATACCTTCATAACGCCATGCACTGTTTGTCCATGGCTGGGAAAAGTCCATTTCGGAGTTCAACATCATCTTGCGATAATGGGGAGCTGGAAACTTTCTTGTAGGATCGTCCCAGGAAATGGATGTGGTTGCATCCTTATGAATAGTAGTATAGAAAGTCATCTCTTTTCGGGGACCTTCCGGGAATTCACGGAAGAATGTGCGTTCTGCGGCAAACCAGTTCCAGCCACTATATTCGGCAGGCATAAAACATTGAATCAAGGCATTACGCTCAGTGCTTGCGTTGTAATATACAAAAGTGAGCAGACGCTCTTTGTTTAAATTGGTGCGGGGATCATTCGTGTTGAAGATATTTTCGTAAGTATCAAAATCTACTCCGTAGGGACCGTTAATCACCTCTTTTGCTTTGGCTGCAGCCTTGGCATAATATTCAGTGCCTTTTTTCAAAGGATAGCCGGCCATCGACAAATAGACCTCAGCCAGGGCTGCTTTTGCCGTAGCCACATTAGGAGCTGTTAAAGCCTTGTAATTACCCTCCCAGGAAACGGGTAGCAGCGTTTCTGCAGCCTCAATATCCTTGACGATCTGCTCATAAATAGTTGCTTGATCAACAGCTTTCACATCCAAATTAGGTTCATTGTCAAGAATCAGCGGCAGTTTGTCGAACCAGCGAACCAGGTTAAAATAGGCCCATCCCCTGTAAAAATGAGCAATACCCAGAATTGTCTTCAATTGTGCTTCATCTCCGGTCACCTTATCAGCTTGTAGGATAACGTTGTTACACTGTTTTATGGTCTTATAGCAGTTGTTCCAGGGTGAAGCCACATACTGCTCGTCATCCTGTTGTTGAAAACGTTCAAGCACCGTATAGTTGGAAGCGGTTAGATCATCGCCACGACAAGCCATGTTCAAACATTTACCTTCATAGTAGTATTCGTGTGATTCATAGCTTATTTCGTTAAGAGCAGTCTCAAGATCGGCCACGGTCTTGAAATAACTGTCAACCATAAACTGCCCCTTTGGATCCTCTTCAAGGAATGATTCACAAGAAGCAGTTACCAGAGCGATAGCGATTAAAAATATTATTTTTTTCATTGTTTCGTGAATTAGAATTTATAAGTCAGACCTATAGTGTAAATTCTCGATTGTGGATAAGTACCATATTCAACACCTCCGAAGAAGTCCTGCGAATATGCACCGTTTACTTGAGATTCGGGGTCAAGCCCGCTATAGCCGGTAATTGTAAACAGGTTTTGGGCTGAAGCGTTCACTCTGATTTCGTGTCCACACAATAACTGCTTAGGAATGGTGTATCCAATACTCAGGTTTCTGATTTTCACCCAGCTGGCCTCTTCTACCCATTTGGAAGAGTTCGGTTTTTCCAAAGCAGACGAACTGCGGGGAGCCCACATTGTCTCCTGGTTGCTGGCTGTCCACATATTGTCGGCAGCCTCTCTCAAAGTAACGGAGAAGGAGGTGGCAACAATCGTTCCGGCAACCATACGGTTGAAATTGTACATGTCGCGATTGTGAGCGCCTTCAACCAGCAGGTTGAAATCGAAATTTTTCCAATTGATGGTGGAGTTGTATGACCAGATGAATTTGGGCATGAAGTTGCCAATCACCTCCTTGTCTTCATTGGAGTAGCTATAGTCGTTGTTTTTGTCCAGGTAGCGGTTGTCGCCCGGTTTCTGGTTGTATTTTGCTGCCTCTTCCGCCTCCGACTCCTTCCATAGACCAAGCCATTTGAATCCGTAGAGTTGTCCGAGAGGTTGTCCCTGCTGAACGATCAACGGAGAGGTCTCCAGCTGTACACCGGTATAGTTTGCGTCACCACTCGGGATAAAGTATTCACCTAAATCTCCTAACGATGCTACCCTGTTCTGCAACCAGCTTCCGTTCAAGGTCATCCTCCAGGAGAAGTCCTGGTGGTTGAACGGAGTAAATGTAATGGAAGCATCTATACCATGGTTTTTCATCTGGCCCAGATTGATCCTGGTAGAACCTCCACCGGTATAACTGGGTAACACCCTGTTCGTTAACAGACCATCGGTGGTTTTATTAAAGTAGTCCAAACCAATCGACCATTTTTCAAAGATATTGGCATCCACGCCCAGATTCCATTGAGTTGTCTCTTCCCATTTCAAATTTGGATTAGCAGGGTCTGTCAAATAAACGCCTGGCAATTTGCTGTCGCCGGCTCCCCAACCCCAATTGGAATTTCCGAGTGAGGATACGGTAGCGTAGGGTCCAATAGCCTGGCTACCGGTTACTCCATAGCTTAGCCGAAATTTCAGGTGATCGATCCAAGTGTGGTCTTTTAAGAATTCTTCATTAGATGCTACCCATGACAGCGCTCCAGACGGGAAGTAAGAGAACTGATTGTCTCCCCGGAATTTCGAAGAGCCGTCTGCACGAAGAGAAGCTGTTACGTAATATCTGGAGTCGTAGTTATAGTTGGCACGGGTGAAGAAGGAGGCCAACGCTTCACTGGAATAACTGGAAGAGATTGTTTGTGTTGTGGCGCTTCCTAGATTGTTCCACAATACCTTTTCGTCGAAGAATTTTTGACCTCTTGCAGAGAATCCGTAATATTCGCTCTTGTAGAGTTCCGAACCCAGCATTGCGTTGAGGTTGTGCTTCATGTTGAAAGTCTTGTCATACGTTGCCAGGCTGGTTATCTGCCATGATGTGGAGTTTCCCATCGAACGACTGGCAGTAGCATCGCCTCCCGAAGAGATCATGGAATTTGAGAAGCTGCGACCCTCGGAAAGAGATCTGTTTATTGCAGGTTGAACGGAGAGCTTCAAACCTTCGATTACTTGATAGGCGAAGTGTCCGTTTACGGCTACGCTTGTGCCGTAACTGTTGGAGTTTGCCTCCATGATCTCCATGTAGGGATTCAGATAGGTGGTTGAATATGGGTCACTAGCAGTATAATTACCATTTTCATCAATTGTGGGAAGGCAGGGAGACCATTGTAATGCCGAGAATAACGGCCCTTTTGATGTAAACTCGTTGCTGTTGTGTGAACGACTTTGACCGACAGACAGATCAACCTTTCCTGAGAACCTGGATCCAAGTTTGAAGTCGAAGTTGGATCGAAGACGATAATTTTCAGAATCGTTGTTCTTTATGGTGCCTTGATTGTGGATATAATTACCTCCTACATAGAAATTCATCTTGTCGGTACCTCCCGAGATATTGGCCTGATAGTTTTGACGAATGCCGGTTTGGGTCAACACTTTTTGCCAATCTGTATTATATTCGGGGAAGACGAGGTTTGTTCCGAAATATTGGTTGTAAAAAACACCGAACTCCTTGCCGTCCAACAGGTCATAAAATTTTGGATAAGTTGCAAATGAGGTGTTGGCTACCACTTCAGCATATGGACCGCCAGTACTACCACGTTTAGTGGTGATCAGTACAACCCCGTTAGCGCCTCTAGAACCGTAGATTGCTGTGGCAGAGGCGTCTTTCAATACTTCTATAGACTCTACATCGCTTGGACTGTATGAACCCATGGGTACACCATCTACAATGTATAGCGGATCGTTGCTCCCGTACAACGAGTTGCTTCCACGGATACGGATCTTGGTCGACGCGCTGGCATCGCCGTTGGTTTGAGTCACCATGACGCCTGCAACGCGACCAGCTATCATTTCTGAAATCCCTTGAACGGGTTGGGCCCTGAAGTCCCTGGGTGAAACTGACGATACGGAACCGGTCAAGTCTTTTTTCTTTACCGTGCCGTAGCCGATCACCACCAACTCTTCTAATGCTTGTGTATCCTCCAATAGTCTGATTTCAAAATTGTTTTTCCATTTTGTATCAATCAATTGTTCCACATAACCAATGTATGTTACTCGAATTCTGGCATTGTTGTCAACCATTAGCGAAAACTTGCCATCTGCATCGGTAACGGTACCATTGGTTGTTCCTACTTCAATAATATTTGCTCCGATAACGGGTACGCCAGCTGCATCAACAATGATTCCTGTTATGTTTTTTTTCTGCTGTTGCTGTGATTCCGTTAAAGTATTGTTTCGATTCTCTATTTCTCTGTTCATATTTTCTGCTCTCAATTGAGTAGTGATCATGACGAGTAGCAGAAGTGTTATCCTCAAGGCAAAAGACCTCTTTAGAGATGTTGAACAAAAAAAATGCTCTTTTGCGTTTATTGATATATTATTCATAGATTAACATTTTTTTGTTGTGCATTAGTAAGATTCAGTATTAATTAGAAATTGTGCAACCTCAAAGAGAAGATACAAAGTGAAATTGCAATTGTGAGAGCTGATATCCAAGTTTCTATGTTTTCATAGGCGTCCCTCCATTTTGAATTATTTTTTTGTAGTTATTACGTGAATATATTTTTTTTTCCACAGAAAAATGCTGGCTATTTCATTCTGTTTGAAAATGCAACCCCCATTTTACATACAGTCGGTTTATAGTTAGATGAGAAGATATGTTCGATTATAGGCTTTATCGTTAAAGTTAATTCATTGCAAGAGCCCCGATCAGGAATAGATCAAACAGTATCGTTGTGCCTTTTCACTCGATTTCCAGAGCTGGCCTTGCTTGAAAAGGGATATCAAAGAACTCTTCAGTGGCAAAATTGTATGTCGTCAGTTATCCCTTCCTCTCATCTGGAAAAGATAACCGGAGAGTAGTTGCGACATGTGCATCTTTCAATGCAGATCCATCAATGCTTTTCCAGTATTTTAAAGAATCAAATGCTCAAAAAATATCAACATTTCCCTCGCTTAATCGTTAGAGGTGCTAAATTACATTTAAATTTCTGATAAAACAAAAAAAATATTTTAATTAACATTAAATGATTATCCGCAGTTATTCCTAAAGAATTTAGCGGGAAAAAGTTATAAATAAGTTTCAAAAATACTTGCACAATTCACTGATATTCATTATATTTACATCGCTAGCGATATAAAGATTC
>Ga0116191_1001825_pt1 | contig 16784 bp, 18 predicted proteins | sample AD_UKC111_MetaG_FD_89897 | JGI IMG/M metagenome (GOLD analysis project Ga0116191, IMG submission 89897) | Active sludge microbial communities of municipal wastewater-treating anaerobic digesters from Hong Kong - AD_UKC111_MetaG | ecosystem: Engineered > Bioreactor > Anaerobic > Digestate...
AAACCTGGCCAAAGCTCTCGTTGACCAGCCCGAAAAAGTTGTAGTGAGTTTAATTGAAAAAGACAAATCAACCTTGATTGAACTGAAAGTAGCCCCGGAAGATATGGGGAAAGTGATCGGCAAACAGGGCCGCATCGCCAAAGCCATAAGGACCCTGGTCAAGGTAGCCGCGACCAGGCAAAAGAAGAAAGTAATTGTTGAGATTATTTAACAAAGGGATTCTATTTAGCCCGCTGGAGGAACTCTTGCATGCAAAGTCTGACCCTGATCCGGCCTGTTCTTATAAAAACGATAGTCACCGAGAATTATAAGAAAACCCTGGCTGCTGAGCTTCAGGAGGCGGTCCGGCGGGTTGAACTGGATCTGCAGCACCTGGATTTCCAGGAAAAGCGCCTGCTGGCCGAGCTGGAAAAGAAGAACCCCCAGGGGGTCCCCGACGCCAGGCATGATTTGGAACAGGAACGCAGCCGCAGGCTGGCCAGCCGCCAGAAATTGATTGACAAACTTAAGGAAGTGGGGCAGCTGGCCCTGGGGGCAGAGGTAATTTCAGGCAAAATGGAAAGCCCTGTCGAAATTAAGGCCGGAGATAACTGGGGGCAGGTAATAGGCATGGAAATTATCCTGCAGGATGGCGTCGTTTCCGCCATCAGGCAGGGAAGCGCCGGAGGGAGCGGCAGCAGTGAGCGGTGAGTTTATTGCCATCGGCAAGGTCCTGAAAACGCAGGGTAACCGCGGTGCCGTACGGGTGCTGCCACTTACTGATTTCCCCGGCCGCTATGAACAACTAAAGGATGTCTATTTATCAGTCAAAGGCGTCCGGCAGGTTATGCACATTGAAGAAGCAGTGCGGCGCCAAAAATTTATTGCGGTTAAATTTAAAGAAATCAGCGACATGAACGCCGCGGAAGGTATACGAGGGGGAATACTGGAGGTAACCCGTGACCAGTTGGTCAAACTGCCGGAAGGGAGCTATTATATTTTTGACATAATCGGCCTCAGTGTGTACGGCAGCGGTGGGGAGCAATTCGGTAAAATTACCGAGGTGCTTCAGACCGGGGCTAATGACGTATATATTGTTGAAACCGGAGGCAAGCCACTGTTAATTCCGGCCCTAAAGCAGGTTGTTAAAGAAATTGACCTGCCCGGGCGGCGTATGGTGGTTGACCTGCCGGAAGGACTGATGGATGATGAAAATTGACATTCTGACTCTTTTCCCGGAAATGTTTGACGGTCCCTTCTCCTCCAGTATTGTTAAAAGGGCGCGGGAGCGCGGCTTAATTGAGATCAACCTGGTGAATATCCGCGATTTTTCAGCCAACAAACACCACACTGTGGACGATACCCCTTACGGGGGCGGTGCTGGTATGGTGATGGGGCCGGAAGCAATTTTTAAGGCTGTTGAGCATGTGCGGGGCCAGGCCGGGCGGGCGTCCCGCCGGGTGGCGCTGATGTGCCCGCAGGGCAGGTCTTTCAACCAGGCGCTGGCCTGGGATTTAGCCGCTGAAAAAGAGCTGATCATTATTTGCGGCCACTACGAGGGTGTGGACGAGCGTGTCCGCGAAATGCTGGTGACCGACGAGATATCGATCGGGGATTATATCCTTACCGGCGGCGAGCTGCCGGCCATGGTGGTAGTGGACGCGGTGGCCCGTCTCATTCCCGGAGTGCTTGGGGAAGCAGCTTCGGTGGAAGAGGAATCCTTTAACGCCGGCCTGCTGGAATACCCTCATTACACCAGGCCCAAGGAATACCGCGGGCTGACGGTGCCGGACGTCCTTCTCAGCGGCCATCATGAAGAGATCAGGAAGTGGCGGCGCAAGCAGTCTTTGCTCAGGACCCTGCTGCGCAGGCCCGAGCTGCTTTCACAGATAGAATTGACCGGGGAAGACAAAGATATTTTGAAAAAGATGATTAGAGAACTGCAGGAAATTGGCCTTGATTAGGGCTCTAAGGCGGAGTTAAAGGCCTGCGGCCGATACTCGCTGGTTTTCCAGGAAATTTCTTGCCGCTTATAATCGTTTATGCTATAATTACCTTTGTTGAGCGTTAAAAAGGACTTTATGTTTATGTAAGATATTGTTTGAAGCAATCTTCGGGAAGGAGGGATTTTAGATGAACCTCATTCATTCAATTGAACAGGAGCAAGTCAAAAAAGACATAGTTAAATTTGCACCTGGCGATACTGTAAGGGTGCACGTTAAGGTGGTTGAAGGCGGCCGGGAAAGAATTCAGATCTTCGAAGGCGTGGTAATAAGGCGCCGGGGAGGCGGCCTGAGTGAAACTTTTACTGTGCGAAGGGTATCCTATGGTGTGGGTGTAGAAAGAACATTCCCCATGCATACACCCAAAATTGAACGTATTGAAGTCCTCAGAAGAGGCCGGGTGCGCCGGGCAAGGCTTTACTACCTGCGCGGGCTGCGCGGCAAAGCCGCCCGTATTCAGGATAAGCGTTAAAGAACGAGGGACTGGGCTTTGTACAGTCCCCTTTCGCTTTATAAGGCTGAGCCTTGCGGCTTAAGGGGGTTAAAGAATGGACCAAAAGGATCACAAAAGCGAAGCCGGGAAAAGAAGTCTGGCTGTGGAAATTATCCAGTCGCTGGTCGTTGCGGTGGTACTGGCCCTGCTCATCCATACTTTTGTGGTGCAAAACTTCCGTATTCCTTCTGCTTCCATGGAGCCTACCCTGCAGATCCAGGACTATATTTTTGCGAGCAAAATTACCTACCGTTTTTCAGAACCTAAACGGGGGGATATTGTAGTTTTCAAGTATCCCAGGGATACAAAGCGCTATTTTGTCAAAAGGCTCATAGCGACAGGCGGGGAGACTGTAGCCATACGGAACAGCCAGCTTTATATCAACGGCCAGCAGGTAGCGGAAGATTACCTGCCGCGGGGCCTGCGTTTTTCTGATTTCGGTCCTGTGGAAGTGCCTGCCGGAAACTATTTCATGATGGGGGACAACCGCAACAACAGCAGTGACAGCAGGGAATGGGGGTTTGTGCCCAGGAACCTGATTGTGGGCAAGGAGATTTTTATCTATTGGCCGCCGTCGAGAATAGGCGTCGCGCGCTAAACTAAAACCGCAGATGGGGATCAGGTATGGATATACAGTGGTTTCCCGGCCATATGGCCAAAGCCAGAAGGCAGGTTAAAGAGGATTTAAAGCTGATTGATGTTGTAATTGAGATTATAGATGCCAGAATACCGGCCAGCAGCCGCAATCCTGACATCAACCAAATAGCCGGGGGAAAACCCCGGCTTATTGTACTAAACAAGGCTGACCTGGCCGAACCGGCCTTAACCAGGCGCTGGGTGGATTATTTTAAAAAAACCGGCAGCCCGGCTGTGGCTGTGGATTCCCATGGCGGCAGGGGGGTGCGGGAAGTGCCCGGCTATATTCAGGAGTTGTTTGAGCCTAAAAAGGCCAAACTGGCGGCGTCAGGGAGAAGGCCACGGCCTGCCCGCTGCATGATCCTGGGCATCCCGAATGTGGGTAAATCACTTTTCATAAATAAACTGGCAGGCCGCCGGGCGGCAAGGACTGAAAATGTACCGGGAGTCACCCGGGGCCGCCAGTGGCTCAAGGTCGCCGGTGAACTGGAGTTGATGGACACCCCCGGTATACTATGGCCAAAGCTGGGGGACGAGCTGGTTTCCTTCCGTTTGGCTGTTACCGGCGCTATTAAAGAGGAAATATTTGACTTGAACGCCGTGGTCGGGGAACTGCTGGACTGGCTGGCCGGCCATCATCCTGAATCAATCAGGGAACGCTACAAAATAGATGAGTTGCCGGAAGACCCACAGCAGCTGCTGGAAGCAATAGGCGCGCAACGAGGTTATTATCAGGCGGGCGGTGTAGTGGATTCATTAAAAGCCGCCAAAACCGTGCTCAAGGAGTTCCGGGGCGGTATACTGGGCCGTTTTACACTTGAAGAGCCGGCGGAATCCTGAAAATTATACCCGGCCGTAAAGCAGGATATTTTCAAATGACACCGAAGTATATATTAATCGTGGGCAAAATCCTTATGCGGGGGGATTTATATGTTTCCCAATCTGGGAATGTCTGAGTTGGTCCTGATTCTGATTATAGCCCTGGTTATTTTCGGGCCCAGCAAGCTGCCTGAAATAGGGAGGACTCTGGGCAGGACGATGAATGAATTTCGCAGGGCCTCATATAACAGTTTTCAGGAATTTGACGATATAGCAAAGGAAGTAAAGGAAGTAAAAGAAGATGTCAAACAGGCTGCCAATATAGCCCAGGGCAAGCTTCCGCATTAAACCTTGATAAAACAGATTGATTGCATTTCAACTGGCCGGAAATAACCAGGCAAGTTTTAATATTAATACGAAAGGGGGAGCATATGCTCCCCCTTCCCAGGTATTAAGCATGCACACCCGGTTTTGAGGGGATGCTGCTTTCGTGCGACAGGTACTCCTCTTTGGGCAGGATGGGGAAGTTTTCAACCACGAAGCAGTAGAACAGGATTAAGAAACTCCACATGCCGATGGTGATCAGGAATTCCCAGAAAGACGGAAAATAGCTTCCTCCCACGCTCTTGGCCATACCTGTGAAAACCACGTTCATACGGTTGAACACTACGCCGGCCACAACTAATACCGAGGCGGTCACCACCCCCCACAGCTTGGTGCGGATGGCGGGAATGGCGTACAGGAAAATAGGCAGCAGCACAAACACGATCATTTCGATCAGGAACATATTGCTCTCGTATGAGCCGTTAAATGCCTGCGACATAACACCCCGGTAATTCAGATCAATTATTTTAACAATAAAGTAGATAATCATCATCCACAAGGTCACTTTGGTCAAACTCTGGAAGACAGGCAGCTCCGCTTCGCGGCGGTAAGCCCTGGCCGCCAGAGTCCCTTCGATGGTGACCATGGCCGGCCCCAGGAAAAAGGCTGACCAGACAAAGAAGAAGGGGATAAGCATGGACCACCACAGGGGGTTCAGTTTATCTACCGCCACAATATACAGTGAGCCGAGAGACGATTGGTGCAGGGATGGCAGCACTATGCCCAGAATGAGCAGCGGGGTCATCAGGGCGCCCAGAATCTTTTTCAGCGACGGGCAGTTCACTTTTTCAAAGAAGATATCCCCGAACTCCAGGACCTGGACTGTGGTGTACAGCGATATGCACCAGAACACTTCGAACAATACCGAGTGGAAGCCCCAGTAGAAGAAAGGCCGCCAGAAGTTATACCACCGGCCGATATCCAGGAAAAGACTGATCAGGGAGATGATATAGCCGATCATTGAGGTTAGTAGTGCGGCCCGGGCGATGGGCAGGTATTTGTCTTTGTGCAGCACGTGCACGATCAGGGCGGTGCTGAAACCGCCGCCTGCCAGGGCGATGCCGCAGAGCAGGTCAAAGCCGATCCACAAACCCCAGGGCCACCGGTCGCTCAGGTGGGTAACTGAGCCCAGGCCGAAGTAAAAGCGGTACAGGGCGGCTATAACCGCGCCGATTACAAAACATATAAGTAAAAGTCTGAACCAGGTTATTCTAAAACTCCAGTTCCTTGGCTTGGACATTAAATCTCACCCCCAATTTAAAAGGTTTAACTTATTTTGGATCTACAGGGCCGTACATTTCGTGCTCGTCGTGCGCAACGGACTTACCCTTGGTATAAAGCCTCATGGCAGTCAGAAGGGCGCCCCAGCCTACAAAGATATAAGGTGTCCATTTCAGCACCTGCCAGGTATAAGAGGGGATGGACCTTTCGGTTACGTTGACCTTGAAGCCAAGCTGGTCAAAAGGCACGTCCGAAATGTACATCCAGGAAGTGCCGCCGTATTCCTTTTCACCATACACGTGCTTGACATACTGTGCATTTCCGTTAATTCTCTTCCAGCCCTCTGCGAGTAAAGCTTCCTTTTCACCGTACTTCAAGGCGCCGGTAGGGCAGGCGGACACGCAGGCTGGCCGCTTGTTGCCGTCAGTCATCCGGTCGTAGCAAAAACGGCACTTTTGCACGTACGGGAATCTCTCTTCGTACTGAAACTTGGGTATGTCAAAGGGGCAGGCAATCATGCAGTACCTGCAGCCAACACAGTAGTCCTGGTTTAAATCGGTGGGCTTATAGATAACCGCTCCTTCTTTTGTTTTGACGAAAGAGTGCGTAAAGCAGGCCGACTCACAGGCTGGCTCCTCACAGTGCATGCACTGCCTTTTGACAAAACGCCACTTGCGCTGGGTGCCCTGCCCGACCAGATTATAGTTGACCTGAGTCCAGGTGTCCGAATCCATCTGCAGGGGGACATCCCAATTCTCAGTATTTTGGGCAACCCTGTCGGGCAAGTCGTTCCACGATTTGCAGGCTGTAACACAGCTCCGGCAGCCGATGCATTTGGTAACGTCCACCAAAACACCGTTTGACATTATTACACCTCCTATTTCCGCTCCAATAAAGGTTGTCTGTCAAAATCATATAAGGTAGTTAGATAATAAATTTCTTGGGCTCCTTCGCAACACCCTTTATCTCAAGAACATGAACCGCGCAGGCGATGCAGGGGTCGAAGGCCCGGACTATACGCACCAGTTCAATTGGATTTTCGGGATCTTTAACCGGCGCTCCCACCAGTGCCTGCTCAATAGGACCAAGCTGTTTCTTGGCGTCCCGCGGACCGCCGTTCCAGGTGGTGGGCACCACGGCCTGGTAGTTGTCTATTTTGTAATCCTTAACTACGATCCAGTGGCCAAGCGCGCCCCGTGGAGCCTCGTGCAGCCCTACCCCCGCGCCTTCCTTGGGAATGTCAAAGGGGGCGTAAGTGGGCTGGCCCGGCACCAGTTGGTTCAGCCATTCCACCATGGCGTGCGCAATCTGACTGGTTTCCAGGGCTCTGGCGAAATGCCTGCCGTGCACGGAGAAAGCTTTTTCTCCCAGGCCCAGCACATTTGATTCCTTGTTTACCCACAGGCGGGCCAGAGGTCCGACCTCAAAAGGCAGGCCGTCATAGCGCGGAGCTTTTAGCCATGAATAACCTTCTTTTTTGTATGGGTTGGGAACAGTAGCGCCTTCACCGGGGTACTTGCCGGTTGACTTGTCATCGTACCAGGAATATTTTACTTCTTCGGTGATTTTCTTTTTATCGAAGCTGCCATATTGTCCCTTACTGTAAATACCCCGTTTGAAAAACTGGTTCTGTCCGTCAGGGTCGTCCCCGTCAGTAAGCTTGAAAGCGCCATAGGCCAGCATGTTTTTACAGCCGGTGCCGATAGTAAACCAATCGTCATAAGCTTTAGTTACGGCCAGCGCGTCCGGAATGTACACATTGTCAATAAACGCTGTTATTTCCTGCAGGTAGTTTTTATACTGTGTAATTTTTTCAGGTGTTACATGTTCGGTCACACCGCCGGCGGTAAAGGATGTCACGTGCGGCATTTTTGCCCCGAAAATCGCACCCATTTCATGGGCTTTTTTGCGTACGGTCAGGGCCTGGATGTAGTGTTCCACGGCCTTGTCGTTTACATCTTTCGGCAGGCGGTAGTCACCTTCGTAGCGTGGAATGAACGGTGCCGTTTCAGGTCCTTTAACATAGTCCAGCGCCGCCAGGTGGTAAAAATGCAGAATGTGCGACTGCAAGTAATTTGCGCCCTGAATCAGGTTGCGCACAATCCTGCCGTTGGTGGGCGGCTTGACATTAAAAGCGTCGTCCAGGCACAACATGGAGGCGGTACCGTGGGCTATCGGACATACGCCGCAGATCCGCTGTACGATGTGGCAGGCGTCACGGGGGTCACGACCTTTTAAGATTAACTCGATCCCCCGGAATAAGGTCCCGCTGGATTTAGCCTCGACTACCTTATTGTTGTCCACTTCCACCTCTATTTTCAGGTGCCCTTCTATCCGGGTTACCGGGTCAACAACAATTTTTTGGGCCACAGTAAATTTTCACCTCACACTAAAGTTTTCTACTATCTCTTCTCTTTTCCAATATCTCTGTTTTCTGTGGTTCAAACTGAGCGGAGGCTGGCGCCTGCTTGTTGGTCAGCGGGTAGGAGCCGTATATCGGTGAGGCCCCGTCCGGGAAAGTCGGCTCGGAACAGGCCATGCAGGGCGCTCCCGCTTTTACGCACCAGTTCACGTTGTTGTTCCAGCCGCGCACCGGGCAGTCCGACATAGCGATAAAACCTTTGCAGCCCAACAGGGAAAGGCACCCCTCATCGCCAATAAAGGTGGCGAACTTACCGGCGTCAAACGCCGGGCGGCGCTCGCAGGACTCGTGGATCGGTTTCGGATAAAACATCTTGGGCCGGTTATGCCTGTCCAGCTCGGGTATTTTACCGTATTTCAGAACATAAACTACAGTGCCCAGGAAGTGGTCAGGGTGCATCGGACACATTGATAAATTAATGACCTTTTTCGGGTCAACAACTTTATTAACCCCCACAATACCGGTCGGGTTCGGCGCTCCCCCTGGAATCCCGCCGTATGACGCGCACTGGCCCGCCGCGATAACTGCCATGGAAGCTTTGCCCAGCGCCTGCACGGCCTGAAGAATGGTAATCTCCTTGCCGCCCATTTCGGTGATGGTGCAGTACCTGCCTTCAGCTTTAAGCGGAATGGCGCCTTCCACAACAAGTATAAATTGATCTTTATAATTTTTGATTGCTTCTTCAAATATCTCTCCGACATGATGCCCCGAGCCGGCTGAAATATTGGGGTGGTATTTCAGGCTGATCACATCAAGAATCACTTTCTCGATGACCGGGTCAACACTGTTCAGCAGCGATATGGAGCACCCGGTGCAGCTTGCGCCCTGCAGCCAGATTACCGGCGGCTTACCCTCGGCGGCCATGGCCAGAGTCTCGTTTATTTCGGGGCCCAGCACTGAAATCAGGCTTGCTCCGGCTGCTGAAGTCATGCAAAGCTTTATAAACTCACGCCTTGATAAACCCAAGTCCTCATCCCTCCTAATTGCTATTTATTTACTCAACTCAATTTCGCGCTGCTAACGAGAGTCACATAATGCCTCTAAGCGTACCCCCTTTACTTTAGGATACTTGCAATCTCCCGGCCTTCATAACAATGGAAAATTGCATTATAAAAATAAATAATGCCGGAATGCATTGCAAAAAGCAAAGCTAGTCCAGCATCATTTAGCCAAACCCAACTCTCCTTTTCACAATGGAAGGCGCTCCAGTTTCCTCGAGAACCCTAACGTCCTGTAACCATGGCTGCTGCTTTAGGTTTTAAAGGATCGGAGAGTGACACGACAAAAGCTTTGCCGCTTTATAAAAAAGGACAAAGCTTTACCTGACATTACCCACCCCAGTAAAGTCCATAAGTCCTTGCGGCCTGGCAGTCATGGCCCCAATAAAGGCCTTTAGACCCATGGCTTTGCGTCACCGGCTTTCGCGCGGTTTTGCCCAACACGATTATTAAAGATCTGTACATTTTATACTTCCCCTTTCCACAATGGGAGGCGCGGCAGTTTCCCAGCCGCACCCTAACGGCCTGGCGTCCATACCTCGAAAGGCTAAGGTCATCCAGGCTCGGAGATTTTTTAATACTATTCAACCAGATTGTTAAAAATCCTGCAAATGTCAAAAAGAAATTTTATTAAACGTCCCAGTTTAAATGATAAGGCTGCTGATTTCCTCTTTAACCAGTTGCACCAGGCGGGGCAGGGTATTTTTAACAGCTGCGGTAAGCTCTGTGCCGAATTCTATTTCAACAGGTTGGACCCCGAAGATTACAGTCTGAGGCAATACACCCAGAGATTTGGCCATGGACAGTACTTCAGCCAGGTTAATATCGTGCAGGGAAACTGCCTGCCCCGGCTTCTGCAGCATCAGCTCATCCACCGGCATGCGCAGAATGGAGCCCGGTTCCGTGCCGGCATCAACGCAGTCAATAATAATAGCGCTGTCGGCGTCTTCCAGCAGGTATAACAGGTCGATACCCGCGGTGCCGCCGTCGATTATTTCCACAGAGGAGGGGAAGCTCTCTTTTTTTAGTTCATTTACAGCATGGACGCCGATGCCTTCATCTGCCAGCAATAAGTTGCCGACCCCGATTACAACAATCCTTTTTTCAAAATCGGGCATAACATACCTTCCTTGCCATAGAAGTTCAACTGCTGTAACTGTAGGTGCGGCTTTAGCCGCATTCAGTTAGTAGCCAGAGTCGTCCATGGTGTTGAAACCCGCTTGGCTCCTCTGCTCCGCGTCGAGTGAACTAACAGCTCGCTTCGGGCGAAATTGGACCGCCTTCAATTCGCCGTCCTGGCTCAGTTCAGGCTTTCGCGAAATACGTTGGGGACATACCTCTCAGTAGAGTCAGGCTAAAGCCAGAGGTGTGTCCCCTAACCGCTGTCTCGCGAATCCAATTTCGCAACCTCAGCTTCGCTGAGTTCACTTGCGACGCTCCGCAATGGAGCAGCTTGTTTCAACACCATGGACTTAGTGTTATCTATATTCAGGCTTTGTCCGGATAAATCCGGACCTACATTTGCCTGGGGCTTGTTTATTCTGTCTCCTGACTTCTGTCTTCTGAATTCTAAAGAAACTAACAAATCCGGGGCAGGGGGGCGCCGGCCAGCATGTTGATTTTGCGCGTGCCGCCCAATGCTGTTTTTAAATACACATTGCCGCTGCCGGCGCGGACTTCACCGATGATCCTGGAGTTTTCGCCCAGGCTGTCCTTTTTCATAAAGTCCAAAAGGTCCGCTGCCTCATCCGCTGCCGCGGCAATAAGAAATTTGCCTTCGTTGGCCAGGTACAAGGGGTCGAGGCCGAGCAGTTCAGTGACTCCCCTGACAGAATCGTCCACCGGCAGGGACTGCTCGTCCAGCCAGATGTCGACCCTGGCAGACTGGGCAATTTCCTTGGCGTTGGTGGCCAGGCCTCCCCTGGTTAGATCACGCATTATTTTAATGCTTTTAAAACGCTTGAGCAATTTCTCTATGATCAGGTTTAAAGGAGCACAATCGCTTTCCACCTTGCTGTCAAGCCCCAGAGTTTCGCGCTGCAGCAGGATGGCGAGCCCGTGGTTGCCCAAACTGCCGTTAACCAGCACTTTATCACCAGGCTTCAGCCGGCGGTAGCCCAGGTTGACCTGCGGCGGCAGGAGGCCTATACCGGTGGTTGTAATAAAAATTTTATCCGCCTGCCCCCGTCCGACGACTTTGGTGTCACCGGCAATGATTTTTACACCCGCTTTAACCGCTGTATCCGACATGGAGGCAACAATCCTGGCCAGTTCGCCCAGCGGCAAACCTTCTTCAAGTATAAAGGAAGCGGTCAGGTACAGCGGCCTGGCGCCGCTCACAGCTATATCGTTGACAGTGCCGCACACGGCCAGTTTGCCGATATTGCCGCCAGGGAAAAATATGGGGTCCACCACGAAAGAGTCGGTGCTGACAGCCAGGCGGCCTTCCTGCATGCTGAATACGGAGGCGTCACTGAGTTCGTCCAGCAGTTCATTGCTGAAGCCGGGCAGGAAGTATTTCTCTAAAAGCTGGTGGGTCAGTAGGCCCCCGTCGCCATGAGCGAGTAAAATTAATTCATTTTCGTTTGTGCTCATTTTCTCACTCCTTTTCACTTTGCCGCCCATTCGTACTGGTAATACGCGGCACAGGCCCCTTCCGAGGAAACCATGCAGGGGCCGACCGGGTTTAGCGGAGTACATGATTTAGCAAATAGAGGGCATTGGGGGCTGGTGAGCTTGCCCTTTAAAATATCGCCGCAGGCGCACCCAATAAGCGGGCGGGAAGCGGGGACCTGCAGCGGGAACCTGGCTGCGGCGTCATAAAGAGAATACTCTTTTTTAAGAGCCAGGCCGCTTTGGGGCACCAGCCCAAAACCGCGCCAGAGGGCATCAGCGGGTTCAAAATATTTTTCCATTATCGCCCTTGCTTTTTTGTTCCCTTCCTCACGTACCAGCCTGGTATAGCCGTTGACAGTTTCAGGACGGCCGTCCGCAATCTGGTTCAGCAAAAGGCAGACTGAAGCCAGGAGGTCCAGCGGCTCAAAACCGGTGATCACGGCTGGAATGTGATATTCCCCTGAGATAAATTCAAAGGCCTGCCTGCCGGTTACCGCGCACACGTGACCCGGCAGGATGAAGCCGTCAATTTTTAGCTCAGGGTCGCTTAGAAGCGCTTTCATTACCGGCGGGACCAGTTTGTGCGATGAGAGGACTGAATAATTTCGCAGGCCCTGGGCGACAGCCAGCTCTAAACTTAAAGCAACAGCCGGTATAGTGGTTTCAAAGCCAACACCCAGAAATACTATTTCTTTTTCAGGGCTGCCGGCGGCGAATTCCACCGCGTCGGCAGGCGCATAAAATATTTCCACCCGGGCCCCGCGGGCCCGCTCCACTTCCAGGGATGAGTCTGTCCCCGGCACCCGCAGCATATCGCCAAAAGTGGCAATAGTAACTTCAGGCCTGCCGGCCAGGGCGATCATCTTATCTATGTCCCCCTGGTCAGTGACACAAACGGGACAGCCCGGGCCGCTTCTAAGTTCAAGGTGCCCGGCCAGCAGGCTCCTCATCCCGCTTTTGGCTATGGCCATGGTGTGGGTGCCGCAGACCTCCATCAATACAGGCGGGCGCCCCAGGCGGCGGGAGGCCTTTTCCGCCAGGGAGGGCAGCCTGGCTAAAATCTTTTGTCCCAAAGCCGGATCGGGCATGTTATTCAGCAAGCAGAATCTCCTCCCACAGCTTTAGTGTCGTTTCAGCATCGCTCAGGTCAATCTTGCCGATAGCGTAGCCGGTATGGACCATCAAATAGTCCCCTGGTGTAATCTCCTCGTCAACTAATGTGATACTGATTTTCTTCCGTACCCCGAAGGTTTCCACGACAGCCCAGTTTTCAGCCAGATTCACTTCAATAACCTTACCCGGTATACCTAAACACATTTTTTAAGCCACCTCCAGTGTGCAATCATGACCTGCCCCAGGGCTATACCACCGTCGTTGGCGGGTACCTGGCGGTGATAGAGCGGCTGATAGCCGTTCGCAGCCAAAAGATTTTTTACTGACTGGAATAGATACGGGTTTTGCCAGGTCCCCCCGCTGAGCGCCACCTTTTTCAGGCCGGTCCGCCGGCTGATTTCCCGCACTGCTTCAAATATGATTTTTACCAGTGTTTTATGAAAACGGGTGGCGATAATCTCAACCGGTGTGTGATCTGAACGGTCTTTGATAATCTCCGCCAGCATCTCGCCCGGGTTGATAATCCCTTCTTTAATTGCATAGGGGTAGGGGGAAAGAAGATCACCCTCTGCGCCGGCCAGGACTATTTCACCCAGCTCGACCGCGGCCTGCCCCTCGTAGTGATTTTCCAGGCATATTCCCAGTATCGCTGAAACAGCGTCAAAAAGCCTGCCGCAGCCAGAAGACAGAGGCGCGTTGAAACCTTTTTCGATCATCTTTTCAATTAAAGGCAGTTCTTTATCTTTAAAAATCTCACGCGCCGCCTGTTTCCCCGCACCGCCTAAAAAAGTATGCAGGTATGACACCGCGGTGCGCCAGGGCTGCCTTATGGCAGCCTCACCCCCCGGCAGGGGAACCGCCGCCAGGTGGCACAATCTATTAAAGCCGGTATAACCGCCGGTGATTATTTCAAAGCCCCAGAGAGTGCCGTCTGTACCATAACCTGTCCCGTCAAGAATAACGCCGATAACTTCTTCGTCTTCGATGCCGTTTTCCGCCAGGCAGCCTGCGAAATGCGCGTGATGGTGCTGCGTCTCAACGAGGTGAAGGGCCGGTATGCGCCGGGCCACCTCAGCTGAGGCGTAGCCGGGGTGCATGTCATAAGCGACAATCTCAGGCGTCACGCCTATTAACCTTTGAAAATTGATCAGGCTGGAGAAAAGGTTTTCCTCTCCTTCCAGGCAGTCAATTTCACCTATATACTGGCTCATAAAAGCCTGGTCTCTCTTCAGCAGGCAGAAGCTGTTTTTCATTTCGCCGCCTACCCCGAGAATAACCGGTGCGGGCGCATCGCGCCTGACCGCGACAGGGTGGGGCACATAGCCCCTGGAACGGCGAAGTATATGGGTTCCCCCGTCGATGACGCGGGCCAGGGAGTCGTCGCAGCGGTTGACAATGTCCCGGTTGTGCCAGAGCAGGTAGTCTGCGATTTCACCCAGTTCATCCAGTGCCCGGTCATTGTCCTTTACCAGCGGCAGGCTGCTGTAATTGCCGCTGGTCATGACCAGCAGGTCGAAAGGCCCGGTAAAAAGCAGGTAATGCAAAGGCGTATAGGGAAGCATTACGCCCAGCGTTTTTAAACCGGGCGCCAGTTCCTTAGGCAATAAGTAGCCGGGTTTGCGGGCAAGGATCACTATAGGCGCCTGGAGAGAGCTCAGCAGTTTTGCTTCATCCTCATTGGCGCGGCAGTATTTCTCCACTGTCCTTAAATCCCGGCACATTACGGCGAAAGGCTTGCATTCTCTCCCTTTGCGCTGTCGTAAAACTTCCAGGGCCTTGCTGTTCATGGCGTCACAGGTCAGGTGGAAGCCGCCCAGCCCTTTAAAAGCAAGGATTTTACCATCCTGCAGCAAATCCCAGCAGGCCTGCAGCCAGTTTTCCCTGCCGGCGACCTTTATCCCCCGGCGGTCGACTAATTCAACCTGCGGCCCGCAAAACGGGCAGGCCACCGGCTGGGCATGGAAGCGACGGTCGGCCGGATTATTGTATTCCCCGGAGCAATCGCCGCACATCTGAAAAGAAGCCATGGCCGTATAAGGCCGGTCATAGGGAATTTCTCTGGTTATGGTAAAACGGGGCCCACAGTTGGTACAGTTGGTAAAAGGGTAATTGTAATGCCTGTCGGCCGGATCGGAGACATCCTCAAGGCAGGCCGGACAGGTGGCAACGTCAGGCGGCACCAGGGCTTCCTTGTCCAGGGCGGTGTCACTGGACAGGATCTGAAAATCCGCATACCCGCGGTACGGGAGCTGATACAGCTTGTAACCGGTAATCAGAGCTAACTTGGGCGGGTTATCTTTGAGTTCGTTTGAGAAACCGGTCAGGTTCGCCTCTTCTCCTTCAGCCTCGATAATCACGCCGCCGGCTGAGTTTAACACACTGCCGTTTATTTTCCAGCGCCGCGCCAGATTGTAAACGAAAGGGCGGAAGCCCACTCCCTGGACAACCCCTTTTATGACTATGTGGTATCTGGTAATGTTTTTTCCTTTTGGGTTAAGATCTTGTGTGATTACCGCCAACCCCCATATAAAGAACCTAAGAATAAACCATTACTGTCTTTATGGATGTAGGTGCGAATTTATTCGCACAAATTCTGAATATTACCAACAAGTTCGGCGCTGGCGCGCCCTGTTCGGTTGAAACCGAACCTACATCGTTTATTTTTATATCTGCCTGTGTCATTCTAAAGACATTTTTGACTGATGATCTGGTCCAGCTGGGCGGCAAAGTCCGTTTGCAGAAGTTTTGCCGGGCTGCCCAGGGCGTCTTCCAGGTCATAATCGAAATCAATGGAGCCAAGAAAGGGGACATCCAGGTTGAGCAGTTCAGAAGCAACCTGTGAACCCTTTTTTGTTTTCATGTTTTCCAGTATGCCGATGACGGTAATGCCAAGTTCGTTTAAAACCTTTAGTTCACGCTTTAAAACTTCTTGAGCAACCCTGGACGGAGTGGTAACAAGGAGAAATTCAACTCTTTTGATTAAACGGATTACATCAAGCACCGGGTCACCGGTGCCCGGGGGCATATCTATAATCAAAAAGTCAAGGTCCTCCCAGCGGGTTATGGCCAGTATTTCAATGATGGCGTTGGAAATTTCACTTCCCCGCAGCGGGGAAGGGTTATTGCCGGTGTAATAAGTAATTGACATGAAACTAATGCCGTTAAATTTCGGCGGGACAATACCCTTTTCCTCCTCCGGGTAAATCCCTTCGACCCCGAGTATGACGTGTGTGGAAGGGCCGCAGAAGTCCAGGTCCAGCAGTCCTGTCCGGTAGTTATGTTTTGCCAGGCATAACGCCAGGCTGGCAGCTGTTTGACTTTTGCCGATGCCGCCCTTGCCCCCCGAAACCGCTATTATTTTTTTGACATTTTGGAATCGCTTGTTAATAACATTAAGTCTTGGGTCCATCATTTCTCACCTTCAATATAATCTATCCAGACCCCGCGCCCGCTGGTTATCTCAAAATCCGGACTGCCGCAGCGGGGGCACCTGACATAAACGTGCGCGACTTCCGGGACAAAGTGGATGGCCTCGGAGTCTTCTTCAGAAAGGTCCTGCAGGGAGTCGCTGTAGTACCAGTCTTCCCCGCATACTTTACACCGCAGAACACATTTATCCACCTCAAGGCTGATTTTTTCCATGCTCAGGGCGCCGCCGCCCTGCTGCAGGATATTCTCCATGGCAAAGTTGAAAACGTCCAGTTCTATCTGCTGCAGCTCGCCCACCATGACTTTTACCCGCACGATCTCTTTGAGGTTTTCTTTTCCGGCTTCTTTCAGCACAGTCTCGACAACTGCTTCCGCCAGCGCCCATTCATGCATTTTAACACATCCCCGCAAAGATTTGCTGACTATAGTCATACCAAGAATTAGGGGGGAATATTATATTCCCCCCTAAACAATACTTTAAAACATTTTAAATTATCAGTATAGGCTTGTCAATCAATTCTTTTTAAGCGTGGAAACCTGCCCCGTGCGAGTGACCGCCGCTATGCACATGCTCTTCCTTGGGCAGGATCGGGAAGTTCTCAACAACGAAGCAGTAGGCTAAGACCAAAAAGCTCCACATGCCAAGTGTGCACAACCATTCCCAGATGCTG
>Ga0116191_1001840_pt1 | contig 16718 bp, 16 predicted proteins | sample AD_UKC111_MetaG_FD_89897 | JGI IMG/M metagenome (GOLD analysis project Ga0116191, IMG submission 89897) | Active sludge microbial communities of municipal wastewater-treating anaerobic digesters from Hong Kong - AD_UKC111_MetaG | ecosystem: Engineered > Bioreactor > Anaerobic > Digestate...
CATCTTGAAAAATCCACTAAAGCTGCCTGTCAGTATTTTAATCAAGCATATAAAATATATGGAAATTGGACAGCAGTCGCTGCATCCTATAATATGGGAATGGCAGGCTATCAAGGAAAAGTCAATGAACAACTCGAAGATAATTATTACAACCTTTGGCTAAATTCAGAGACATCGAGATATGTATTTAGAATCGTGGCATATAAAGAAATTATGAATAACCCTAAGGCTTATGGGTATATCTATAATTTTGGGAAGGATGCCTATCCTAATGTTATTAGTGAGGACAGGTATTTGCCGATTCCGACACGAGATTTGACACTATGGGCAAAAGAAAACAATACGAATTACAAGATGATTCGATACTTAAATCCTTGGATTAGAAGCAATCATATCACTACTTTAAAAGAGCCAGAAGTAATGATTAAAGTTCCGGTAAAATAAAAAACACTCTCAATTGAAAAAATCTCATATATTTGCACACTCAAAAAACGAGGTGCGGTAGCTCAGTTGGTAGAGCAAAGGACTGAAAATCCTTGTGTCGGCGGTTCGATCCCGTCCCACACCACTTCAAATTTTTGTAAAAAGGAGCACATAATGTGTTCCTTTTTTTATTTTAGCTAGTTCTGATTTTAGCTTCATTTCATTAAAAAAAACAGTTATTCTTATCGAATTTATAACTTTGCTTCTTATAAATTAATTATATATGCTGTATTGGAGAGCCTATGCATCGGTTTGGGACTTTATTAATTCTATCTTGGGCACTTCGATTCCGTCTATTCCACCCAATACGTATGGTTTTTTTCTAGCCTTGGCTTTTATAGTTGGTATTTTTCTAGCACGAAATGAACTTGCACGAAAAACCAAACTCGGTATTTTCCCAAAAGGAGAAAAAGAAATCGAAATCGGCAGAGGAATTGTTTGGGCTGATGTCTTGATTTATTTTGCATTAGGGTATTTCTTGGGTTTGAAAATCATAGGGTATTTTATAGATAATTCTAGCTTTTTTGCCAATCCACAGGAATATATTTTATCTCTTCAAGGCTCTAAATTAGGCGGTGTTCTTGGAGCATTTGCTATGGCAGGATACATAGCGTATAGTCAATTTAAAGAGAAAAAAGAGACAGTAGTAAAAAAAATCATTCCCAATAATATAGAAGATAGAATCGGCGATGTCTTGGTTATCGCAATGGTTGGTGGTGTTTTAGGCTCTAAGCTAATGGATGCTTTTGATAATCCTCAGTCTATGTCTGATTTCTTGGCAAATCCCATAGGGTCTTTGACTTCAGGGCTGAGTGTCTTGGGAGGATTATTAGCAGTAACTATTTTGCTCATTATTTATGCTATAAAAAATAAAATCAAGGTCTTGCCTTTTGTAGATAGTTTATCGCCTCCATTTTTCTTTGCTTATGCCATAGGCAGATTGGGATGTCAGTTTTCAGGAGACGGCTGCTGGGGAATACCTTCTACTCATCTCACGAAGCCATCTTTCTTGCCTGATTTCTTATGGGGCAATACTTATCCTCATAATGTCAATCGTGAAGGAATTCCTATTCCAAATTGTACAGAGCCATACTGTTCTGTGCTTACAGAGCCACATTTGCCAACACCACTATATGAGACGATTTTTGTGACTTTTTTATTTCTTATTCTTTGGAAATTGAGAAAAAAATTGACAAATTTTTATGGTGCAATCACAGGCATTTTCCTTCTATTCAATGGATTGGAACGATTTCTCATAGAGTTTGTCCGAATCAATACTAAATATAGTTATTTTGGATTAATGCTTTCCCAGGCGCAGTATGTATCATTAGGAATGATATTTATAGGAGCTGTTTTGGCATATTGGTCTATTTGGATTAAAAAAGAACAAGTCATCACTTTATGATTTTACTTTTCTTAGATATTGCCTCTATTCTTAAGCAATTATCCAATGCTGTAGAGGGATTCATCCCAAAACTCATCGGTGCAGTAGTAATTTGGATTCTCGGTACATTTGCTATAAAGTGGGCGTATCGGATTTTCAAAAAAATACTTGCCGCTAAAGATTTTGACCCTACGCTAGAGACCTTCTTTCTCTCGTTTATCAAATTTGGATTGAGATTGATTCTACTCTTGGCTATCATAGGAATACTAGGAATAGAAACCACATCTATGGCGGCCATGTTGGCTGGTGTAGGGGTAGCACTAGGCTCTGCATTTAATGGTTCTTTGGGAAATTTCGCGGGAGGCATTATGCTCATTATTTATCAGCCCATTCGAGTAGGAGAATTTATAGAATTTAATGGTGTGAGTGGAGAAGTTAGTGCTATCGGAATCTTAAATACTTGTATCATCACTGGAGAAAAGAAAACGATTTTCTTGCCCAATGGAATGTTGTCCACAGGTATAATTATCAATTGGTCTCGTCAAGGAATCATTCGGGTAGATGTAGCCTTCAGTATAGAATCTGGAATCGATATCGATAAGGCGAAAATGACAGCTTTTAACGCTTTAACTTCCCACCCATTTATCTTAAAAGATCCAGTCCCTGAGATTTTTATTCAAAATATACAAGCTGGTTCTATCCAACTCATTGTGAGACCTTATACACAGCAGCCTCATTACTGGAAAGTATATAACGATGTTCATAGCCTAGTCATCAATGCATTTAGAGAACAAAATGTATCGCATGGCATTCCTAAGCAAATATTAATTACAAATCCGAGTGGAAAAGCATAAAATAGGCTGGACAAATTGGTTGGTTCTTTTTCTATTAGGTGGGATTTGGGGTAGTTCATTTATTCTGATGAAAATTGCGGCACGCTCACTCGATGCATATGAAATAGCAGCTTTAAGAATGAGTTTTGCAGGAATATTTGTTTTATATCCTTTTTTCTGTCTTATTCGTAGAATTCGACTTAAGATTTTTTTATGGATAGTGACAGCTGCTCTTTTGGGTAGCGGAATTCCGAGTATATTTTTCGGAATAGCTTCTTCTAAAATAGATAGCAATATCAATGGGGTTATCAATTCCTTGACTCCTATTTTCACTTTGGCATTTAGCCTTATCTGGATAAAACAAAAAACGAGCAAACTCAGCATCTTAGGATTATTCATAGGATTATTTGGCGTAATGATACTGCTCTTTCAACGGAGCATGAGCACAGAAAACATCTATTTTGCTATTTTTCCATTATTGGCTACATGTATGTATGGAATGAATATCAACTTAGTGAAAGAAAAGCTATCACAACTTCCTTCAATGGATATTTTGGCTGGTGTTTTTGGCACTATGATTTTGATAGCATTGCCCTATTTAGTATATCGTGGTACATTTTTGGGTTTTGATTGGTCTATGATACAATTCAATTTTTGGCATTTATCTGACAACTACACACAGCAACATGTCAATTCTATAGTCGCTACTTTTATTCTCGGCGCTATGGGTTCGGCTTTTTCTTCATACATATTCTACTTTCTACTCAAGCGAACCAATGCTTTGTTTTCATCAATGAATACCTATCTGATTCCCTTGATGTCTATCTTTTGGGGTTATCTCGATGGAGAAAGTATTGGATGGATTCACTTTCTATCTTTAATTATCATTCTCACAGGTGTATATTTAGTAAGTAAAAGAAGATAATCTATGTCTCAACTCAAATCTCTTGCAAAGCAAACGGCTATCTATGGCATCAGTACCATTGCCTTGAGAATGGCTAGCTGGATATTAGCACCTTATTATTCTAACGCAATTGATAAAGTTTCAATTGGTATCAATTCAGAGTTACTAGCAATGGTGGCACTCTTCAATGTGGTGTATATGATGGGAATGGAGACGAGTTTTTTCCGATTTGCCAAAGATCATTCTTCTGAAAAAGTATTTTCTGCTACCGAGACCAGCGTATTTGTGAATAGTTTGCTGTGGAGTTTGTTATTTGTCCTCTTTGCAACCCCTATTGTGAATATCCTCCAATATCCTGGAAAAGAGAATTACATATATATTCTCTCATCTGTTCTATTTCTAGAGAATATCTGTAATATTCCATTTGCTTCATTGAGAAATCAGAATCGGTCTATGCGATTTATGGGCATCAAGGCAATAAATATACTCCTTAATGTAGCTTTGAATATTTTTCTATTGTCATTTGTGCTGAAAGGAAAAGTACAACTCCCTTTTTCAGTTTCATCAGACCCAGTGATTCTTATATTTTGGGCAAATTTAATCCCTTGGGTATTGACATTTTTATATTTTTCAAGAGATATTTTCACTCATATTACATTTGTCAATAAGGATTTATTAAAAGATATTCTGCGATATTCTGCTCCGCTTATCATCGTCGGAATGGCAGGTATGGTCAATGAGACAATAGACCGAGTATTGCTAAAATATATGCTACCCTATGGACTTGAGCGCAATTTAGAAGAAGTCGCCATTTATAGCACGAATTACAAATTAGCTATCATTATGTCTCTCGCGATTCAGGGATTCAGAATGGGTGCGGAGCCTTTTTTCTTCAAAGAAGCAAAAAGCAAAAATTCAAAGGAAACCTATGCCGTCATTATGGATTTCTTCATCATTGTCTGCTGTATCCTTATGACTTTGACGAGTATCTTACGTGAGCCCATCGCTAGAATCAATGAAATTACCTTTATTCAAGGCGTCCGCATTTTGCCGATTTTACTTCTAGCTAATTTGTTTTTAGGGATTTATTATAATGCTTCTATTTGGTTTAAGCTAACTGATAATACCCGAAAGGGAGCATGGATTTCAGTCATCGGCGCTGGTGTCACTATTTTATTAAATATTTGGCTAATTCCAATATTGGGATATGTGGGTTCCGCATTGGCTACACTTGCCTGTTATTTCACTATGACTGTAATAAGTGTCATTTGGGGTCAGAGAGTTTACCCTATTCCTTATCATTTCCGATATAATATTCTCTGGATAGTCGGAAGTTTAATTTTTTCAACCCTTAGCTTCAATTACTTTAGGGATTATACTAGTTGGCTATTTGTTCTTTCCTTTATATTTCTACTCATTTCTAGTTATATAGCCTATCGTCGTTTTTTATTTATTAAGAAAAAAATGAATACGGATTAAGTACTTTTGTCGATTATACAAAAAAATAATGACAGAAGGTAAAAATGGATTCTTAAGTAAATCATTAGCAGGTATATTGTTGCTCATATTTATTGCTGTCATTACTATGGTTTCCTTGACTTTTTTTAAACCTCAGAACAAAATTAATATCTTATCTAAGACTTTAGATTTTAGCTCTGCTAAAATTTGGGAAGCGATATATATAAAAAACTACTATTTGTCTTCAAAAAAAGAAATTACGAAATCCATCATCTATGACTCTGTTAAACCTCAATGGACAGAGTTTTATACGGCATCTGATTCCGTAGAAAATAAGACCTATAAGTATATTTCTAAAAAGCAATATTCCTATGCTATTATCAATAGAAAATATGAACAAATCAACGGAATAGCCATTCGACTAGACTCACTTTCGGAGAATAAAACCAAAGTAACTATCGCTGAATGTTCGGAATATTTCAATTCTTGGGCGGGTATATACTTCCAAATGCTACATCCGAATACTGTCATCGACTACGAGTTCGTCAAAATTAATAATACAATCAAATATATAGATAGCATTTCTCAAAAATGAAAAAAACAATAATATACGTCTTCCTGTTTCTTGCTAGTCAGATTCAATCTCAAGTACAGAAAGTCCTCGACATGAATCCATATGTGGATGAGCAGCAGCGAAGGATTGATAGCTTAGACTGGAAAATTGATAGCCAAATCAATCTAAAAGTCGGTGATGAACAAAAATCACTATACAAGAAAGTATATTTCAAACTCGTAGATTCATTTCAGAACAGAGTAAATCATAGCTCGAAGCTCTATAATTTCCAAAAGAAAAATTTGCTCTATGGACTGTCAATGACCTTATCTGAAGTTACAGGTAAGACATATTCTCTGCCTCTTTATTATCAAAAACTCATCGATCATGCCTTTGGGCTTATTGGAGCTGTCGAACATCAAGATATCATGTCCTACCTCATTACCGACCCATTGTATTCGGTCAAAAATATCTATTTCTACAAATATGAAGATGTAGCCAAAGATTTTCTCATAGCATCGGCACATACGAATCCAGATGAGGTGCTAAAAATGTTTTATAAATATAAAGAAAGACCTTTCAAAGATACTGTAGTAGAAGTCTGTGCGGTAGTTGCTCCCAATGTGGCAAAAAATTATCTCATAGGAGAAACTCCCATTAGAGCAATTTTGAAGGACAATAGCAATAAAAGCGTGATGGGAATGAATGCTTTTTTTAATAACTATAATATACTCTCTAAAGGAATGGTCATCGTGGATGATATCGTGGAGGGAAATATTACAGTAGAAGATGCCCATCTAATCTCTCTAGATAAGAGAAAATTTCTCCGAGAAATGATTAAAATTAGAAATAGCGACTATGTAGCCGCTGACTATTCGCTCGATGAGGAATTACATACAACGAGTTTGGAATACGTGAGAAAAATAAACGATCTTCATAATGAAACCAATCCAAAAATTCGATTTGCATGTATCGATGATTTTAATTGGAAAGAGCTCTATACACTGATGGTTTATAGTGAAGAAGAAATATTTACTTCTACTTTTAACGGTGTATTTGAGCGGTTAATGTTTAGAATCAATCAAGACAAAATTAGCGGAGATAAGATGCTAGAATTGTTAAAATATAATCGATTTAGAACATTTATCAAGGTATGTGCTAATTTCGGTAAATTGGGAGACTTCTTAAAAACTATGCCCAAAGACCAATCTCGCGCTTTATTATCTAAATTTACCAATCATCTAGATAAAAACGAAGGAGATCTCAGTTCTGCCATCAATGTAGCCAATGCTTTTTCTAGTATTACGGACTCGAGTCTGCTTCTCTATATGAGAAATAATATCAACAATGAATATCAGCGAGTAGAACTCGAAGGCTCCAAAAATGGTGTAGCAATATATGGGCTTTTACGCAGTTTATTCGTCGTGGAGAATAAGAAGGATTCTAATTGGTATCTATCGATGGCTATGAAGTATAAATTAAAATCCATTGATAAAATTGATAAATCCGAATTGTTTGGAATGGATGATGTCCATAGACAAATTCATTTTTTCTATGATGATGAGGATGGAGAGGCTTCTTTTAGTTCATTTATCGCTACTTTTTCTAATTCAAATTACAAAATCACAAGAAAACCTCGCTACGTCATAATAGAATCTGCCAATGGTAAAAAAGTAAAAATATATGCTAATTACCCTAAGTCAGAGCTCGAAGGACAGGGTGACTTAGATTCACTGATGACATCCTTCCACGATGATATTCAGATGATGGTACATAGAGGACATAGTTATTATGCGCTCAACACTATAGACCAAATTCCATTATCCACCAAAATAGTATTTTTAGGGTCTTGTGGTAGCTATCACAACCTACACGAAGTGCTTAATCGCTCTGCCAATGCACATATTATTTCTTCTAAACAAATCGGAGTCATGAGTGTCAATAATCCCTTATTGCTTAATATTGCCGATGCAGTAAGAGAAGGAAAAGGACTTGTTTGGAGAGATATTTGGAAAAAAACAGAAACAATGATTGGGAAAAATTCGTCTGCAATGGAAAAATTTAGAGACTATGTGTCTCCTGATAAAAATTTAGGGGCAATCTTCTTACAAGCGTTCACTCGATTGGTCTCTAATAACTAAAATTAAACCATAGTGGGAAGATTTTTTCTTTTCATTTTTATATTATTATTTCTCTATGGAAATGCGCAAAATCCCTATATTCTATCCAATAAAAATGGATTTGTTCTTAGAAATAAACCTTATCGATATGTCGGTACAAACTATTGGTATGGTGGATTTTTAGCCTATGATACTATTCATAATGGAAAAGAAAGGCTCAAGAAAGAGTTGGATTTTCTATCCATACATGGTGTGAACAACTTACGAGTCACCCTCGGCGCAGAAGGAGATAGTAGCTATCCATACAGAATCTCTCCTTCTATTCAAGTATCCCCTCGCCAATACAATGAGTCTATTTTGCGGAGTTATGACTACTTTCTGAATGAAGTCAAAAAGCGAAATATGAAAATCGTATTCGTGCTAAATAATAATTGGGAATGGAGTGGTGGATTCGGACAGTATCTTGAGTGGGCAGGATATAAAAATCCCATACTGCCAAAGACTGCCAATTGGGATTGGGATAAATACTGTGACTACAACTCACAATTCTATAGCTGTGATAGTTGCCTCGCATGGAATCAAGCTTGGATAGAGCATATACTCACTCGAAAAAACACAATCAACCATATAAATTATAAAGATGATCCTAGCATTATGGCTTGGGAATTAGCCAACGAGCCAAGACCTATGAGAAAAAATGCTGTAAATAGCTACAAACAATGGGTAGTCAATAGTTCTAAATTTATCAAATCAATAGATAAAAATCATCTTGTAACAATAGGTGTTGAGGGCGTCATTAGCACATTGATGGATTCAATGATTTATACAGAAATTCATTCTTATCCATCAATAGATTATGCTACGATTCATATTTGGCCTAAGACTTGGCGATGGTATAATGGCTCTCATACTCATTCTACATCTGACACAAGTTTGCAAAAAACAAAAGACTATATAGCGTTTCATCATAGATTGGCTAAATCCATTCAGAAACCACTCGTGATAGAAGAATTTGGACTAAATCGAGATAGCAATAAATTTGGAAAATCTTCTTCTACGCTTCATAGAGACCATTATTATCAGTATGTATTGAACTATGGAAAAAAGTATCAAGTTCAAGGATACAATTTTTGGGGAGCTTTTGGCTATAGAGATAGTCATCTCAAAGATGATTTTTGGGAATATGGATTACCATACACCGCTGACCCGCCTCAAGAAGAGCAAGGATTATATGGCGTATATATGAGCGATTCTAGTACTTGGAAATTGATAAAAAGGATGAGCGAAATTATAAAGAAATAAGTAGAGCAGAAATGGCTCTTTTAATTATACACTTCAGCTATTGGATTCATTCGTCTCTACCCTTTTGCTTTATTGAGCGATAGCGAAATATCAAGGGATTTCAAGCTAAAAGATTTTTCCTGTCGTCAAAATAACAATGAGTCGAACTAGTTCTTTCTATAATACACTACTCTCAATTCTCTGATTTTATCTTCATCGCTTACAATATATTTTCCAAATAACTCATTAGACGGCATTTCTGATTTGCATGTAGCATGGATTTCTTTGAGTTCATAGAATAAATGTACATTCTCTGCAGTAATTCCACTCCCTGCCATAACTGAAATTTTATGTCCATATTGACGATTTAGTTCTAATATAGTACTAAAACCATCTATTGCAGTACTTTTACCGCCACTTGTAAGTATTCGCTCAAATCCCAATTGAATAATATTCTCTGTGGACTGAAATATATTTTCTGACATATCTATCGCTCTGTGAAAAGTGGCTTTTCCTTGCCATAAATTCATAAGTTCTTCACTGCGAGTCATATCTACTCTTCTTTTCACATCTAAAATGCCAAAGACTATGCCATCGATTCCTATTTCTTTACAAATTTGAATATCCAATTTCATCGATTCAAATTCATCTTTTGAATAACAGAAATCGCCTCCTCTTGGGCGTATCATCGCATATATTGGAAGTGAAATTTTTTCTTTGGCTAATCTCATCGTGCCATAAGAAGGTGTGCAACCGCCATCAGCAAGGTTTTCAAATAGTTCGATTCTAGTAGCACCCCCCTTTTCGGCATTTCGGCAAGAAATGAAGTTGCTACAAGCTATTTCTATAGATTTACTCATACTTCTATCAAATGAGCATACTGCGATACCCCTAGTCTAGTAGCCCCTGCTTCTATAAACTCCGTAGCGGTCTTTCGGTCTGAAATGCCTCCAGCGGCTTTTATTTGAATAGATGAAATTAATAGCTTTCTCATCCATTTTACATTCTCTAGGGTAGCCTTTCCATGAACACCCGTACTAGTTTTGACAAAACTAGGTTTGACTTCATTGGCAATTTCACATAGGTTCTTGATTTCTTCATCATTCAATGTCGAAGCCTCTATAATCCATTTAGAACAGACATTTTTGTTATGACACAAAGAAACCCATGCTTTGGTCTCTTCCATTATCTCATCGTACTGATGATTTGCTATTAGGCTTCGATTGATTACAAAATCAATTTCATCGGCTCCCAATTGAATTAAATCATTTACTTCGGTCAGTTTAGTACTTAAGACTTGATACCCATTGGGGAATCCAGCTACAGTGGCTAAATTGATGCTAGTACTGAGTTTAGATTTGCAAAAAGAAATCATACTTGGTGGTACACAAATCGCTTTAAATTTATACTGATTGGCATCCTGACATAGCGTCTCAAACTCGCTTAATTTGGCATCAGGGCGAAGAATCGTAGCATCAATATAGGACTGAAGGTTCATCTGTTTTGAGAATTTTAAAAGACGTTTTGGGCAGAATATTTAAGAATTTCCTAGTTAGCTTTTGATTTTTTTCAAATTCAAATTCCGGTTGAAAACTCAAAACTTTGTTTCCTTCCATAGCACCTTGACCCCAAGAGTGGAGATAAAAGTCTTTCACTTCGATGGCATCAAATTGATTTTCTCCATAGATATTGAAGATATAATATCCATTCTTAAAAGAACAGCAATATTCTTTGTATAATTTATCTAGAAAGGTCTGATTATATTGATTCACAAGATAATCTTTGACAGGACTATCTTCGGCATTGATTCGTTTTTTGAGCACAGCTAATTGAGCTATGTCTGAACTTAGATTAAATTTATTTTTGATTTTCTCCGCATTTTTAAACGAAGCAGAAAATACAATAGGACTATCCGTATCTTCCATTCCCTTAGTTCGGCTTATAGAGAAAAATAATAGCCCTCTATCATCTTTTTTTAGATATAAGCTATATAAATCATTTTGTGCCTTAAAAGGCTTGTTAAATTTTGGTTTGTGAAATTGAATGTCATTTAACATTTTCATTTCTGCCTTGAATAAGTCCCCTACTTCATCGAGCGTAATAGATGCAGTTTGCCTTACCAACTTGGCATTTAGGACATCTTTATTTCTCGCAGAATCTATGATGGTATAGAGTTTTTTCTGAAAATTATTCGTATAATCTACATAAATAATCTTGGATTCTGCATCGTGAAAATAGATAAGTCCAGTAGATGCTTCTATAGATTTGCCATCTCGTATCGTCCAATGTTCGGGCAAATCGACTATATGATTTTGATGTTTTAGTTCTGAATATAAAAAATCAAAATCAACTTTCTCCAATATCCTATGTAGCAATTCAGTAGTAGCTCTCGTGTCGTCTAAAGCTCTATGTGCATTTGGAAGTGATATATTTAAGTACTCAGATAAATTTCCTAAGCTGTATGAACTCAAATGCTGAAATACTTTTTTGGCAGATTTTACTGTACAAAGCTTCTGATTTTCTAGCGGTTTCCCTATTTCTAAAAATTCACGTTTGACTATATTGTAATCAAACTCTACATTATGCGCCACAAATATTTTGCCTGCTAATAATTCTTTGATGCGCTCAGAAGAATCTTCGAAAGTCGGCGCTACTGCCACCATTTCATCAGTAATGCCTGTAAGCTTAGACACATACCAATCTATTTTTTTATGAGGATTGACTAGGGTGGAAAATTCTTCTAAGATATTTTTACCATCTGATATAATGATAGCTATCTCCGTGATTTTCGTATCCGAAGGCTTCCCTCCTGTAGTCTCTACATCTACTACAGCAAATAAATGTCCGCCACTACTCAATCTCTACTTGAATTACATTTTTCTGAATATCCTCTAGGGTTTCTCTCTCTCTGATAAGTACAGATTTATTTTTATCTATCAGTACTTCGGCAGGCTTGCATCTGGCATTATAATTCATCGACATCTCGAAGCAATATGCTCCTGCATTTTTGAACACTAAATAATCGCCTTCATTGACCTCGTTGAGCATTCTGTCCCAAGCGAAGGTGTCGGTCTCACATAGATTTCCTACGATTGTATAGATTCTCTCTGTTCCATCAGGATTGGAAATATTTTCTATATGATGATAGGCATTATAGAGCATAGGTCTAATCAGATGATTAAATCCAGAATTTATACCCACAAAAACTGTGGCTGGTGTGGGTTTTATCACATTGGTTTTCACGATAAATTGTCCACTCTCACTGACCATATATTTCCCTGGCTCAAACCAAAGTTGAAGATTGACCCCTGTTTCTTTTTTATACTCTTCTATTGGGGTTTTGATTTTTTCGGCAAGTTTGAAGACATCTGTCTCCTTCTCATCTTCTTTATAAGGCACTTTGAATCCACTCCCTAAATCTAGAATTTTAATATTGGGAAATTCTCTAGCAACATCAAGCATAACCTCAAGTCCTTGGAGAAATACATCCATATCCTTGATTTCTGAGCCAGTGTGCATATGTATCCCTTCCACGAGGATATTAAGCGTTTTCACTATTCGAAGTACATGTCTCAATTGGTGAATCGATATGCCAAATTTGCTATCGATATGACCTGTGGAAATATTATAATTTCCACCTGCCATAATATGTGGATTAAATCGAATAATGACAGGATAAGAATTTCCGTAATGATTTCCAAACTGTTCGAGCGTGCTGATATTGTCGATATTGATATGCACCCCAACTTCTACCGCTTCTTTTATTTCATTAAAATCTACACAATTTGGCGTAAAAATCATCTGCTTTGGGTCAAAACCCGCTTCTAAACCCAACCGAATCTCGTTGATAGACACAGTGTCTAGCCCCGAACCTATTTTATTGATTACCTTTAGAATATTGAGATTACTCAATGCCTTGCAGGCGTAGAAAAAACGAACATCTTGCCCTGCAAATGCCTTGGTCAGCTTATGATATTTTTCCTCAATCTTAGATCGGTCATATACATAAAGTGGTGTGCCAAATTCATTTGCAAGTTGAATTAATTTTTCGTTATTTAAACTCATAGATGTTGTCCTACTATAATTTATCTCTATTTTCGACAAATGTACATAAATTTTTTCTTCATTATATTTTAAAACCAGCTATAAATCATTGGATGAAAGCACTTATTGTCTTTTTTCGATAAAAAAATCTTGAATCAATTTAGCACAAGCCGTTTTTTCTATGCCACTGATGACTTCTGTTTTTGGATGAAGGATAGTAGGTTTATAGAGTGAGAAGCCACATTTATCCTCTGATGCGCCATATACTAGCTTATCTAGCTGTGCCCATCGAATAGCGCCTGCACACATAGCACAAGGCTCTATCGTAATATACATTGTACAATCTTTAAGAATTCGTGAATTGAGATAGGCAAATGCACTCGTCAATGCAATAATTTCTGCATGAGCGGTGGCATCGTTGAGCTTCTGAGTCTGATTGTACCCCTTTGCTATGACTTGATCTTTACAGACGATAACACACCCTATGGGCACTTCATCATCTTCATAAGCTCTAACGGCTTCTTTGAGCGCTAAAGACATATAATGCGCGTGGTTTAACTCTGACATTGGACAAATATAATTTAGTTTTCAATTCTCATTTTGTAAATTTGAATTGTAAAAACAAGTACCACATGAAATACACAATCTCCAAAAGACTAAACAGAGCCTTAGCTTATCTGATAGACATTCTCATTTTTATCCCTGTCATGGCATTGCAGTTTTTACTAGTCTATATCGGATATTACTATCAGATTATAGGAGAGTTGGTCGTGGTGGCATTTGAGCTATGGTATTTTGTGTATTATGTCTATCGAAATGAAAAGACTTTTGGAAAGTCCTTTGAAAATATCAAAATCCTGAGTTTTGATGGCAGTAGAATCACACTCAAGCAAGTATTTATTCGATATTTAGGGTATTCATTTATCGGCTTGACTCAGGCTGTCGTTTATATAGGATTAATTATTGCAACTCCTTCGGAGGGCTATGACCAACTAGATATGATAGATAAATTTGATTTTGTCTCTATCAAACACGAGAATTTGATGATATTTTTTACCTATTGCGAATACCTATATTTAGCGATTTCGACCTTATTTGTCTTTTTCCACAAAGATAGACGATCCTTACCTGATTTTTTAGCAGGAACAATAGTTGTGGAAGATGCCGACAACTCGAATTCTAAGGAAGTGAGTAAAATTGAAAAAGGACAATAAAAATTCCTGCAAATGTATAAGCCGGATTCTGTTCTTTTATGGACTTTCGACCACAAAAGCGACTATCATTTATCTAGTTCCGAAATCACTCTCGGAATCCAACGACCTACCCTTCTTGATTATACCGAAGTAAGCGAACCGAGCAAGTCCATACAAGATATATTTGGTCTTTCAGCCCTTAGGGTTTATCTCCATGCACCATCACTGGCACAAGTCGTGAGCTCTTACCTCGCGTTTTCACCCTTACCAATTGCTTGGCGGTTTATTTTCTGTGACACTTTCCATTGCTGATGATGAGTCAGCACCTAGCCGTTAGCTAGTAAGGCGCTCTATGCTGTCCAGACTTTCCTCTTCTTGTATTTCAAAGCAGCGATAGTCCCATTTGCAGGAAATACAAAAGTATTTATAAATATATAATCTGTAGAATATAAATCGAATTATTCTTCGATATCTATATCAAATTGGGATAGACTGACAAATTCTTCTACTCTATCATGAATCTCATCTATATCAAGCTCTTTCAATCTTTCTGTTCCAAATTTCTCTACACAGAATGATGCCATAGCGGAGCCATAAATAATCGCACGCTTCATATTTTCAAAAGTAATATCGCCGGATTTTGCTAAGAAACCTATAAAACCTCCAGCAAATGTGTCGCCAGCGCCAGTTGGGTCAAAAACCTCTTCTAAAGGCAATGCTGGTGCAAAGAAAATATGATTCTCATGGAAAAGTAATGCGCCATTTTCTCCTTTTTTGATAATGAGATATTTAGGCCCCATCTCCATTATTTTTTTGGAGGCTTTTACCAATGAATATTCGCCTGACAACTGTCTCGCTTCACTGTCGTTGATTGTCAATACATCCACTTTGGCTATAACTTCTTTCAATTTATCCATCATGATATCCATCCAGAAATTCATCGTATCTAATACAATCAACTTAGGACGAGTAGTCATCTGCTCTATAACCTTAAGTTGTAAATTTGGGTCTATGTTTCCTAATAATAAATACTCAGAGTTTTTGTAACTATCGGGCAATATGGGATTAAATTCTAATAAAACATTTAGGTCTGTGACCAAGGTGTCTCTTGTATTCATGTCCATATGATAAGAGCCTGACCAGAAAAAAGACTTTCCATCTTTTTTGATTTCAACGCCATCTACATTTGCTCCTCTTGCTTTCAAGTTTTCCATTTCTTCAAAATCAAAATCTCCTCCGACAATTGACACAAGATTGATAGGTTGGTGAAAATAAGAAGCGGAGTATGCTATATAGGTAGCCGCCCCTCCTATGATTTTATCCGTCTGTCCAAATGGGGTTTTGATTGCATCATATGCCATTGTTCCTACCACTACTATGCTCATTTATTAAAATATTTAAGATTTTGAGAAAAAAAAGTTTGCAAATATACAAAATCTCATATATTTGCACTCGCATTTGAAAAAATGAACATTCTTCCTTAGCTCAGCTGGTTAGAGCATCTGACTGTTAATCAGAGGGTCGCTGGTTCAAGTCCAGCAGGGAGAGCCCAACAACGACAAGCCTTCACACAATGTGAGGGCTTTTGTTTTAAAAATCACTCACCTATTGTCAGTCTTTTGATACAAATTCACTTTCATATTTCAGTCCAAAAACAATACTTTTCAAAAACATTTCACCTATTAATTTTTGAATATCCGAGAATAAAAGAAAACAAGAATCTTGGCAGATAAATTCACAAACTATGTCGGATTAATCATGATGATAAGGAAGATGATTCAGTATGGCATAGCCGCGATATAACTGTTCCAGAAATATAAGCCGAATCATCTGATGTGAAAAAGTCATAGATGCCATTGAGATTTTTTCATTTGACCGCTGATAAATGGAGTCATCAAACCCAAAAGCACCTCCTATAAAAAAAACCAATCGTTTCGTGCCACTTACTTGTTTTTTATTGATAAATTCAGAGAAATCATGACTTGTGCTAAACTTTCTACCTAATTCGTCCAAGAGTATGACATAGTCTGACTTATCTATTTGATTTAGAAATAATTCGCTTTCATACAACTTCGTTTTGTCCGCATGCTCAAATTTCTTTTTTTGGACGAGTTCTATCCACTCATATTCACAGAAGTGCTTGACCTTATTATTAAAAAAGCTAACACCCTCATGGATAAAAGCAGGAGAAGACTTGCCGATGGATATGATTTTTATCTTCATCAAAAATTTTGAATTTCAAACACAATATTAGCTTAACTTTGTAAAATGAGAAATTTTTTAATAATTTCTTTTCTGATGATATATACGCTCATTTCTACACATTTGATAGAAATGTCGAAGATTCCTATGCTCTACAATCATTATGTAGAACATAAAAAATCAGACAACAAACTTGATTTTATGGATTTTCTCATTCTCCATTATTCCAATGGTGGCGATGATAAGGACAAGTCTCATGCTCA
>Ga0116191_1001844_pt1 | contig 16679 bp, 22 predicted proteins | sample AD_UKC111_MetaG_FD_89897 | JGI IMG/M metagenome (GOLD analysis project Ga0116191, IMG submission 89897) | Active sludge microbial communities of municipal wastewater-treating anaerobic digesters from Hong Kong - AD_UKC111_MetaG | ecosystem: Engineered > Bioreactor > Anaerobic > Digestate...
TGAAGAAAAAGAATCTAAAGCTAAAGATAATGAAGAAAAAGAATCTAAAGCTAAAGATAATGAAGAAAAAGAATCTAAAGCTAAAGATAATGAAGAAAAAGAATCTAAAGCTAAAGATAATGAGGAAAAAGAATCTAAAGCTAAAGATAATGAAGAAAAAGAATCTAAAGCTAATGATTCTAAAGACTTTGCACAAGTTGTCGGATTAAGTCAAAAAGTTATAGGTAGACTTAATCCTGATTTAATTATGCAAGGTAAAAGTGCACCAATTATGGATAAAGTATTAAAAGCTAAAGGTATTGCTTTTGATAGTATGAATCATAATGAGAAATTAGGATTATTGAAAAATTTAGCTAATTCTAAAAAATCAGTACCTAATTTTGCAAGTGATAGTAAAACTGATAAAGTATTATTATCTTCAAAACCTATGTTTAACCCTCTTAATCGTAAAGGAAATTAAAAATGAGTACTACTACACAAGGTAAAGTAACCGCTCCAAATTGTGGTTATCCAGGTGATTCATACAATACTGCATTTATCAACCAAGGTTTAACTCAAGCAGCTACTGTAACTAAAGGTGGCGTAAAAATTGGACGTTTTTGTTTTGGTGTTAATGACACTACAAATATTCAACAATTATATGAAGCTAATAAGACAGTATTAGCTGGATTTGTTATTCGAGCTCAAAATACACCTATGCCCTGGGATGCGTTATATGAAGGTTCATCAATGTTAATTAGTGATGGCTTACAAGCAAATTTTGTAAGTTCAGGAAGCTTTTTAGCAGACGTTATATCTCTAAATGCAGGTGGAGCAATCAAAATGCAAGATAAAGTATATGTACGTATTTCAGATAGTGCTACTATTGTATCTACAGCCGCTTTAAGTGATGGTTATATTGATACTGGTTGGAAAGTTACTAAAACTAATCCTCAAGCAGTAAATTATAATGCTCGAATTGTGGTTATTTCTAACCAACAAACATTTAATTAAGGATAAACAAAATGACTATTTTAATTAATCAATTTGCAACAGATGCGGGAATCGAATCAGATAAACTTAATGAAAGATTAAGTTTATTAGAAATGTATCAAAAAACAAATGAAATGAAATCATTAGATGGTTCTGGTTATGGTATTAAATTCCGTGCAGAAGACCAAAAATATACGGATGAAGTATATTTAGCTCAAGATTCTAATGAAATGCGTAAAATTGTATCTTTAATTAATAGTGTAGCTAACGATGCTTTTGATACCCCAAGTAATGGTGTATTACCATGGTTGACTTCAGTATATACTAATAAAATTATTGAGCAAATATTTCAAACTCGACCAATTTGGAAAATTGCAACAGATTTTCAACAAGGTGCATTTGGTACTACTCAAATTTATATTCCTGTTATTTCTTATGCAGGTACAGGCGAAGAATATGCTGATGCCGGTACTGGTGGTAACAATAGTGTAAACTTAAACTATTTGAATCGTGATACAGTAACAATTCAACGTATGTTAGCTTATGGTGATTTGGCAAATGCACAAATGTCAATGGGTAAAATTGATTATGTAGCTCGTTTGCGTGAAGGTTTAGGTACTCAAATTAATTTAGATATTAATAATATTGCATTCCGTGGTTATCAAGGTAAAAAAATCTATGGTGTACTTAATGACCCATCACTAAATGAATCTATTGAATTCCCTGCTACTGCTGCTAATCCTGATTCATCTAATTGGCAATGGGCTAATTATGCTGAAATTAGTGCTAATATTCGCGCATTATATGCTCAATGTATTGGTAATGCAGCGGGTAATTTATCATTTGAAGATAAAGCTTACTTAACTGTTCCTCCAAGCGTATACGTATATTTAACAGACCAAAACCCATTAGGTACTCAATCTGTATATCAATACTTAAAAGGTACATTCCCTGGATTAGAATTAGTACAATGTCAAAATAACGTTGGAGAAGATGTTTTATTTATCCAATTGATATTTGAAAAAGTACAAGGACAAGATACTCTATTAAATACTTTTAGCTCATTATACAATTCCCATGGTGCAATTCGTAAAGAATCGTCTTATGTTGAAAAAGTTAGTTACGTAGTATCAGGTTCAATTGTAGCTATGGCAATGGGTGTAGCAACGGGTTTAATGACTAAAGAATAAGGAATATAATTATGTCAACAATTAAAGTATGCAGTCGTCTTTTAAATAGTGTTGAATTTTCTCGTTATCAAGAAAAAAAAGATAAACATGGTTTACCTTATAAAGAAGCAATTGGTAAAAAAATTGTTATTGAAGGTGTAAATGCTTATGAGAAAAAAACAGGATTAAAATTACCTTATGTTTTTACTGAAATTCAAGCTGATGATTGGGAAATGATTAAAGCAACTATGGGACATTGTACTTCAATCAAACATGGCCATATATTTGTCGGTAAAAATGAAAAAGAAACAACTATTCAAGCTGTTGCAGAATCTGATATTAAAAACCGTGCACTATATGGTAATGAGCCAATCAAATTACCAACTGTAAATGGTGTTGAGGTAAGTTAATATGTTTAACTTTGAGCCTGATAAATTTAAAGAACTTTATCCGCAATTTATTGAAATTAATAATCAAGCATTAGTTATGACTTTTAATCATGAGGCAATAATTTTAGGTGAAAAAGTTATTGCATGTGTAGATGGAGAAGATGATAAATTATATTGGGCTCAAGTAGTATTAGCACATATTTTAACTCTTGAAGTTAATCAACAAACAGGTAGAGTATCTCAAGCTAGTGAAGGTGATGTCTCAGGTTCATTTGATTATTTATCTACAACTGATGACAAATGGTGGGCTGAAACAACTTATGGGCAAAAATGTTTTAAATTAATTCAAATGTGCGGGGGTTTTATTTACTTCCCTCCTGATGATAATAATTTTTGGATTTAATATGTCTGTAGAAGTTGAATATGATAATAGAAATATAACAAAAATAATAAACAAAATAAAGAATAAAACTAAAGTAGTAAAAGTTGGATTTTTACAAGAAGATGTAGCAAAAATAGCTATAATAAATGAATATGGGGCAGTTATTAAAGTAACTGAAAAAATGAGGCAAATGTTTTTTGCTAAATGGGGTATTCAAAAATCAAATAATCCAATTATTATACCCCCAAGACCATTTATGGAAATGACTTATAATAAATATAAGAAAAAATGGGTTAAATATTTGAATACTTTAGTAGTTAAAAATAATTATGATATTGTTAAAGCCCTAGAATTAGTAGGTGAAATGATGCAACGAGATATTCAAATCACTATTAAAGAAGGTGATTTTGCTCCAAATGCCCCTTTAACCGAAAAAATTAAAGGTAAGAATAAACCATTAATAAATACTGGTAATATGCTCCAATCAGTTCAATATGAGATTAAATAATGCCCGGATTTAATATACATAAAGCTATAAGTCCTGCTTTAAATGTTATAGTACCTTTACAAAATATAATTTTAAAAATGTATTTAGGTGAGCTTAAAGACCCTGAAACAATGCTCCGTAAGGTAACATACACTGATGTCCAATCTAGTGCAAGGATTCAATTAGAAAACACTCAGAAATTAATGCATTATGATGGTATTAGTACAACTTCAATAATTAAAAGATTTTATATTAATTCTTATACTCTTAAAGGTTTAAATAGAAATATTCAAACTGGTGGAGATTATATATTGCATAAAGATTTATATTATAAAATTATTGAAGTTAAATATAATTTTGATACAGGTTGGGTAGCAGTAATAGCAGTTCAATCTAATGGAATACCAAATGAATTTAAATAAAGCTATTAATGATTTATTATTAAAAATTGTAGGTAATGATTATAATAATGATTCAATATATTTTAATAATGAAAATAATATCACTTTACCTAATTCAAAAGATAATAAGTTTATAATTATAAATGAATTATATAGTATCCCTAAAACTGCTTTAGTGTATAATAACAATAAAGTTGATGAAGAACAACAAGAAGTAGATGTTACTTCTAAACAAATTATAGAAATATTTATACAAGTTGATTTTTATAGTAATACTTCAGATTATATTGCTATAAATAATTCAAGTAAATTTGCAGTAGCTTTACAATCATATATTGCTACTTCAATTTTAAAAGAACAAGGGTTTAGTATAGGAAAAGCAGAAAGTCCTAAAAATACAACTCTTGTTATGGATACAGATAATTATATATGTAGATATTCAGTTAAATTTAGTGTGTTTAGTTTAAGTGAATTAGCTATATCAATTGAAGGATTCAATACAATAGACGCACATTTTTTTATGGAGAAGTAGTATGCCTTCTATTAATCTTAATAAACTAATATCAGTAACATCTGCGACGATGTCAAGCGGATATACTCCTGCTTCATTAGTAGCAAATGTATTGAGTAAAAATAGTTTAATTCCTGTTAATGACAAACAACGTTCATTAAATTTTACTTCACCTGATTTAGTAGGTGATTTTTTTGGTTATGAGTCAGATGAGTATTTATATGCTACTCAATACTTTAAAGGATATAGTTCACAATTAGGAACAGCACCTTTTATTACATTTTCTAGATATATTTCAGAAGATGTTGGAGCATATATTTCTAGTGGCGGAATAGTATCTGGAGGTATCTTATCAGATATTGTAAAAATTACAGCAGGTGCTATTACATTCCAATTTAATGGTACTAAACAAGTATTAAAAGATTTAGATTTTAGTAAATGTACAAGTTTATCTATGGTTGCTAATGTTATTCAAACAGCATTAGATGCACTAATTAAAGGTGTATTAGTAACTTATAATGGAATGAGAAAAGAATTCTATATTACTATTCCCGCGGGTAAAGGTGATACTTTAGTTGATTATTGTTTAGATTCACCTTTAGCATTATTATTGAAACTAACTCAAGTTGATAATGCTATATTATCTCAGGGTTCTAAAGCTCAAACGCCTGCCGAAAATATGGCTGCAATTAAAAAAATATCAAGAAATTGGCAAGCATTTAATACATTATGGGATAATTTTTTAGATAAAGCTGAAACCCTAGCATTATGTAAATGGAATGACTCTAATAATCAAGAACGAACAGTTTTTGCAGTATGGACTAAGACTACTGTTGGTAACTCAATATCTTTAAAACAAGATATTGATGAAAATTTATATGCTAATATTTTTGTAAATTATTCAGATTATGATTTTATTGCAGGCGAATTAGGTTCATTAGCTGCAATTGATTATAACCAACGTTCTGCTACTATTTCTTTAGCTAATAAAACATTTACTGGAATTAAACCTTTAGTGGATAATGATTTAGATTATGATTTACTTACTGCTGCTAAAGTTAATTTTTATGGACAATTTAGTTCAAGAGCTACTATTTATAATTTTAGTGAAGATGGAAGTGTTACAGGACCCTGGAATTATATAGAGAATATTTATAATGAAGCATGGTTAGATGATACTTTACAAAATAAAACAGCGGTATTTTTTAGTGTAACTAAACGCAATCCATATAATAATTACGGTTATGAATCACTTGGAAGTGTTGTTAACGATGTACTACAACAAGCTACTAAAAATAATGTAGCTGAAGCCGGAGTTAATTTATCTCAAATTCAAATTCAATCTTTAAGTAGAGAAGCAGGATTTGATATTTCTTCTGCATTATTTGACCAAGGTTATTATTATCAAGTTGTTCCTGCTACAGCTGAGCAACGCGCTAAAAGAGACCCAATTGTAGTCAATATTTGGTATATTAATGGTGGTAACTGGAATAAAGTTAAATTCCAAAATAGATATGTTCAATAAGGAGTAAGTAATGAGCTTTCTAACAGATTTTATGGCGCAAATATCGAGTAAAGATGCAATATTATCTTACTCAAATCCTACGTTAAAAACACCTATTATTATTGCTGGTTCAGGCATTAATGAAATTATTACTTTTGATAATAATGGTGAAATTGATGTTGGTAATTATAAAGTAACTGCTGATGGAGCTACTGTTGCTGGAGTTAAACCGGGTTTTCTTAAAGGTAAATTAAAGTTACAATATTTAGCTCCTGCACGAGTTGAAATTAGTAGAATTCAAATGAATCAATTTAATGCTTCATTTGTAGTACCAGGACAAACATTAATTATTACAAGTCCTAGTGGACAATGGACAAGTAAAATTCCAAATTTAATGTTTACGGGAATTTTTGGAGTACCTGATTTAACTGAAGATGGTGTAGGTGAAGTTACAATTAGCTTCTCAGGCGGAATACCAAATTCTTTAACTTTAGGTAATATTACTACAGCTGCTTCTTCAATTTTAGCTTTATAGGAAAATATAAATGAAAGTTATACAAATTAAAGATAAGAATGATATTAAAAGTTTTGAATTATCATTATTACCTGCTTTACAAGGTTTTAATTTTCTAATAGATTTATGCCAATTGCTTATTGATACTCCTGAAGTAAGCGCTAAAAGTCTTATTCAATTAATCAATAATATGGCTTTATCAGGTATTGAAGATAAAGATGCTAAAAAAGAGCAAATTGAAGTTGCAGCAAATAAATTATTATCTCCTTCAGGTATGGACATGTCTTATTTTTTGACTTTATTGTTAGGAGCAATTCAACAATTAGATTCAGAGAAAAGAGAAATGCTTTTAACTTTAACTCTTAAAAATGTAGTATTCTTAAACGGTGAAGCTAAAATGAAATTATCTTTAGGTGGTGATATTTCAACTAATGTAAATAATTATATTAATAGTCCTTTTACTTTATTGTTATTAGTTAAAGAGTTTTTGACATATAATTTAATGGAGATATTTAGTGATTTTTTTACAAAGACCGAGGCAAATATAGATTAGACTTTGGTAAAAAATTATCAAATATTACTAAAGGAGCTATTAATTATAATATAGCTCCTATATTTGGTTCGGTTATATCCTCAAAATTAGCTACATTAAATGAATTGAAAACTATTTATACTTATAGTGATGTACTATCATTATATGATATTATAAATGTTGACAATTATAATTCCTTATTATTCCAAGAAAACCAAAAAGAGATGCAATCATGACAACTACTACAACTGACCAACTAGTCATTAAGATGTCATTAGACATGGCAAAATTGCAAGATGGGTTACGTAAAGCTGATGCAGGAATTAAAAAATTTGCAGGCGATATGCAAACAACTATTGGCGCAGCATTAGATTTATTAGCTATTAAAATGGTAATGAGTTTTAGTAAAGATTTAGTTAATAACTTTGCTAATACTGGGGCAAAGTTAGAATTTTTAGCTCAAAAAACAGGAGAATCAGTAGCATCTTTAGATAAATGGGGAACAGCCGCAGCAAAAGCTGGAGGAAGTGCTGAAGGATTTTATAATACTATTCAAGGTTTGCAATCTAAATTACAAAATGCAAAATTTGGAGGTGATCCTAAAACAATGGGGATATTCTCATATTTAGGAATTAATCCTCAAGATGCTAAAGGTAATATTAAAAAAACTACTGATATATTATTAGAATTATCAGGTAAATTAAAAGGAATGAGTAGAGATAAACAACAATGGGTAGGACAGCAATTAGGTATTGATGATGCTACATTACGTATATTATCTCAAGGAAGAGAAGCTACTGAAAAACTGGTTAAAGCTCAAAATGCATTATGGGATGATAAAAGTGCGCAACGAGCTCAAAAAGCACAAGCAAGATTAATTGATTTTAATAGAAAAATTGAAAAGCTTAAATTAGATTTAGGAGAAAGATTAATACCGGTTATGTATAAACTTACAGACTGGGTAACTAATTTTATTGATAAAGATTTACCAAAAATAACTAAAGCATTTGATGATTGGAGTAAAAAAACAGGAATTACAGCTGGAGATATTGGAAAATTAGTATTAGCTTTAGCAGGATTATCTGCAGCAACTACAGTAATTAAAGGTTTATCTCTTGCATTTAAAGGTTTAGGTGGAGCAATAGGATTATTAAGTGGACCATTAGGTGCAGCAGTTACCGCTATGACTACTTTATATGAAGTATATGACAAATATCAAGAATATCAAAAAGACCCTGAAGAATTTAAAAAAAATCATGATATAATTGGAAAACCATTAGCAGCATTATTTGGAGCAGGTGAAAAAATAGGAGGGGCGGCATATGACTTCTTTAACCCGACTGCTTCCCAATATCAATTAGCTCCTAAAGATTATGAAAAAATGGTAGAAAGATTAGCACCTAAAGTAGCACAAATTGAATCATCGGGCGGATATAATACTAATTCAAATAATGGAGCTTATGGTCCTTATCAACAGCGAGTAACCCATGCGAATAGAGCAAGACTGCAAGCAGGATTAGATAAAAAAGATGCAAATTGGTACATGGACCCTAAAAATAGTTATGACACTTATAAACTAATGATGATGCAAAATTTAAAATCTACTAAAGGTGATTTAGATAAAGCTATACAAATGTACTCTGGTGGTAATTATGGGATTGATAAAGTATTAAAACAAAAAATAGATAAAGTTAATTATGGATTGTTAGGTATACAACAACCTAATGTTCCAAATAATATTAATAAAATACCATCTGCTAATGTAACTAATAATTCACCTAATACTACTAAAAATAATACCCAAAATATTACTATAAGTAAAGTAGAAATGCACGGGGTACAAAATAAAGAGCAATTTGTTAATAATTTGATGGGGAATAAATTAGTATCTCCAGCATTAGCTTTTAGTAATGGAAGAATAGCATAATGTTTGATTTTATTGATGATATAGAAAAATTTTGGAATGGGCAACCTCCTCCGCAAATAGGAGAAATATGTTTTACATTATATACAGCAAAAATATTTGAAGATGTTGAAATATCTGTTGACATTGCTCCTGAAACAGTTGACTCATCTCAAGTCAATGATGACGAAATGGTAGCTGATTTTCAAGCTTTATCAGATTTTGGAGCTAAATATCAAGTTAATGTTCCAACAGAAGCATTAGAAGATGGGCAATTTAGCAATGATTCAGTATTAGGTTTACCATATACATTAGATATTGTCTGTGTAAGTTCACCCGCTTATGAAAAAGGTGTAGTATTTGATGACCAAAGTAGACGAGATTATATTGCAGATATAATTGAAGCATTAAAACAAAATATGAAAAGTCAAACTATTGTTAGTATTATAAAATCAAAACCTTTATTTGAAACTTATCCATTATTAAAAATAACAGATTTTGAATATGCTCTAACTAATAATGAATTAAATTTAGTAGCATTAATAAAATTACAAGAAGTAAGAACAACTAAAAGTGAATATGGCACAAGTAATGCTAATACTTTAGCAAATAAGCAAAATGCATCTCCTACTCAAAATGGCAGAGTATCACCAACTGATATTGATTCTAATACTGCAAAGGATATAGGATTATGATAATTAAACAAATACCATTAAGAGCAGTACCTAACCAAATATTAGTTGTACAACCTTCAAATCAAAGTTTAACAATATCGATATATAAACAGGGTGATATTCTATATTGTAATGTAAATATAAATGCTGTAAGAATTATTACCGGAGCAAAATGTTTATGTGGAGTATCTATTAATCAGTATAATACTCCTTTAATAGGATATTTAACCTTTTGGAATAAAAACAAAACAAATCCTACTTATGAATCATTAGGCACAGATTCAATATTGCTATGGAGTGAAGAACCTATAAGCGATATAATATATAGTAAATATGTTATTGATAATCAAAAAGACTTAGAAAAAGAATTTGGATAATGCAAACAGAATTACGTACAAGACATATTGTAATCAAATTTATTTTAGATGAAAATACTTTTGCAGCGGGAACAGACAAAGAAGGTAATCCTTTAAATGTTAAAATTATTAGAGGTAATTCTGATAGTAACTCTTTAACTATTGAAGCTAATATAAATAAAACTTCTACCAGTTTTATGCAATCAAGTGCTACAGTAATAATTGACGGTATGACTGTTGATGATATTAATACATTATCTCTTATGCAATTTCAGGTTGGGGTAAATGAAGGATATAATATAGTTGAAATATATGCAGGATATGATTTAAATAGTGATGGATTACCACCTTTAGCCTATCGCGGGCAAATATATGCAGCTTATCCTGATTATAACAATGCTAACAGAAGTAGGCCATTTAAAGTAATGTCGTTATATGGTATAACATATCAAAATGCGGATGACAACGGACATATATCTGTTAAAGGTGAAGTAAAATTAGAAGATTTATTTAAGCAGATTGCATCACAATTTAAAGGGTTACAATTTGTAGGGAATAATCTATTCGGATATAGCTCAACTAATCCCCGTTATGAGGGTACTCCTGTACAACAAATGGATAAAGCTTGTGCTGATTATGGTTATCACTGGAAAGCTGATGATACTTCAATTTTAGTTGCCCCTAAATATCAACCTTTTTACCCTAATGAAATTATTGAAATATCTTCAGATAATAATATGATAGGCTACCCTACAGCAGTTCCTTATGGTTTTCAAGTTATGGTTAGATATACTCCTTATTTGAAATTTGGACAAGTTGTAAAAATAAAATCTTTAATGCCATTTGCAAATAATGGGGCATGGTATATTAATGGAATTCAACATATATTGACAAATCATAGTAATCAATTTATGAGCATCTTACAAGTTAATAATTATTTATTTGGGGGAATGTAATTATGAATAATAATCAAAGTAATTTGCAATTTGGAAATTTACAAAATGAAGCTAATCAAATTGAATATGCTATTGCTCAATATCTATTAAATAATGTTAATACTATTCAACCTTGTAAAATTATTAAAGTTAATGAAAAAAGTTATGATGTAGAAATACTAACAAATTATCTTATGGCAGATAATAAACCCATAACCCCATTACCAATATATGAAATATCTAAAATAATGGTAATGGGAGGAATAGCAGGCATTATAACTGAATTAGAAGAAAATGATAAAGTATTAGTAGGATTTTGCCAACGTGATATTTCAATTGTAAAAAAACAATGGGATAATCAGAATCCAGGTAGTCTAAGAATGTTTGATTTACGCGATGGAATAATATTAGGTGTATTATCAAACAAATTACCTTCAATTTATGTTAAAATAACTAATAAAGGAATAGAATTAAATGGACCTAAAGTCACTATAATATCAGATAATGATACTATAGTCAAAGCTAAAAATGTAACAGTTGATGCATCTAAAATAAATTTAGGTAATGGTGGTTCGGGCGTATTAAATGGTGATACTAAATTTCAGGTAACAGGAGTACAAAAAGGTGGAGATACTTTACCCGTTACAATAGTATCAGGAATATCTAATACTGTTATTGCTCAATCTTAAAAGCTTTATATATTTCATCTTCAGCTTCATCTAAAGGTGATTTTTTAGGACTAAATACGTCTATTATTGATACTATTGCCTTATTAGCAACTAATGTTATAGGTGATATTTCTGGATATACAGTATTGATATAACTATTAGTTAAAGTATTAGCTACAAGATTTGAATCTATTGCATATACTAAATTAGTAAAAGATAATAAAAATATTTTTATAATTTTCATAATTAATCCTTAAATTTTAATTATGTATTATAACATAAATTTATAATTCATATAAATTATTTTATAAAAGATATAATAATGGAAGATTTTTGGTTATTAAAATGTAATATTAATAACGATATTAAAAATGTAAGTTTTAATGATATTTATACTGATGATGGTGGAAACTTACAAGTAGTAAGCGGATTAGATGCATTAAAGCAATTAGTATCTCAGGCTTTATGGTTATGGTATGGAGAATATGATTTTAATACTACTATTGGTGTAACTTATAGAAGATTAATGAGTAATAAGTTTTCACGTTCTAGTTTATTTCAATTTCAAATACAAAAAGCAATAATGTCAATAAATGAATATATTCCTGCAAAATATATTCCAATATATGGAATAAAAAAAGTAATTATTCAAAGTTATAATATTGACAATAAAAAAAGAATTTTATCAGTTGTGTGTGATATTATATTAAATAGTTCATCTAGAAAATTACAGGTAGCGATATAATGCCAATGACTAATACTGGATATGAAACATTATCAGGTAATCAAATATTAGATAATATACAGAAAGCATATAAAAATACTTTTGGTGATAATTTTGTTGTTGCTCCTGCTTCAATAAATGGGGCATTTATACAATATGATGCTAATATGGCTATTGAAGTAGAAAATGCAAAAGCATTATTATATGGAAGTCTTTATAATCCTAACCAAACTAATGGAATATGGTTAGATTCTATTTGTAAATTTAATGGAATTAATAGAAAACCTGCTACAAGTTCTATAGTAAATTGTGTTATTACAGGATTGCCAGGTACAATAATACCATTGGGAAGTAAAGCATTAAATAAGAACAATGAAGAGTTTTATACTCCTATCGATATAATTATACCTAAAGAAGGTATAATTACCTCTGTATTTTATTCAATATTAAAAGGACCAATTAATTGTGATGCAACAACAATTAATCGTATTGCTCAAAATATATCTGGTTGGGATACTATAAATAATCCAACTAATGGCGCAATTGGTAAAAATGAAGAAACTGATTTAGATTTAAGAAATAGAAGACAGTATAGTTTAGCAATTAATTCTGCAGGTGGATTAAATTCAATTATTAGTGCATTAAATAATTTAGCAGGAGTAAATAATTTTACAGTTCAAGAAAATTATACACCTATAGCTAAAATTATTTTCGGTGTAACTGTTAATCCAAATACAGTTTATGTGTCTGTAGATGCTAGTGATGATTTAAATGAAAGTATTGCTAGAATAATGTATACTAAACGTTATTGTAGTATGCAAGGTAATACTACTTATACTTATATTGATAAAGAATATCCATGGGTTACTTTTGATGCTCAATGGCAAAAAGCACAAGCAGTAGAATTACAAGTTAATATTACTATTCCGAAATTATCAACTTATCCTTCTAATATTATTCCTTTAATTAAAAAGTCAATTATTGATAATTTTAATGGATTGCAACCACCTGTTCCTAAATACAGAATGACAGACCCTGTTGCTGCGAGTAGATTTTATTACGCAATGAATTTAGCAGGAGTTATAGTAGTAACAAGTATTACAGTTGGAATAGTTGGACAAACTCAATCATTAGAAGTTACTATTCCAATGGACCGAGTATTTGTTTTACATGAAAATAATATTATTGTTACTTTAGTTGAATAATTATGTCTTTATATATTCAATTTTCAAATGCTAAAAATCTTCAAAAATTAGAAGAAGAGTTATTGCCTTATTTAACTATAAATGAAGAAGAATTTAGACAAACATATTTTGATATTGAAACATGCGATAAAAATGGATTAGACAATTGGGGTATAATTTTAAATATATCTAGAACTGTATTAATAGGTAATGCTTCAGATGGAGTATTTGGATTTGGACAACAATCAATGTATCCTGTTCCTCCTGATGGTTATCCTCAAAATTTTAATAATGGTTTTTTTTATAACCTTAAATATGAAAAAGAAGCAGGAATTCCTTATGAGCTTAATGACTTCCAATATCGTACGATGTTACAATTTAGGTATAGAACAATAACGTGTAATATGTCATTATTTTCAATAAATAAAATAATGAATCAATTAGTTGGAACTTTAAGTAAGGCTTATGGATTTGAAAATCACAGATGTAGAGTTAAAATGACAGGATATATGAAATTATCCTATGAATTTAATTTTGCTTTATTACCTTGGATGAGAGCAATATTTATTAATCGTAATGTATTACCTGTACCTGCAGGAGTATTTGCAACAATTTTAGAAAATAGGAATTTTTAAAATGTCAGAAAATAATTTAACTACATTAGTTCCTCCTAAGTTTTTACCTGAAGAATTTTGTGCTAAAGGTAAAGAGGGTAGTGACTATATTTATCCCCCTATAACTTCACCTGATAATATGATATCAACATTAGACCAAGGGTTCCCATATTTACAAGAAGTAAAACCAACAGAAGGTGGGGCAGTAGTTCAAAGGCAAGAATTTAATGGATTTTTTAGATGGTTAAGTCAAATATTAAGCTATATGAATTATGGCGGTTTATTTACATTTAATGCCGAAAATATAAATGGTTATCCTAAAGGCGCATTATTATGGTGTGAATCTAATAAGTCTTTTCAATATTCGCTTAAAGATAATAATAAAGCAAATTTTGTAACTAATCCTTCTTATATAAATGATGGGGTTAATTGGTCTCAAGTATTTCAAGGTAATTTAAATTTTACACCTGTCCAACAAGGTGGAGGAGCAGGGCAATCTGCTAATAAAGTATATATTGGATGGAGCCCTACAGATAATGCTTTAAAAGCTCAAGTAGATATTACTGATTTAGGTATATTCCCAACGCAGAATAATCCCGGAGTATTTGTAAAAAATAATATCGTTAATATTTTTACTCAACAACAAGCTATAGGTAATAACAATGATGTAATCTTAATACCAAGTACAGGATTAGCTGGAAATGTTCCTGCTTGTCCTACGAAATTTGGTATTAAATTAGGTTGGGATGGCGCACATTTAAGATATATGGTAAATAATGATGCTGGAGTTACTCAACCTTTAGTAACTTTATCTGAAGTGCCAGGATTAAATAATAAATCTTGGCAATATATTAATGGATTTACTAATAATGTTAATTATACAAATAGTCATAATTATCCAGTTGATGTTTGTGTAACTTGTGTGGCAACATGTACAAATGCTACTGAATTATCTGGAGCTTATATTATGATAAATGATAATTTATCTATTATTAGTGCTTATACTCCTACAACTACTGCTGGTTCTAATGTTTCTTGTCAATTTAATTTTATATTACCTCCAGGTTCACGTTTTCAATTACTAGGAATTAATCGAACTAAATTTGGCTATTTAATAGGAACTTGGTTAATATGATTTATATAATACATAATATATCAAAACAATTATATGGATATGATGATTTAGATGAATCTCAAATGCAGGCATATAATCAACAAAAAGCAGATGAAAATTATATTGATTGTAGATTGCCTGAAGAATTTGAAGAATGGGATTCTAATTTAAAAGATTGGGTATTAAATATTAATAAAAAAAATCAAAATATTATAAATAATATAAAAAGTAAAATAAATGATTTACTTATAAAATATGAAAGATACACAATTCCATTTCAATATAATAAACTAACAGAATTACAACAAAATATATTAATGTCGTTTTTAAATGAATGTTATACTTTATTAAATAATATTACTATTAATAGTAATATTCCAGTAATTCCTGATTTTCTAAAGGATAATATATAATGCAAATACTTATTAAACCAACTATAGACGAAGTTTATTCAGAATCATTTAGTGCTACTGATAATAATAACTTAACACTAATTTGTAATGGTTTACAAGGAAATGAATTTGCTACCTTACAAATTTATGATATTATTACTAAAAAATATTATGATTGGTTAGTAGCAGGAAAACCACAACAAATGAATGGACAAAATAATGTGTTAGAGATATTTTTATCTCAAGGAACATTTAGGATTCATAAAAGTGTAACATTAGCTCCAATTGGAGTTGTATTATGTAATACTGGAGTATAAATATGCCGGCAACTAATGGTGGAGGATTTGGTGGTGGACAATGCATTTGTCTATTACTTAATTATAAGGGTATATATAACGCTTCAACTAATACGCCTCATTTAGAAAATGGTAAAGGTGAATTAGGCGATTGGTATTTAACTACAATTGCAGGTACTAATAATCCTACAAATAAAAATTTAGCAATACATGAAACTATTGTTTATAATGGTACTATATGGCAATCAGGTGGATTAATATCTAATACTGATGATTTAGTTATTGCTCCTAATTATATTATCATTAAAGGGCAAAAAGTCAATGTAGGAGATACTTTAACGGTTGCTATTGGTAAATTACAGGGGCAAATAGATAGTACAAATGATAATTTTACTAATTATTATACTAAAACAGAATCAGATAAAATATTAGTAGATGCATTAAAACCAATTATTGATAAATTAGCAGATACTTATACTAAACAAGAAACTGATGCTAAAATACAACAGGCAGTTAAACCAATAACAGATGAGTATAATCAATTTGTTACTAATTATAATGCTAGAACATTTAAATTCAATAGTCCTGATGGTTCTATGGAATTTACTGCTACATGGGATAAAGAAACTAATTCTTGGATAGCTGAAGGTACAGCTAAAGGTGGAGGTGGTTCTGGTGATGGTAATATGCATGATTATCAAAATTGGGTTGATACTAAAGATTATCCTTTTAATGCTATATCAAATATTCCTGTAGTTATTTTTGAAAATAAATTATATGTAGCAATAAGTAAACCTACTAAAGGTAAAACTCCTAATACTGATTCTGCATGGCTATGCGTAAGTATTAAAGGCGATACTGGACCTCAAGGACCAGCAGGAGCTAAAGGTGATACTGGACCTCAAGGACCAGCAGGAGCTAAAGGTGATACTGGACCTCAAGGACCAGCAGGAGCTAA
>Ga0116191_1001853_pt1 | contig 16647 bp, 22 predicted proteins | sample AD_UKC111_MetaG_FD_89897 | JGI IMG/M metagenome (GOLD analysis project Ga0116191, IMG submission 89897) | Active sludge microbial communities of municipal wastewater-treating anaerobic digesters from Hong Kong - AD_UKC111_MetaG | ecosystem: Engineered > Bioreactor > Anaerobic > Digestate...
GAACCAAACATAAGACATGAATAAATGAAAGGAAAACGCCTAATAACTACACATCCAGAAAAAAAATAAAAAAAATAAAAAAAATGTATTTTTTTAAAAGAGATAATATAAACAAAATAAAAAAAGAATGATAAAAAAAGAGAACAGTGGAGAGGTCGGTGAGGACTTGGGTAATATTCAGACGGGACTTTCGCCAATCATCAAATGGACTGGTGGGAAGGAGAAGGAGTTGAAGTACATAATTCCCAACCTTCCGAAATTCGGTCGTTTTTTCGAGCCGTTTGTTGGTGGTGGATCGGTGTTCATGGGAATAAAAGCCAAAGAGTACCATATCAATGATTATTCATCGGAGTTGATGGAGTTGTATAAAAACATTTCGGAATCAGATGAGAAGTTTTTCCATTATGCGGAAGAGATAGACAGGACATGGGAGAATGCGTCAAAGTTTTTCTTGTCCAGTCCTGAGCTTGTAGATAAGTATAAAGATTATCGTCAAGGGAAGATGAGCAAAGATGAGCTGCAAGAGTATATCGAGACATTTTGTGCAAGCAAGGAGGGGAAAATACTGGATATGATTGGAGGAGAGTTAAGTGGTGGCGGAATATTGGGAGAGGTCAAGGTCAATTTATTCAGGAAGATGACACGGATGAGGGATTTGGATATTGAGAGGCATGAATTGTCCGAGAAAGATTTGATCAAGAACATGGAGACGGCCATAAAAAGTGCCGTATATATGAATTATCGGAATATGTATAATGACAAAAAGATATGGTCCTATAACGACAAGTTGCATTGTGCCTTATTTCTGTTCATGAGGAATTACGCATATAGTGGGATGTTCAGGTATAGCGGGAAAGGGGAGTTCAACGTTCCTTACGGGGGGACAACATATAATGGGAAGTCGATGTCAAAAAAGCTAAGTTATTATCGTTCAGAGTCCTTGCTTGATCATTTTGAGAGAACTAAGATATACAATATGGATTTCGAGGAATTTTTAAGGAAGACACAGCCCAAGGAGGATGACTTTGTGTTTCTTGACCCTCCGTATGACAGCAAGTTCAGCACTTATGCCCAGAACACGTTTACGAAAGAGGATCAGGAACGGCTTGCTGGGCTAATGATAAAAGAGTGCAGGGCCAAATGGATGATGATAATAAAGAACACGGAATTCATTTACAATCTGTATAATAAAGATGGGATAAATATCCGAAGATTTGATAAAGAGTATATGGTCAATTTCATGAACAGGAATGACAAAAAAGTCACACATTTGCTAATTACAAATTATTGACATTAGTTTTTAAATAAGATAAATAAATAAAAAAAGACATGAAAGAGGAAAAAGAGAAGAGTGAAGTCGACAGCAAAGAGAAGTTGGAAGATGGTCAGCCCATCAAAGTGGACTGGGAGCCTACGGAGATTGACAGATTTGTATATCTGTACAGGGTAATATTTTCGCAGTGGTATTCGGTTGCGGAGATATTCACCAAGTTCTTTGCCAATCACATGAACATCAGCAGTTCGGAGATGACCGAGGAGGACAAGAGTGTGGTTGACAAGACCAAGAAGGAGATAGAGAAAGTGTACAAAGGAATCATGGATTTGTTTGACGAGTATGACAAGATGAAGGACAAAAAATCGGAGCAATCAGCAGATAAATAACATATTGCAGATTGGTGACATATATAAAAAGCGGAAGAATCGTAAAAGGTTCTTCCGCTTTTTGTTTTATGTGCCTATTACAAAAAAACGTGTCAACAGGTATATTATTCCCTAAAAAATAAATAAAAAAATAAAACAAATATTTGGATATATATAATAAAATTCATAACTTTGTCGGCAAATGAAATAAGCGATGATGAAATACAAAGCTATACAGGCTGGTAACAGCGTGCAGATATACAGGAATACGGAGGGGCAGAGTTACAGGCTTATTGATACCGTGTTCAAGAGCAAGAGATATTCATTCATGAAAGTGTATGAGCATGTCAGCCCATGTCTTGGGGAGTGGAATGAATACAGGTTCAGCAATGAGGTTGACAGGATAAGCAAGTGGATCAAACGGTCAGGCAATATCAACGTATGTCAGGTACAGGAAGAAATGTGATGGACAAAAAACAAACAAAGAAAATGCAAGATATGTCAGAAGCAGAAGAACAGGACAGGTTGATTGAAGAAGGAGGTTTTAACCTGTCAAATATTGACAAGTATTATGGCAAAGATGTATGTGACAAGATACGGGAATACACATCAGCCATTGACAAAATGCAAGCTGAGGCTTATGAGAAGATAAAGCTGTATGATGTTGTTGAATTGCCAGACGCATTCTATCAGTACATATTCAACATGTTAAGTAAGGATGTGGACAAGCTGTATGAAACACACAAGGACAATATACACAATATGGTCCAGCAATCACCAGAATATGATGACAAACTTTGCAGATATGATGATATTCTTGATGAGTTTTTGTATGAGTACGGTGGTGACAAGGTATCAGAAATGTGGTGTAAATATCTGCCATACGAAAAGAGAAAGATTCACAGATGGAAGATTGGAGTGGACAACAATATGCTAAGTCTGATGATAACAGATGCCATCACGAGATATCTGATGCGCAATTCATTCCATGGGATGCCGTATGAGTACGCAACGGGTCTGTTTGACAGGAATGAATATTCTGAAACGGTCCTATGATTATGATGACGTTATCGACAAGGGACAGCTGTTCGATTTGTTTTTTGACAAGGAGGCCAAAACGGTAAGATATTCTTATGACAGTTTAAATAACATGTGAATTTGTAAACAAAACGTATACAAAACAGGATATAAAATAAACATTTAATAAATTTTAAATATATGAGTAAAGAAGAATTGGTTGAAAAAACCGACAAGAATTTAAAAATTCAGGAGTGCAAGGATGAGATTAAAAAGTATTTTCTGGAACGGCTTGATGCCGAAACGGACGAAAACTCTTCTTGTGTTTTTGTCGAGCAGAAAGTGTATAATATCATGTCATCGCAAGAAGTAGCTGATATTATCGAAAAGCATGGTTGTACACGTGATGATATCAGCATATACAGCAACTATTATGATGATCTTGCAATCAAAAAGTTTGAGGCAATAAAACGGGATGGAGAATTCAAGGAAGTGGGGAAAACTACGACTATCGATATTCCAGCGTTTCTGGATGAGGTGGAAAAAAATGTCAGAAAGTATGTTCATGACAATATTGGCAGTGCCACAAACGACAGGGATTTCATTTATCTTCTTATCAATCTGTATTCTCTCCGTTATATTAATCCTTATTTGCTAAAATATGTGTCTCAATATCTGTATGATAGCAAACCACATGAAAAAGTTCTGCCTTATATGGTATATGTAGCTACAATGCAGGAGCGTTGCAAGGACCTGTATGAAGATAGCCAATGGGGATCTTCTTGGGATTCAGATTATTTAAGAAGATGGGCAACATCAGAACCGATGCTTGACAACGTTAATCTTCAAAATTATTTTTGGGTAGATAGAGATGCTCTTAAAAAAGAAGTACCATTAGCAAGTGTTGTAACAAACAAGGTTATGTTATTCTACAAAGGATTGACTGCTTGTCAAACTATTTCGACTATAAAGAAACGGCTTCCTGATGTTATTACTAAAATGGAGGATAATGAAATAGATATGCTAATAATGCTGATCAATCAATCATTGAAGAGTAATCCAAGTGATAAAAATACATGGATAATTCTTAATGGAGATGAAGAAAATCTTTTGATAAATAAACAAATTGATAGAATGAAAGTATTATTTGATGGTATAGCCATTAATGAGATTGATAGTCAGGCTGATAGTTTCTTCGCCAGAACAAAAAAACTCGGAGATGATTTTTTTGATTACATAAACAATCTTAATCTTAACAGCAAGTTAAAGAAAGCTATTTCACATAAAGAAAATTAATATAAATGGGAACATCTCAATCATTTAAGCTTAACTCTGGGCCAAATTGGTCATCTGCAAAAAGAGCAATGAATAGTATTGCAAAACAAACAGGAAATACAGAGCGTAATATGTCTTCATTCATGAGCGGCATGAATAAAGGCTTAGGAAATAGCCTAAAGTGCAAGTAACAAAAACGGAATAGTATAACATAACAACAAAAAGCGGGAGAATCGTAAAAGGTTCTTCCGCTTTTCGTTTTTCATAAAAATGGGACAATGTTATTCCATTATTTTTATCAGCAAATATCGCTATATGTTATTTTTGTATCTGTAGGCATATCATTATTCTGCCAGTCCTTGAATAACAGCGGACAATTATGGAAAGCATCATCTTTGGCATCATTGACCATCTGTTCTATATCCGATTCATCTACAGTTTTTCTCCATGGCTTGTACAATACGGATTCAAGACATCCGTCAAACATAACCAATATGGTAAAGAAATCGGAATCATGACAGTCGGCATATTTGCTTGGTATTGCAAACATTCCATTGGAAGTCTTGTAATAAAAATCATCCATATATCTTCTTTCTGGATATATCAATATATCATTTTTAAATAATGGCAGATATTCATTCATATATGTATTCTGCTGATTCCGTTCCTGTTCCATCTGATGCTTTTCTTCCACATATTCAATATGACTGTCCATGGAAAGTTTAAGATTGTTGTATCTGTTCAGTACTGGATAATCTGCAGGATTGTTGTGTCCATCATCAGGATGTGTGTTGAATTTGTTAACCTCCTCAATGATTGACTTGAAATCGTTTATGGTGAAAGATTTCAACCTTGACATATCTATATTTACACTGGCAATTGAATTGTCATCATCGTCAAATTCAATATCTATCATATTGTCATTGTTGTCCTGTTCACCTGTATATGATTTGGTATGATTGGAAAATCTGAAGTCATAAAACACACCGTCAAGAATTGTCCGTATATATCTGCTTTTTGTTTTTGCCTCCGATACATCTATATTGGAATGATAATTGGGAACATCCTTTTTCCATTGGGCTTCGGTAAATCTGTCTGGACTGACCTTCTCTATCTGTTCAAGCCAGTTTTTAACCGCCTTGAATGTTCCAGTGGGATTGGATCTTGTAAATGTTATGTTTCTTCCGTTCCCCAGCGTTTTTGAAGAGCCTGCGGATTGGGATTCTGATATATGTCTTCTGTATGATGAAATGCTGTTCATTATCATGAATGTATTTGTGTATCAATAAATAGATACAATGAATTATAATAAAAAAAACGGAAAAACCGTTTATGGCTCTTCCGAATATAAAAATCAAAATCAAAAAATCAAATAGACTACATTTTTATGTTAACATTGGAAACTTCCCTGATGCTTTCTATGGTTTGTTTCATGTGATCGACCACCTCTCGAATATCCCCTTCTGAAATGAATTCATTTTCATTCATTTTGTTGTCCATCAAGTATGTAAAGTTGTCCATGCTTCTATAAAGCATCTTCCACGCTCTCTCCGTATCTTTGGAAACGAACTGAATACGAATGTTTTTATTTTCTTCTGTCATGGTAATTATAATTAATTTATATTATTCATTTTCTATTGCTGATTTTATTTTTATAGCCAGATCCTTTGCATCAGGATGGGGAACTCCTGTCATTCCATTTATTCTTACATTAAAGATATAGTCCCATTCTTCCATATTGGCAGAATAGACCATCTGGGTGTGCAGATTCATCAGCAGGATGCTTCTGGCTATTTCTGGTTTTACTCCATGATGTATAAGGAACCGATAAGACAATGATGAGACATACATACACAAACGCATGGTCAGTCTGGTTGTGAAATCGCATGGAACCACGGATTTGACGAATTCAATATCCTTGAACTTCTTGTCATTGGAAAGATTGCAATATCTGGTACTTTGACCGCAAATGGCAACATTGGCAGCGTGTCTGTTGAACTCGGTTGCAATAACCCGTGATGTGTCACATAATACACTATAGGTTGGAGTTATTACGTCTTTGAATTCAAGATTAGGATTGATGTTTGTTTTCACATAATCATAACTCACACAATATTTCTTAAAGATATCCAGCAAATTGTATTGTATGATAAATCTGAAAGTCGTTACAACCACCATTCTCCAATTGTCTATCCAATTGTCCGAATCCTTTTCATCTCCATTGGGATTATGATAATAATCATAGAACGTTGCATATTTGACAGCGTTATGGTCAGATTGCAACTGTTTCAATAGGTTGTAAGCATCGTAATCATCTTCATAATTTGACAGATCAAGATAAACGGCAGCATGAGCCAAGGGAGAAAAATGTTTGTGGGCTATCAGAATATTATTGACAAAAGCCTTGGCATCTTCTGGATTGTCGTATGTCTTTGACGAGGCATAACATACTCCTGCGCATCTGGCTGCATGCTGGTAGGTGTGATTGATTATTTCCTCTCTTGTCTCTCCAAATTCCTGTTTCAACAGTCGGGCTTGCTGATTGACTATCTTCATTGTAAAAAAACGATTTTAAAATTATTTTATATCGCAAAGATACAAAATAAATCATATAAACAAAAACAAAACAGAATTTTTTTTGTTAGATTTGCATAATATTTATAACAAAGAAAAAAAAATAACAAAATGATAAACAACTATGGAAATAGAAATGTCTCTATGATTTTGGAAAACATGAGACGTCTTATGAATGAGGATGACGCATCTTTCAATAGTACGGAAATAGACATTAAGGATGCCATTCCTGTCATGGTGGCGGGTGAAGGAAAACTGAATGTTATTGTTGAAATAGGCATTCCGTCCTATTCCATTGCCCAAGGTTTTAGCAGAGAGTCTCCAACATGCAAAAGTATCACAATCTATCCAAGTGATGAGGATTGGTCCAGCCAGACGCTTTTTGCATCAGACAATCATAAAAGCCTTGAGATAAGCTACACATGCAAGTTGAGTTTTGAGGCAGGATCCAGAGATGGCGTATCAAAAGACAAAGAGATATTCGGAGATTTTAAAAACAGATTAATGCAAATTGATGGCTGGCTTGAAGGAGTCAGGGGACTGGACGACAAAACCATCAAATCCATGGAAAATGATATGTTCCATGATAGAGATTTAAAAGACGCCATTAAGAATATGGTGTTAAGCAAATATGATGAGTACTTTAACAATAATTTTCAAGACGAGGCAGAACAAATAGAGAATGATATACAAAGCAGATTTCAGGATAAGATAGAGAATAAAAATGCCCAGATAAATAATGATTATCTAAACAGAATGGACTCCTTTACTGGATGGACAGATCTAATCGGAGCTCCTGCTGGTATTGTACAGGAATACATCAAAAGACTCAACGATAAGATTGGTAGTATAGCCTCACATACACCTACTGGGGAAATAGACGACTTGACAAATGCAACTCCTGAAAGCGGAGAGTTTATTATCAAAATATCAGGAAATATGATGATAGGTAATCTGTATTATAGCTCTTATGATAAACAAATTTCTGGAATAGAAGCGTTAAAAATAATTTCTGCCAAAATTGAACAAGCATCCTCAAAGGAAGAAAATGTTATTGAAATAACAAATGAGAGCTTGAACGAGGCATCATTCTCTGTTTATCTAAATGTATATAAAGGAGAGGATGGACAATTCTCAACCAGCGAAGAAAAGATACCATGCCGTGTTAAAATAAAAGACAACATACTCAACAAGGACGATCATCGTATTTATTACGTTGTGGATGTTAATTACTTATGGAATGAACCAGAAAGGACTAATCTTAGACCAGCATTGGAAAGTTGTGGAATATTGACAAATATGCCTCCTAAAAATTATGGCAAACCTCGTAATATGCCAGGTCATTCCAATGGATTGGGAAATCGGGATTGGGATGATGATGACGATCCGTTTGATATATTACGACATGATTGATAATTAATATCACAATTTATCGGTTATATTCTATTTATCTTAATAAAAGAAAATTTGAGATATGAGACATAATGGATTTCTTAATGAATCAGCAATACGGAGAATTGTGAGAAGCTCCGCAGCAAAGCTAATGAGGGAAAGTGCCTATGATCCTAATTTCATTAACACAGATGAAGACGAGGATGAGGAAGGCGGAATGGCAGACAATATTCTTTCGGACTTTAGAAGAGGCAGAATGAATAATGTGAGACGCATCTGGCAGGATATTGATGACGAAAATGAGAAAAATGATATCTGCAGATTTATCATTGACAACTGCAGACAGACAGAAGCCTATGACTACCTGATATTTTTGGCCTCCATTTCCTAATCATACAACATATACTTTGTTTTAGTTTTTCATAGTTCAAGACACTGGATGATTTTATCGTTTGGTGTCTTGTTTTTTATTATGATTTTTATTATATTTGCAGAAACAAAAAAACAAATTTATGGAATTGCAAGATTTTTACGCAACAGAAGACGCAAAAAAAGATGTCAAATTCACATCCGATTTTATTTCAAACAGTCTTAAAGAAGATTGCCCAAATTTTCTTATAAACACTACATATTGTGGCAACAGGTCATTTATCGACATATTTGAAAAATATGGTGATTATGTTGTAATTGTATCAATACTGGATATCCATTCCAATAAAGCGATGTTCCAAACAAAGGCACATTCTCTTGAAGTGAAATTGTTTCATGGAGGAAGAGACTGCCAAAATGAAACCGAATTATATTCAACGGTATTAAATGATGCTGATAATGAACAATATGCAGCAATGATAAACAATATTAAAAAAATCATAACTGAATTTGATTAATATGACAAATATATCGAATAATGTTTTTTCAGATGTGGTGGATAAATTATCAAAGATGGATAATATCGAATTAAAAGATATTTCAGAAAAAGATGATAATGATATCCATTTTGATATTTATTTTCATTCAAAGAAATATAAAAGTGTCAGTATAGAACAGATCGAAAAGATTTTCTATATTGTCAGTTTTTATATTGATACTGAACATGACGCATTTTCCCCATATCATTTATCAACACAGGCTTCATCAGCAGATGAAATAATATCCAAACTTACCAGTATTCATTCTTTCGCTTTAGATATATATAATCTTATAAGAATGAGACTGTACAAGTTGCCAGACGTCAAAGAAATAACGGGATATGATTTTGTACTGTTGGTTGATATGAACAAAGATATTTCTGTAGGACTTAATACAAAAGTATCAGATACGAATTATTGCACTTCCGAAATAACAATCAAACACAACGAAAACAAGACTTGTATCAGATATTGCATCAGAATTGATGATGATATTCCTACCAAAATTGATTATATTGCAAGACATATTTTTACAGAGATTCAAAAAATATCAGCAGAATTATAATATGACATATAAAATAAATAAAATGGGAAAAAATAAAATAAAACACTATTTTTTATATGATAAATAATTGTATATATGACTAAAGAACAACTTGATGAGTATAATGCCGAAATAGACAAAAAAATAGAACGGCTTACATTAGTGGAAAGAGCCTATCAACTTAAAAAACGAGATGAAAAAGACAATCCATCCAGTCCCTGCCATCTATGCGATAAACCAGATTGTATGAGTTGTGCCAAGGAATTCACTAAAATGGCAAATGAAAAATATAGAAAAGGAGAATCTGTTATTCCTAATGGTTCTTCTTTCTCTATTGGAGAAAACGGTTCTTTTTCTGCAAAGTTTATGAATCCAGATATACCTGTAAGGCATTGAATGCTCCAAAATTTGAATTGGCTAATTAATATCTGTTGATACAAGTTTTTTAAAAAACGTTCATAACAATAAAAGCGGAAGAATCTTAAATGGTCCCTCCGCTTGATTTTATTCTATAAAATATGAGATGTATTAGTCCTCATCATCCAGATAATATCCTCTTCCTCCCTTTTCGTATTTGTATTTTCTATCCATGTGATTATCCCAGTCCTTCTCGTATGTATCTAACTCTTCCTGTTCTTCAGGAGTGAGTGGTTCATTAAAGTGCCTCTTATCAAATATAGAATGTAGATGTGGATATTGTTTGTTTAACTCTTTATCACCTGCTCTCAATAAAAGATATCCGTCTATTATCTTTTTCTTTTGATCGTTTCGATACAACATTTTCCGACCAGCACTATCATACGTTTTCCAATTTAGCTCGTTCAATATCTGGCTGACAGATTCTCTAATTACATTGTGGAGCTGTCCTTCTGTTAATCTTATTCTTCTCATACTTTTCTTTTTTATCTATAAATATCTGCAAAATTATGATAATTTGCCCCCCCCCGCAAATACCGTACCAGACGTGAAACAATGTCAAAATATTTACACAAAAAAAGCGGAAAAACTGTTAAATTTCTCCGCTTGATTTTATTATATAAACTATAAGACTGTATTACTCATCATCATCATCAACATAATATCCTCTTCCTCCCTTTTCGTATTTGTATCTTCCATTCATTTGATTATCAAGATCCTTGTTATATGCCAGTTTTTCTGGTGAATTATTATCAAACTCATGGTCATACATACAATGTGGATATTGGCGTTCCAAAGCGTCATCCATTGCGCTAAGCAAAGGTTCTACACTCTTTTCATATTCATCATGAGTAAATGGATTGTGTATTTGTTGGCTTCTTTTCTTTGCAGCATTATTATATGTTTTCCAATTTAGTTCATTCAAAATATTGCTGACAGATTCTCTAATAACATTATGAAGCTGTTCTTCCGTTAGTCTTATTCTTCTCATATTTTTCTTTCTTTCATATAAATATCTGCAAAATGACAAGAATTTAACCTATGTGGTTAGTTCACATAAAAAATCCTGATAGAATTTTCTTCTATCAGGATTCCTGTGGTCTCTTTTCCATTCAACTATAATCTATATCACGTTTTTAAAACGTATTGAATAAAAGAGAATATAAAAGAGGAGTTTCACATGAATAATGTACCATCCAATGTACACCGAAGGTTCGCTATTTTATAAACAGATTAGAAAGCCATTAACGTCTAATTAATAAGAACTTTCTTTCCTCTTATAAAAAATAGTGTTTTTATAAAAAACATATCTATTTTAATAAAAAATTCAATAAATATTTTGATGCCATTAAAACTTCAACGAGAAATAGTTATCATTTCCACGTTTCTCAAACAATACAATTCCATTCCTGTATCCTTTTTGCAGGGAGGAATGTACTACCTTGTAGGCATCATCAAATATCAAAACATTTTTGATAATCTGGAAAGCGCATAAAATGGTATTTTCCTTTATATACATATCTTTTACGCCATTCGCCAAGTGTTGTCCCATAAAACTTGCCAATATACCAATGACGCTCTGATAATAGTCATCATTTTCCATGCTTCCAGAACTTATATGTTATATCCTCCTTTGCATCTCCATTAATCTTATACAGTCTTTGATTGGTCGTCTTTTCGTTCAAAGGACCAAAACCTTTAAGATATGGACCCACCTTGATGTAATCAAAAGTTCCGTTCTTATATTTATCATATATTTCCTCTTTCCCCGAATACCATGCCGTTTTGATACCCTCAAAATTATCTTTTATATATTTGGATAATTCACATACCATATCTGGTTCAGCATCCCCACCCATAAAGCAAAAACAGGTGACATCTTTCTTGTATTTATTCATCAACTTGTCAATGGCGGTCTTGTCAAGTAGCAATCCTATATTGTCTTTAAGATATGCCGAATGACACTCCACACAATTATTCGGACAATTGGAGATGTTTATAGCCAATGACACTTCATCAGGTATTTCCTGAAATACAACACTGTAATTTACATATTTCATATTATTGTTTCTTTTTAATTATTATTCTTGCATATTTTGGTATGCCATTAATCTTTGATAGATATTTTCCTTGTGTCTGTTCTGTGGGACCAGTAAGAAATGAATATCTGTTAAAACCGTCTATAATTTCAAATTGTTTGGGATCGTACTTGTCAAGAAATGAAATAGGAACACCCATCGCACCATCATAATCCTCTGGTATATCACACGTCTTGTCAACATTTATGGCATCATAATTATCGTACTTCGGATATGCTTCTGGAGTGTACTTTCTGAACAATATAAGCTCCTCATTGTGTTTGGAAATAGGGAATGTCGTATACCAACAAATATTAACAGTCTTTTCTTCCCCATTGGGAATGATAAACGACTTTCCTCCATTGGTAAATCCAAATCTTATTTTATTGTCCTTAAAATTCTGTAATACAATTCTATATGTTATCGCATTCATTGATCCGATAATTAAAAATTGCTTATCGTTATCCATCAGGACTTTAACATACTCCCTGAATAACGAAAATGGCGGATTGGTGACCACAATGTCTGCTTGCTTTAACAGCTCAATACATTCATCGCTTCGGAAGTCTCCATCTCCGTTGAGTTTCCTGACATCCTTTGCGATTTCCTTGCTGATATCAATCGACTTCGGATCCACTGTAGCAAAATCGGAATCCCAATAATACCCCCCCCCGTTGCAACTGTCTGAATTATAAGCAGTTACAATAATTCTCTTTAAGTGTAAGATATTGAACCGCATATAGAACCACTGAACGAAGTTGGACTTGACAGGATCATCGCAGTTACAGTAGATGGTTTTACCTACAAACATCTCCTTGTAGTGCATTAGCTCTTTTTCGATATCCGTTAGTTTTGTATAAAACTCATCGTTCTTTGTTTTTCTGGCGTTACTTAAATTGTCATTATTGCTCATCTGTTTATGTATTTGTTTTACGCTACAAAGATACACATAAAAAACGACAAACACAAAAAAACAGGTACATTTCTGTACCTGCAAATAATATATATAATCAAAAAACTAAAAAAAGTACATTACTTGTCATGAAAAATGAATTTGGTATGTTTATCCACATTAAGAATAAATCCGTTAGTGGTATCTGGACCTGTATTTCCTTCCAGCTTATCAAGTGAGGACTGAATATTTCTAAAAAACTCATGGGGAACATCTATTGATATTTCCATATTGTCCTCTATTGTGGTATCATCCCTGAATTTTGAGATAATGGAAGCCAGTTCCATCACGCTATCAAAATAGAAATGATGCGTTTTTTCTGATTTATAAAAGTCTTCTAAATCCATGACTGTTATTTGTTTATATGAAAAAATTTTATCAACAACTTTATAAATCGTTTATACCATGGGACATGTATAACGATAACAGGATCATTATATCCAGAATTTACTATTGTGCTTATTTCCTCTCCAAGATGACCAGAAATAAGTTTCTTGGCAAGTTCCTCTTTTATTCTAATCTGTTTGTTTTTAGCCTCATCCTGTTCCTGTTTCAGAAGTTTGTTTTCCTTTTCTATTTCCGACATGGCTAAATTGTCTGTTTCACTCATGATAATCAATTTTATTAAAATGATTAATGACACTTCCCATTAAATCAACAATGGTACTTACAAACCAAACCTCTCCAGCCGTAAAGAAAGCATTGAGGATGGCTATGATGATAACATTTGTCTCTTCTATGGATAATATGAAAGATACGGGTGATAATGTAAATCCGCACAGCTGTTCAAAAACCACAAATGCCCATCCTATGTTTGTGGAGGTACATAAATGACAATCAAACATCTCACCCAATCCTGCAGAAATATGATTTTTGATAAAAAGTCTGCCTTTCTCCAAAATATCATAAGGACCCTTTCCGTCAACCAGAAGAACCGTAAGTCCATAAGAAACAAACACATATAGTGTAATTAGCGAATATAAATTATTCATTTTATTTTATATATTTAATCTTAATTATTGATAGTAGATATGGTACTAATATTACCAGTCTTATTGACGGTAATTATCTGCGAATGCCAATCCTTGACCTCCTCAATATGAGTGACATGAATAATGAATTTATAATCACTTAATATCTTGTTAAACAAAGTTTCTATTTTGGAGTAATTTTCTGCAGATACTCCATCAAGAACCTCATCAACCACAAGGAAATCAGGTCGTGGCATTGTGGACATCTCACCCAGAACGCTTCTCAAAGCCAATGCGGATGCTGTCCTTTCAAAACCACTTCCGCTTGTCAAATCAGACTTTACTCCGTCTTTTACTAAATAGAACATAACGTCATTCTTGTCGGAAATTGCAACTTCTATTTCAAAATCGCAAACATTGTTAAGACGCTCATTCAATTTGGCATTGATATTAGGAATTGCTTTTCTCAATACCATTTTTGAAACGCCATCCTTTCCTACCATATCCATATATATCTTCCAGTGCTTCTCAATTATTTCCTCTTTCGCAATCGTTTCTATCAGATTGGTATCATTGACTATCTGATTGTTTATGTTCTCAATTTGATTGGAAAGATTGATAACCTCATGCTTCAAATTCTCTATTCCTTCCTCGTGCGTTCTTATAAGACCGTCTTTTACAATTATCTCTCTGTCAATCTTGTTGTTATTGTCAATCAAAGATGCGTTTGAGAGATATTTGTCATAAGTCGTTTTTGTTTCCTTATATAACGACAGGCATTTTTCATATTCCACTTCCAGCGAAGATTTTTTTACAACAAGTTTATTCAGCATATCATACAAATCTCTGCTCTTTTTCATTTCGGAAACAGCCTGTTCAAGAACAGTCTTATCATTGGCGGTATGAATTCCTTGTTGTTTTAATTCTTCAAGTTTGTTCTCGCATTCTTTGATATGTTCCGAATTATCCACACCCACAAGTCTTTGATGGCATGTAGGACAGAACTCTCCGTTTTTCAATGATTTCATTTGAGAATCAACATTTCTGTACTCGTTTCTTATGGTATTTATCAGGATATTGCATTCAGACAATTCTCCAACCTTTTTGTCATAATCTTCGGCATTGAAAGATACTGTACCAATTTCAGCAATCTGTGTATTGGTATCATCTATCTGTTTATGCCACATACTTCCCTTTTCCTTGATTTTTTGCAGGGAATTTTCAAGGGTATATCTGTCATATTTAAGCAAATCCGCATCTATCTGTGATTTTGCGCTCAACAGATTATCTCTTTGTTCCTTTAATGCGACAAGTTCGTTCTGCTGATTGTCTATCATTGAATTCTTGTCTGTGATAGAGTTCTTGATATTGTCAATATTTATCTTGCAATTATCTATATCCAAAGCCAATGATTGTCTATCATAATGATTGGAAATAAGAGACGGCTTTATCACTTTATTGTACTTGTCTTTTGCAAGAATACTTTTCTCTTCTATCACATCAAGACCAATCCATCGTGAAAGAAGTTTACCTCTCTCCGTGTCCTTTTTGTCTATTAATTCATCAAGATTTTTGGCTGTCGCACAAATGATGAGATCAAAATCGCTTTCTCTGCCAAGTGCCTCTTTTATAACCTTGTTGGTATCCTGAACAGAAGCCTCATTCAGAGATTCATCAGCAGTATCACTGTCAACATCCTTTAAACTCTCATAATCATTGTCCCCTATCACCTTGAAATATTCAAGTGTGGATGTGATTTTGCTTTTTGCTGTACGCTTCTCCAATGCTGGTCTGCTAAGCGTTCTCCGTATTACATAATCAACACCCTCTATGTTTATGCATCCCTCCACTTTTACAGAGGTACATTCTGGAATATGCTTGTTGAATATTTTTGAATTGACATCAGCCTTTCCGTTTGAACATTTTCCAAACAAAAGATAATGAATAAGATCAATGGCGAATGTTGTTTTTCCTGTCTGATTGGCAGGTGCTCCATTAAGCAGGACCAAACCCTCCAATGTGGTAAAGTCAAAGAAATTGTTTTCTCCGTAAGATAGAAAGTTATCCCACTTTACCCATTTTATTGAATATCTGCGATATTTGTCATAAACATCATAATTTATATTGACATTTATTTCGGCATCAATCTTTTTTATCTGATCAAAATCACAATCGGTTATTTTTCTTTCCGCAATATAATCCTTGAAAAGTGTTTGCTGAAACTCCACATCCTGTATTTTGGATATGATATCTTTGGATATGGAAATCTCCTGACCGTTATCATCTATTGTTTTGATATTGGCAATAACTTTTACCCTGTTCTTGTCGATACCATATTTATCCGCAAATTTGGCACAAATCTGATTCTTCTTTTCAGGAGTATAATCATAAGGAGATACATTCCATATAACCTGTGCTTTCGCATTCTGTGGCAATTCTACTTTTCTCATTATCGTATTTTTGATATATATATTTTATACCACAAAGATAAGATATTATTATTTAATAATCAAATTTTTTACAACTTTTTTATTAAAATTCTTGCATACGTTTCTTTATTGTTCAACGTAAACCTATGACCATAATGCGGATTGTCTTTTATATATCTATCAAGACCTAATATCTCAAACTGTTTGGGATTATATTTGTCCATAAATGAAATAGGAACACCCATCGCACCATCATAATCCTCTGGTATATCACACGTTTTGTCAACGTTTATGGCATCATAATTGTCATACCTCGGATATGCCTCTGGATTGTATTTACGAAACAGCACCATATTCTCATGGTATTTTGATATCTGCAGAGTTGTATACCAACATATTGCAGGAACCTTGACCACTCCATTTTTAGACTGATAGGTATCTGGAACATC
>Ga0116191_1001860_pt1 | contig 16598 bp, 14 predicted proteins | sample AD_UKC111_MetaG_FD_89897 | JGI IMG/M metagenome (GOLD analysis project Ga0116191, IMG submission 89897) | Active sludge microbial communities of municipal wastewater-treating anaerobic digesters from Hong Kong - AD_UKC111_MetaG | ecosystem: Engineered > Bioreactor > Anaerobic > Digestate...
GGAGGTCCTACAGCGCCAAGCCTACGGCTTCCGCAACTTCAACAACTATCGCTGGAGGGTTAAGGTATTGTGTTCTTGATCAGCTCTTCACCACGGGGGTGCCCCCATTCTTGGCGTAGAGCCTCAATGTGCTGACAATAAAGAGGAAGAACTGGCGGAGAGAGAGGGATTCGAACCCTCGATAGAGTTACCCCTATACACGCTTTCCAAGCGTGCGCCTTCAACCACTCGGCCATCTCTCCGGGGGTGGTCTACAAATCGAAGAGCGGGCAGTATGCCGCCCGCTCTCTCAGTTTAGCATGCGGCCCGTTCAGGCCAAATCGAACTTCTCCTGGTGCAGCAGCGGATCGCCTGTCACCAGCACCGGCCGCTTCAGGACTTCCTCGATCTCCTCGAGATACGTGTTTGCGGTCGACTTGAGCACCTTGGCCACTTCGGGGTGGACGCGCAGCACCACTTCCTTGCCTTCCACGTCTCCAGCAATGCGGTGCGCTTCCTGCAGGATCTCGCCGATGACCGTCTGCGGGCTCTTCACGTACCCGGCGCCCTCGCAATACGGGCAGGGCGCGCACAGTGTGCGCTCCAGGCTCTGCTTGACGCGCTTGCGCGTGATGGCTACCAGCCCGAAATCGTTGAACTGGAGGATCTTGTACGGCGCGCGGTCGCTTCGCATGGCCTCTTCCAGAGCCTGCATCACCTTCTGGCGATTCTTGCGCTCGTCCATGTCGATGAAATCCACCACGATGATGCCGCCCAGGTCGCGCAACCGCATCTGCCGCACGATTTCCTTGACAGCCTCCGTGTTGGTCTTGACGATGGTGTCTTCCAAGCGGTTCGACTTGCCAACGAATTTGCCCGTGTTCACGTCGATGGCCACCAGGGCTTCGGTCTGGTTGATGACGATGTAGCCGCCGGACTTCAGCCAGACTTTCGGCCGCAGCGCCTTCTCGAGTTCCGCGGTGATATTGAAGGCGTCGAAGATGGGTACCTCGCGCGTCCACATCCTCACGCGTGAAACCAGCGTGGGCTGGAAGCGTTCGAGGAAGCGCAGCACGTCCTCGTACATCTCCTCGTTGTCCACCCAGATGGTTTTGAAGCTATCGGCGAGTTGATCGCGCAGGATGCGCTGCACGAGCGTCACGTCGTGGTAAATGAGGGCGGGCGCGGAACGCTTCTCGGCCTTCTGGCGGATGTCCAGCCAGAGGTTGAGCAGGAAGTTCATGTCGGCGGCGATTTCTGACTCCGACCGTCCTTCTCCGGCCGTGCGCACAATGAAGCCGCCGGGGATTCCGACTTTGTGCGCCTGCAGGATGCGGCGCAGCCGCGCGCGTTCTTCGTCGCTGGCAATCTTGCGGGAAACGCCCATGTGCTCGAGCGTCGGCATGAAAACCACATACCGGCCGGGCAGAGCAATGTGCGAGGTGATGCGGGCGCCCTTTTGGCCGAGAGGCTCTTTGGCGATCTGCACCAGAATCTCCTGACGCTCCTTAAGCAGGTCCGTGATGGACGGCTGCGGAGCCTTGTCACCTTTGGGTACAGCCTCCTCCTGCTGGCTGCGCGGAGCGTGGAGCGGCGCTGGACGGCCTTCGGGACGCGTCTGATGGGCTTCGAGTTCCCCACCGCGCATCTTGCGGCGCATCCGGCGCGACATACGGTGCATGTAGCGGGCGCCCGGCTCACGCACCACGGCGCTGCAACTCTCGGTTTCCGACGCTGCCGGCACGGCCTCGTCTTCTCCGGCAGACTGTGCAAGCTCACCTTCGACGGTCTCGAGAACCTCCTCGGTCAGATCCTCACCGCTGCTCGCGGCCTCGGGTTCTGCTTCCTCCGCCGGTTCCGCCACCGCCTCCGGTTCAGCCGGCGGTTCTGCCGTCGATTCGGCAGCTTCAGCCGGCATGACCTCGGGCTCTGCGGCTTCCGGTTCAGGCGCCACCTCCTCCGGCGCCGCGACCGGCTCCTGCACAGCTTCGGCAGGCGGTTCGGCCGCAGTCTCCACCGCTTCAAAGGCCTTGGGTTCAGGCTCCGCTTCCTCGGCGGCCGCAGGGCGCTCCTCGTTACGGGAGTACTTGGCGAGCGATTCGCCGGGAAGCAGTTCGAAACTCTCCTCGGACGATGCCGTGGTCTCGGGCTCGGCGGCTGGCTGCACCGGTTCATCGGTGCGCAGCCAGCGCAACCCGCTCGCTCCGGACTGCTGGGCGTACTTGGATTCCGGGAAACCGCGCCCGCGGGATCGCCGCCTGCGGGAGCGGCGTCCGCGAGGATCGCGATCCTGTTCGGCCGGTCGCGCAGGCTCTTCGCCGGGCGCTTCGGCCGCGGCCAGTCCGCCGGGAGCCGCGGCACCCGCCGCCTCTTCTGCCGGAGCCTGCTGTGAAACGCGCTCCCGCTCTCGCGAAGGGCGCTCCTCGGAACTCGGCCCGATGCGATCGTATTCTTCGTTCTCCTCGAAGAAATCGGAAACGTAAAGGAATGCGTCTCGCTCCAGGCCCAGGTCGACGAACGCCGACTGCATGCCCGGCAACACGCGTGTCACGCGGCCTTTGTGGATACTACCGGCCAAGGAATACTCGTTGGCCCTCTGAAAGAAAACTTCAACTAGCTGATCGTCCTCGAGCATCGCCACTTTGGTCTCGTGGCGATTGGAGGAGATAACCAATTCTTTGCTCATGCACTCTCTCCCATGAGCGGCGAGGGAACGGCATGAGGAACGAGCAAAGGCCCGGGGAATGCGGAACGCGGCGGTTGATTTTCAACCTCTGCGGCCGTGCATTCACTTCTGCTTGCGCGGGGGGCATGGAGTTGTCTCTTACATGCCCGCCAGCTGCGGGAACCATTGAGAACTGCCTGTCGCCTGTCCGTGACGTCGTGCGAAGCACCGAAACGCCACTAACACAGGTGCAAAAACTTGTCGGGTCCCCGCGTTTGACTCGCGCAGCCAAACCCGTAAAACTCGTGAAATCCTCTTGCCGAGCCGCCCGGCCGCTTCAAATCACGAAACGCCTTAACCGGACGTTGTTTACCAGTCCCAACATCATAAATGTCGAAAGGACGTTGGAACCGCCTGATGTCATCAGCGGCAGGGGAATGCCCGCCACGGGCATACGTCCCACCACCATGCCCACGTTCACCAGAACGTGGAATAGAAACACAGCCGCCACTCCCATGCAGATGTACATGCCGGCCCGGTCGGGGGCCATCTGGGCATTCTGAATCATCTGCATCAAAAGCAGAAAATACAATCCCAACACCACTATAACGCCCACGAAGCCATGTTCTTCGGCGAAGGCCGAGAAGATGAAGTCCGTGTGGGGTACCGGCAAAAAACGCAACTGCGTCTGCAAGCCCCGCGTCACGCCCATACCCCAAAGGCCGCCGGAGCCGATCGCAATCTTCGACTGGATCACCTGGTAGCCGGAACCTTTAGGATCGCTACTGGGATCCATGAAACTCACCAGCCGGGCTTTCTGGTAATCCTTCAGGAAATAATAACCCACCGGCAGCACCAAGACCGCAGCCAGCATAATCGCCAGCGCATGCTGCCAGCGCATGCCCGCCAGGAACAAACCTGCCGCCAAAGCCGGAAGGAACGTAAGCGCCGTGCCGAGATCGGGCTGCCGCAACACCAGAAAAAAAGGAATCCCGACCAGGCCTCCCAGCTTTAACACATCGCGCCACTCGGGCCGCTCGCTCTTCAACTCAATCAAGTACCGCGCCACGAGCAGAACTAATACTATCTTAACGAATTCGGAAATTTGAAGGTGGAAGCCGCCGAAAAGGGGAATCCAACGTCTTCCCCCGAAAACGGTCTTGCCCGCCACCAGAACCACGATCAGCGTGAAGACGGAGATCCCGTACATCAAGGGCACCTGGCCGAGCAAGGTGTGGTAGTCGACCGACGAAATCACCCAGAACAGCACTACACCGAGTCCCACGGCGATCAACTGCTTCCACCAGGCATCCCGCCACCCGGTGTCGTGTGTGGCGCTGTAGATCTGCAGAACGCCCACGGCGCACAACACCAGCATCAGGACCAGCAGCGGCCAATCGAAATCACGCATGGAACGGTAGCGGGCCATGTTTCAGTTACCTCACGCCGGAAGGGGCCGCCGGCAAATGCGGGGCCGGGGCCATGGGAACCTGGGCAACCAGAGATTTCGGCGGCGCCAGCCGCATCTTCTTGTCGAAATAAGCTTTGATCACGTCTCTGACGATGGGCGCGGCGTAGTTGCCATGAGCGCCTTCCTGCCACAGGGCCACGACTACAATCTCCGGATTGTAGCGCGGCGCAAAACCCACGAACCAGGCGTTATCCTTCATCTCACTGCCCAACTTGGCGTTCTTCAGGTATTCGTTCGATGCCAACTGCGCGGTGCCGGTCTTGCCGCACACTTCGATTCCAGGCAGGCGCGCCGACCCGCCTGTGCCGCCCTCGTTCACTACGCCGTACATCCCGTTGATCACATCGGCGACATGCTCGAGGTTCAGCTGCCCACGACGCGCTGGCGCCGGATGCGTGCCCTCCTTGACCAGATGCGGCGTACACCATATGCCGCCCGTGGCCAGCCCGCCGATGGCGCGTGTCAGCTGCAACGGAGTCACGGTGAGGGCACCCTGGCCGATGGACACCGAGATGGTTTCGCCGGCGTACCACTTCGAACGCTGCGTCCGGATCTTCCACCGTGACGACGGCACCAGGCCTTCGGCTTCGTTGGGAAGATCGATGCCGGTTTTGTGTCCCAGGCCTGCCATTTCCGCATACTCGGCGATCTTGTCGATGCCGGCGCGGTTGCCCGCGTTGTAAAAGAACACGTCGCAGCTTTGCACGATGCCCCGATGCACGTCCACTGTTCCGTGGCCGCCCTTCTTGTGGCACTTGAAATAACGCCCATAGAAGCTGGCGCCGCCCGAACAGTGTACGGTGTAGGTTTCGTCGATGGCACCGCTTTCGAGAGCGGCTAGCGCCACAATCGGTTTGAACGTCGAACCGGGCGCCAACTGCGCCTGAATAGCCCTGTTCAGCAGCGGGTTGTCCGGATTCTCGATGAGCTCTTTCCAGTCTTTGGAGCGAATGCGGCCCGCGAACTTGTTGGGGTCGTATGCCGGCCGGCTCACCATGGCCAGCACTTCGCCGTTGCGCGGATCCAGGGCCACAACCGCTCCCTTGCGGTTTTCCATGGCCAGCTCCGCCACCACCTGGAGGTCAAGATCAATGGTGAGCTGCAGGTCTCTGCCGGGTACCGCTTCTTTCATGCCGATAACCTGGCGCTCGCGGCCGCGGTTGTCCACCACCACGCGGCGCTGTCCGTCGACGCCCATCAGAATGTCGTTGTATTGGCGCTCGATGCCTACTTTGCCGACCACGTCGCCCTGCTCATACTTGGCGAAATCCGGAGAATTCAGCTCGTTCTCGCTCACCTCGCCCACATATCCGATAACGTGCGCCGCCAGGTCGTCGCGCGGATACAGGCGGCGCTGCGCGTGGATCAGTTCCATCTCGGGGAACGATTCCGCGTCGCGGTGTGCTTCGACAAAAGCCAGGTCCGCCGCCGTCAGCTCTTCCTTGATGATGATGGGCTCGTAACGGGGCCGCGACTTGAAACGCTTCAGGCGCGCAGACAGTTCATCGGGGTCCAGGTTCAGCCCTTCGGCGATGGCGGCCACGTGTTCGGGCTTGAGATTCTCCCGCGAGAGAATCAGGCTGAACGACGAATGGTTGTCCACGATCACGCGGCCGTCGCGGTCGAGGATCTTGCCGCGCGGCGCAAGAACGGGCAAGGCTTTGATGCGATTACGCTCGGCCTGCTCGTTGTACAGGGCCGGATTCTGCACCTGCAGGTCCCAGAAGCCAGAAATCAGGAACAGAAATACGGCCACCAGGAGGTACTGAAAGAAGGCTATCTTGCCCGTGGCGAACTTCAGGTCGTCCCTGAACTGCGGCTTGACGGGCACCTCTTCCCGTTCGCGCTCGTTGTAATACACGCTCACGTGAGAAGAACTCCCATCAACTAGTTTCCTTCAACTTGTCCAGGAAATGAAAGAGGGGCAGCGCCACCAGGGCGTTAAGCACACCCAGCATCAGCGTTTGCGTCAGGTCGAACCCGAGTTGCTGGCCAAGCAGTGCCCGCGTCAGCACCCAGTAGAAGAACTGGTGGAAGAAGAAGAAAAAGAATCCGAGGATGAAGCGCAGGACCGGGTTGTCCACCTCGAATCGCATGCTCACGTTGCCGGCAAAATAGCCCACCAGCGTTTTGACGATGCCGAACATGCCCAGCGGCTGGTGGGAGAGCGAATCCTGCACCAGGCCGATGCCCGCGCCGATGAACGTGCCCGCCAACGGCTGCCGCCGCATGAGCGAGAAATACACGGTCACCAGGAGCGGGAGCTCGAGGTACGAGAGGTATTGGAAAAACAACGGCACGTAGACTTGAAACAGGATGGCGGCGAACGGCACCACGAGCGTAACCCAGACGCTGAAGTGCGAACTCGTCTTGCGGGGCTTGTCCAACAGCAAGTGCTCGCTGTAGTCGTTCATGGTCGGGTGGGCGGCGGGCCTTCCACGGGATTCTCGGGGGGCTTTTCAGGGGACCCCTCGGGGGCATTTCCGGCAGGCTTCTGGACGGGCTTCGGCTGCGCGGGAGGCTTGATGTTGAAATTCGGCGTTCCCGGCCCGCCAAATACGTGGCCCTGCGCCTCGCCGATCCGCTTGTACTGCTCGCGCATACGATCCGCGTCCGTGTTCAACACCAGCGGAGTTTGCGTCTTTTGGGCGGCGGCATCCGCGGGCGTCTCGGGCGGCCGCGGAAGCAGAGGAGCAGCTTGGGCGGATGCCTGCGCGGCCGGCAACTGCTGGTGGACCCCTTCGAGCACGATCAACACTTCTTCCAACCCGCTCTGGAAGCCGCTGGGAACGATGTAAATTTCCTTGAACGTTCTGCCGGCGCGCACTACGTTGGCGGCTCCGACGGGCAGCCCCTTGGGAAAGACGCGGTCGTCGCCGGAGGTGAAGAACAGTTCGCCTTGTTCGACTTTCTCCTCGTTTTGCACGTAGTCGACTAGGCACGTGCTATGCCCCTGGCCTTTCAAAGTGCCATGCACGAGGTTCTTCTGCGATACGACGCCGGCGGCGAAGCTCGGGTCCGTAATCAACATTACCTGCGAAGCGGTGGGGTACACGGCCAGCACTTTGCCCACGATCCCGTCGGGTGTGATGACCGCCATGCCGTGCAGGACTCCGCTTGTCGATCCGCGGTCGACGAAGACCACCTTTGAATTCGTGCCGGTACCCGTGCCGATGATTCTGGCGGCGATGGTTCGCGACGGGCTGCGCGACTGGAAAGCGTTCAAGGCGCGGGCGCGGTCCGCCGTGGCCAGTTCGCTCTTCAGATACTGATTCTCGAGTTTCAGTTTGCCGAGTTCGGCTTCAAGCTGGCGGTTCCTTTCGCGTACGCCCACCAGCAGGAAATAATTCTCCAGCACGCCCACGGTGTTCGAGCGGCCCGCTTCGAGCAAGCGCGCCGTGGGCGTCACTGCGGTGATCGCCCAGACACGGATCAGGCGCACGTCCTGGTTGGTCCTGACCTGATAGCCAAGCAGCAACAGCTGCGCCAGGATCACCAACAGCAGCACCGTCAGATTACGGTAGCGACTGACTGGGAATTCCATGGCTTTCGACGCCGCGGCGCGTATGCGCACGCGCTATTCGATGGCGATCCTCCGGAGCAGTTTGAATTCCGTGAGCATCTTTCCGGTGCCGAGCACCACGCTGGCCAGCGGGTCGTCGGCGATCGACACCGGCAGCCCGGTTTCCTCCCGGATGCGTTTATCCAGGTTCTTGAGCAGCGCACCGCCGCCGGTCAGCACGATGCCGCGGTCGCTGATGTCGGCGCTCAGCTCGGGCGGCGTTCTTTCGAGCGCCACGCGAATGGCATTCATGATCGTGGCCACGCATTCTCCAAGCGCCTCACGGATCTCGCTGTCGTCCACCGTGATGGTCTTCGGAACGCCCTCAATCAAGTTGCGCCCCTTGATCTCCATGGTCAGCGGTTTTTCGAGCGGGTACCCCGATCCGATCTGGATCTTGATCTGCTCGGCGGTGCGCTCGCCGATCAGCAGGTTGTACTTCCGCTTCAGGTACTGCATGATGGCTTCGTCCATCTCGTTGCCCGCCACCCGCACGGAACGCGAGTAGACGATGCCGGAAAGCGAGATGACCGCGACGTCGGTGGTGCCACCACCGATGTCTACCACCATGTTGCCCGAGGGTTCCGTGATCGGCAATCCGGCGCCGATCGCCGCCGCCATGGCCTGCTCGATCAGGTGTACCTCGCTCGCCTTGGCGCGATACGCCGAATCGACCACCGCGCGCTTTTCCACCTGTGTGATCTCGCTCGGCACGCCGATGATGATTCGTGGATGCACCAACATCTTCCGTCCATGGGCCTTCTGGATGAAGTAGTTCAGCATCCTTTCGGTCACCTTGAAGTCGGCGATCACGCCGTCCTTCATGGGCCGGATGGCGACAATGTTGCCGGGAGTGCGTCCCAACATCTCCTTGGCGTCGTGTCCGACAGCCTCCACCTCGCCATTGTTCTTGTTGATGGCGACAATGGAAGGCTCGTTAACCACAACGCCTTTACCCTTGGCATACACCAGGGTATTGGCCGTCCCCAGATCGATGGCCAGATCCGAGGAGAAAAGACTAAACAAGGAGCGGATGTTCATGCTGGAGTCGAGGGACGGCGGGAACCGCGCAATCCCCTCAAAGCGTAACACAATGCGAACCGCGCTTCAACGCACGTCGACATCGGAATCTTTTATTTTCAATGCGCTACGGCTGTTGCTGCATTTCGCTACAATGGAGGCGTCGTGAACGGCCGCCGTTGGTTCCTATTTACAAGTGTAGGGTTTCTGGCCGGGTGCCGCAAGAAGAGGGCTTCCGGCTACCCGGGTTACGCCTTCGTCTCGAACCATGAAGGACGCGCCGTGGCGGCGATCGACCTCAACATCTTCGCCGTCACCAAGCACATTGCCATGGATGCCGCCCCGGGTCCAATCCTGTCGCATCCCGGACGGGAGGCGGTCTATGTGCTGGCGCCCGACGCCGGAATGCTGGTCGAGGTGGAGACGACATCCTTGGCCGTGCGGCGCAAGGCGCACGCAGGCGCTCAGGCGGTCGACATGCGCTTCAGCGGCGACGGCCGCCATCTCTGGATTCTCTGCAAGCAGCCCCGCCAGCTCATGCGCGTGCTCCTGGACACGCTTCAACCGGACGGTACGATCCAGCTCGCCGGCGATCCCACCAGCTTCGAAATCTCGCCCGCCGGCAATCTCGGAGCCGTGTGCTTCGCCAACGAGGGCGCAGTGAGCCTGGTGAATCTGGAAGCCATGCACACCCGGCCGCCCCGGCAACTCGGCGAGAGAGTGACGAAGGCGGTTTTCCGCAAAGACGGCAGGCTGTTGCTGGTTGGGGTGACGAACAAACCCTCGCTGGCCGTAATCGATCCCGCCATCGAACAGGTGATGGTGCGCTTGCCGTTGGCGATGGAACCGCAGAACTTCTGCTACAAGGCCGACGGGGGCCAGTTGTTCATCAGCGGCCCCGGCATGGACGCCGTCACCGTTGCGTATCCGTACACTACCGAGGTCGGCAACACGGTCCTGGCCGGCAACGCGCCCGGCTGCATGGCCGAATGCTCGAAGCCGGGATATCTTTTCGTGGCCAACCCGGGATCCGGCGACGTGAGCATTTTGGATATCGAAACGCTTCGCGTGGTTGCGCGCGCCAGCGTGGGCGCCGATCCGGGAGCGATCGTCATCACTCCGGATAATCAATATGCCCTGGTGCTGAACCGCCGTAGCGGAGACATGGCGGTGATCCGCATCGCCTCGATTTCAGCGCGCCGGTCCCGCGCGGTAGCGCTGTTCACGGTCATCCCGGTGGGCTCCATGCCGGTCGGCGCGGCCATTCGCCGCTTCTGAACCGGCGCCTGCGCTCCTATTCCGCGACCAGAACCTTGGTGACCTCTCGCAGACGCCGCAAGTCCGCCGGGGCGATGCCGCTGTCCGTGATTACCAAATCGCAGCTCGCCAGTGGGCAGACACTGTAAAGCGCCTCGCGGCCGATCTTACTCGAGTCCACCACCAAGATCTTTTCCCTTCCCGCCGCCAACAAATCCTTCTGAAACTCCGGATCGTAGACCATGGCGCCCTTAGTGAACGACACGGCCGCCGCCCCAAAGAAAACCTTGTCGGCGTGGATACCGCGCAGCGCTTCACCTACTTCGTGTCCCACCAGGTCGTGGCTACTGTGCCTGTAAGTGCCGCCGGTGAGCACGACGCGCACATGGCTTGCCCCGCTCAGTGAGTCCAGCACGGCTAAAGAAAACGTGAACACGGCGACGTCCTTGTGCCTGCCAAGATGCCGTGCGATGTAGAGGGTCGTCGTGCCCGAATCCATTACCACGGCTTCCCCGTCCTTTACCAGCGCCGCGGCCGCCCTGCCGATACGGTCTTTCGCCTCTGAACACTGCGCCGAGCGGTCGATGAAGGTCTTCTCGATCGCCGCGCCGCGCGCCATCATGGCACCGCCCGGGATGCGGATCACCTGACCGGTCGCGGCCAGCCTGGCGAGATCCCTCCGCACCGTCATTTCGGAAATGGAGAATTGCTTAGCGATTTCCGCGATTGAGGCGCTGGTGCGATTCCGCAGCAAACCGAGCACCTCGTCGCGCCGGGCCGTGTTATGTTCCGCCAATGTTCGTACCTCGATGTTCGTGAATGCAGCTCCAGTCACCGGAAAAGGCGGCGTCCGGAGTTGCGCTTTAGGTTCTGCCTGAGAATCTACTTATCGTAATACGTTCACCCGGCGTCCGAGACTGCCTCTCGCCCGTCCAAGGTGAACCACTTAAGGCACCTTGGCTCCCGGCATGGCGCGTAAGTAAGGCGCCTCGCGAAATCTAGTGCCCTCCTTAGATAGTTTGATCGCCCACCAGCCGATAACCAAGAAGAAGAGAGGAGTCCGAATGCTCCGAAGCGCTATTATCGCACCCAACACCAGTCTGGCCGAGATGCTGAATGCACGGCTCAAAGAAGTAGGCGGCATAGAAGTTATCCGCCGTCTGGACCATTATCCTGACGAAACTGGGCTGCCAAGGGTCCTGCGCGGATCGGCGCCGCAGGTTGTGTTTCTAAGCGCAGAGAACATGACGCACGCCGCGCGGGTGTCAGCCGCCATTGAGTCCTTCGCCCCCGGCACGCAGGTGGTCGCCATACACAGCGAAATGGATCCGCAGCTGTTGCTGGAGTTGATGCGAGCGGGAATCCGGGAGTTTCTGCCAGCCCCCTTCGAGCGCCAATTCGTTTACGACACGCTGCGTCGCGTGGCCGACGCACTGGACAAACATCCGCCGGCCATACAGGCGACCGATCAGATCTACGCGTTCCTGCCCTCCAAACAAGGTGTGGGCACGACGACGCTGGCGGTGAACTTCGCGGGAGCCCTGGCGCGCCGGCCGGACCACAACGTTCTGCTTGCAGATTTCGACCTGAACTCGGGGCTGGTCGGATTCATGCTGAAGTTGGAGCGGGGCCACTCCGTGGTAGACGCGGCGGAGCACTCTTCCCACCTGGACGAAACGCTTTGGCCTCAGATGATCTCGAGCGTGGGGCGGCTGGATGTGCTGCAATCCGGCAATATGAATCCCAGCTGCCGCATCGAGCCGCCGCAAGTGCGGCACATACTGGATTACGCACGGCGCAACTACAAGGCGATCTGCGCGGACCTGAGCGGAAACATGGAGTTGTACTCGATCGAGATCCTGCACGAAGCCACGCGAATCTTCCTGGTTTGCACGCCGGAGATCCCCTCGCTTCATCTGGCCCGCGAAAAGCTGAATTTTCTGCATAGCCTGGAAATCGGCAGGAACGTCGACGTGCTCATGAATCGGGCGCAGAAACGAGGCATGGTTTCGCTGACCGAAATCGAACGGCTGCTGGGGCACAAGGTCTTGATGTCCTTCCCCAACGATTACAAGGGAGTGCACCACTCGCTCACCATGGGGACCTTCGTGCAGCAATCAAGCGAGCTCGGCAGGTCATTCAACTCGTTCGCTAAGACTGTTCTCGAAAGGCGACAGCAATCCGACGCTCCAAAGCGCCGCTTTGTAGAGTACTTCTCCATTCTCCCGGCACGTTACCGGCTGCACGAGAAAGGTAGATAACGGCTTAGTTGAAGCGGTGCGTGGGACGAGGAAAACCCGGGTGGAAGAAGTCCGTGGAGAGTTCCAGGCACCGGGCGCCAGACCGCAACCGCGCTTGCTCAAGGGCTTCCCGGGCCAATTCCGCGAGCGCCGAGGCATCGGCCTCCACCCTCGCGTTTACCACTATGGTCGCTTCCTTGCCAAGGATGGGCGGCACCTGGTCGCGCCAGTCGTCCTGCCCGCCCGAGGTGGAACTGATCTTCACTTGTTCGGCTCCGCAACGCACCAGGAACTTCACATGGCCTACAGGTAGATGGCGTTCCCGAATGCCGTCGAGCAGGCCGCTCATCAGCGTCACTACGGCCTCGCGCAAGCGTCCCGGGGGCGCCGCCAAGCGTACTTGCTGATCGAGCCAGGCCAATTTTCCTTCGCCAGCGCCGTAACGCGCGTAATCGATCTCAAGCGCTCCGCCCCCAGAGGAGCCGTCCTGCGTTTCGAGCAACCGCAGCCACGCGGTGATCGCATCGCCATCCAGCGAGTTCTGCAGATGCACAATCTTCGACGGGAAGCGTTCGCGCGCCGCTTGCGCGATGCGCTGGGCCTGATCGGGATCCAGGAGGTCTGCTTTGTTGAGGATCAACAGGCCGGCTTCCTCGATTTGCTTGTCGAAAATGTACACCACATTGTCGCTGAAAGGCATGGCTTTACCGTCCAAACGCCGCTTGAGGAGTCGAAGGTCGGTGAAGACCGACAATGTGGTGCGCTGGGTGGGTACACGCTTCAGTTCGACCAGGGGTTTCATGACGGTGGCGACCAGGTCCGCGCACGACCCCACGGATTCGGCGAAGATGACGTGCGGCATGGCCGAGCGTTCCAACTCGTCCAGGCGGGCCTCCAGATCGTCATAGTGGCAGCAGAAGCAGCCGCCGGTCACTTCCACCGTCGGAACGCGCGCGCCGGCGACGAACGCGGTGTCGACCAGGTACCGTCCCTGATCGTTCGTCACCACGCCTACCCGGGCGCCTCGCGCCATCAGGTGTTTCACGGCTCCGATGATCGCCGTGGTCTTCCCGCTGCCCAGGAAACCGCCGACAAGGTGTAGCTGCATCGCGGTCTACAGATACCGCCCGATTTCGGCTTCGAGCTCTTTGCGGCTAGGGATGATCGACGAGAATTTCAACTCGCCGTTGATGAGCAGCGCGGGCAGGTTCTTGAGTCCCAGTTTCTTCGCCCGGCGAATGTTTTCGCGCTCGACCGTCTTGCGCTCCGCCACGTCCACGCGCCCCTGGAAGCCGGCGACCACGCCCTTGGCGGAGTCCAGCATATAGCCGCAAGCCGGACAAGTGTCCGCGTCGATGGTGTAAATCTCGACCAGGGGACGCGCCAGATGCGCATAGTCGGGCAGTGGCACATCGGCCGATTCATCCGCCGCCACGTAATGGCTAAGAAGATGGCGCACGCTGTCGGGTTGCCGCAACGCCTCCAGTACGCCGATGACGTTTTCTTCCGGCACGTCGTACGGCATGTCGCATCCGGGAGCGATCACCAGGTTGTGGTGCTCGACGCAGTCCAACAAATCCAGCACGTACTTCATGTTGTCCTGCTGCGTACCGTTCAGCATGGTCGAGCTGAGCGGAATGTTGCCGCCGATGGCGATGTTGTAACTGTCGGTGATCAGTTTGGCCTTGGGCAGGTCGATGTTCTCGTCGATGGAGATAGAATCCGGTCCCGTCTTGCACATCGCCTCAATATTCTTCGTGGCGTCGCCGCATACGAAGAATGAAGACAGGACGCCGGCCGCGCGCAGATGGGAGAAGATCTCGCTGAACGGCGCACTCAGCAGCGCCGTGAAGTGCTTCGGAGAGATCTGCGAAACCACCGGATCGACCACCGCGATCACGTCCATGCCGGCTTCGATGTAAAGGTCCGTCATGCGGCGGTTCACCGCCGCGGTGTAGGCGATAAGCCCGGCGGCGAATTCCGGATTGTCGTACATATCCAGGAACAGGTCCGAGCCGCGCAGGTGCGACGCGAGGGTGAATGGTCCGCAGACCAAGCCATAGAGGGCCGTCCTGCTGCCCACCGCCTGTTTCATGCGGCGCATGACGTCGAGCACCATGGGCACCCGGCCGTCGTCCGCCTCCGGCAACTTATCCGGGACGGCCGTCGTCGCCGCCAGGGGATGCGAAGCCACCGAAGGAGGCGCCTTGTCGGCCCAGACCAGGTTGCAGCCGAGGATCTCGGCTTCCACCTGCAGGTCGAACATGACCGGCTGGCCATCCGGCTGATAGCAGCGGTTCACCTCCATGAGCGAATCGAACAACTTCGCTCCATCGGTGAGCACCTCTCGCGCGCTATAGCCCTGAAACTTGCCGGCGTGGATACCGGCGAACGGCACCCACGGCACGCTATCCATCTTCTGGTGACGGAGCGTTCCCAGGAGCAATTCTTTGCCCGTCATAGTAATATCTCTTTCGTATTGATACAGCTATGTAGTCTTAGTTGCACTCCGCGACGAGCGGACCTGCGAGTTCCTTCAGGAAGAACAGCCGGCCGCACAGCGTCGGCATGAAGCTGGACGGAACCCAACGGTCGGGGCCGTACCGCAGTGTCATCCAGAGACTCGTGCCTTGCCACATCATGCCTCGCCCAAGCGTGCCGTCGGCACCGCCGATGATGCGGTCGGCCGACAGGAACAGGCCCGGACCGATCGTATTGGCCCGCGTGGGAACCAGCGTAGTGCGGCTCTTGAAGCTGGTGATGGCATTCTGCTCAATGGTGAGCGGGTGCAGTTTGGCGCCCAGCCGGTAGGTCTGTTTCTTCCATTCCTCGTCGGAAGAGAACTCGGCGGCGAAATGCGGTTCCCAAAAAGCGATGTGGCACACGCGGCCGATGCCGAAAACCACAATCAGCTCCGCGCCCGCGGCCTTCAGTTCGCCGATGCGGTCCGGGTAGGTGGGCAACAGTTTGCGGGTGGCGAACATGCGCTGCTTCTTGGGCACGGTCAGCTTGCCGAGAGGCCCATAAAACGCCTGCTCCATGGCGAACTGGAAGGCGCCAGGGTTGGTGGGCGGCAGGGTGTTTCCCTCCCCGTCGCTCCACTCGTCCATGTTGAAGCCATAGACGTGCTCGCAGGACACGCCCCACTCCTTCAGGAAGTAAACGGCCCAACGATACATGCCCATGGGGCCTACGGGAAGAATCAAGGCTATTTTCTTGCCTTCTTCGCGTGCGTTGGCGATGCGCAGCGCGATTTCGTGCCCCATGAAGGTGTCGAAATCCGCGAGCGTGTCGCAGGCTATCGGCGAAAACTTCTTGTGCCACCACGGTTGAGGCTGGGTGATGGATTCCGGCGCGTTCGCACAGCAGGCGTCAATCTTGGCCAGGTTCCATCCGGCCGGGAAGAAACCTTCAAGCAGCGAACCCTTCAGGGTGCTGATCAGATTGATATTAGCTTCTGGTTTGCTCATGGCGCATATGTCCTTCATCATGTTACCCAAAAAGCAATGAGCTGAGTCGAAGGGTCCGGGAACTCCCGCCAGGGGATTGTCGTATTACATATGCGGAGACTTCGCGCGTATGATCAAGTTTCTGTTGTGGTGCATCCTGCTGGTGCTGTGTTGGCCCCTGGCTCTGCTGGCCCTGGTCCTCTACCCGCTGGTGTGGATTTTCCTACTCCCGTTCCGGCTCCTGGGGATCGCGGTCGGCGGGGTACTGGAGCTTTTTGCCGCGGTGATTACCCTGCCGGCGCGGTTGCTCCGGCTGGGCGGCCGAGCCTGATAATCAAAGAGATGACCTCGAAGCAAAGCGTCGACGGATTTCTTGATCAGACGGTGATTGCCGTGGCGGGGGTCTCCCGCAGCGGCCGTGGCTTTGGCGCCATGGCTTACCGCGCGCTCAAGAGTGCCGGCTACAAGGCGCTGGCGGTGAATCCAAACGGCGGCTCTATCGACGGCGAGCCCCTCCATCCGAGCTTCGCCGCGCTGCCGGAACCGGCCGGTGCGGCCCTGGTCGTAACACCCTCCCGCGAGTCGGCCAAGGCCGTCCAGGACGCGGCGGCGGCTGGGATCCGCCGGATTTGGCTGCAGCAGGGCGCCGCATCGCCTGAGGCGGCCTGCTGGTGTCGCGCCAACGGCATCGACGCAGTATCCGGCGAGTGCATTCTCATGTTTCTCGCGCCGGACAAATTCCCGCACAACTTCCACCGCTGGATCTGGCGCAAGTTGGGCAAATTGCCGCGCTGAGATCACCGGCCTTCTGGCATTCGCACGTCGTCCCGCCGCTCCTCCGGAGTCACTTTGAGAGACTCGAGCTTTCCATCGCGGTAAACGCCTTCCACAGTGGTTTGCGCGGGCGCTCGCAGCTTGAACTCGACGTTCCACTTCTTCGGCCACGCCGGCAGCA
>Ga0116191_1001863_pt1 | contig 16551 bp, 9 predicted proteins | sample AD_UKC111_MetaG_FD_89897 | JGI IMG/M metagenome (GOLD analysis project Ga0116191, IMG submission 89897) | Active sludge microbial communities of municipal wastewater-treating anaerobic digesters from Hong Kong - AD_UKC111_MetaG | ecosystem: Engineered > Bioreactor > Anaerobic > Digestate | place...
GACCTGAAGCATTTTCTGGAAGAAACAAATGCTGACCTGGAACAGGAGGAAGTGCAGCAGATAGCGGACAATGTGCGCCTGGTGGGTGCAGATACCGACTTCGCCACCTTGCACCAAGTGTATGGCTGGATGGTGGATGGCGTCAACTTTACCCCCAAGAGCGGCGTAACCCGCAACGTGCCACTCATAGACTTTGAAAATACCGAACAAAATATCTTCCACGTGGTGAACCAGTTCACCGTGGAATATATGAACAATGGGCGCATGAAGAATCGACGCCCCGATATCATACTCTATGTAAACGGATTGCCGCTCTGCATCATGGAACTGAAAAATCCTGCCGACGAGGATGCCACCATCAATGATGCCTGGGAACAAATCAACATCAGATATTGGCGCGACATACCGCATCTGCTGCATTACTGCCCGCTGGCGTGCATCAGCGACGGCGTGAAGACACGTCTGGGCACCGTGCGCACGCCTTACGAGCACTTCTATGCATGGCGTAGGGTGAACGATGGCGACAAGGTATCAACCATGCCCTTCGAGGAAATGGCGACCATGGTGAAGGGCGTGTATGCCCCGGAGAGATTTCTGGAGATATTCCGCGATTACGTCTATTTCCAAGATAAAGAATACGACGGCGATGAACGCGAAATCGTTTGCCGCTATCCACAATTCTTTGCTACACGACTTTTGCGCGAGAGCGTGGTGGAATCAGTAGAGGCAGGCACCAACAAGGGTGGCACCTATTTTGGCGCCACAGGGTGCGGCAAGACATTCACTATGGCTTTTCTGGCCCGACAGTTGTCCATGCGATGCGCATCAAGAATAGGTTCGCCTACCATCCTGATGATTGTGGACCGTGATGACCTGCAGAAACAGGGTGCCAAACTCTTCACTAAGAGTAAAGAGTTTCTGGGACTCGGCGAAGTGAGCGTGGTGGAGAGCAGGCAGAAGCTGAGAGAAGAACTGGGCACTCGTGAAAGCGGTGGATTCTATATCTGCACCATCCAGAAGTTCTGCGACAGAGAAGACGACCCCGTGGGGCTCATCAACGAACGTTCCAACATCATCTGTTTCAGCGATGAAGCCCATCGTACACAGTTGGAGGGCGCTAAACGGCTGAAACTAAGCAAGCCCGGCGACGAGGATGAAAATACGGATACAAATAAGCTGTCACAGGTTGCCCCGAAAGACAATCAGTTGAAAGCAATACTCTCCAGACCTTATGCCGTGGTGTTGCGTGAAGCACTGCCGCATGCCACCTTCGTGGGATTCACCGGTACGCCGATAGCAGAAACCTATCAGACTTTCGGTGACGAGATAGACAGATACACGATGGATCAGGCTGTGGCAGACGGTATCACGGTACCTATCAAATATCATCCGCGTATTACCAAGGTGCTCTTCGATAAAAAGAAAATCAAGATGGTGGAGGACTATTATAAGCGTTGTGCCGATGAAGGCTCCACCAAGGAGGACATAGAGGCGAGCAAGAAGGCAATGAGCTCACTACAGATGATATTGGGCGAACCAGAACGTCTGAAACGTCTGGCGGTGGACATACACGACCACTATACGAAGGCATGCGCTGCTGACCCCGACAGGGTGCAGAAGGCGATGATAGTGTGCGCCAAACGAGAAATCGCGTATAAGCTACTGACGATATTCCAGGATAAATATCCCGAATGGTTCGAGATGAGGAAAACCCCGGAAGATACATCCACGACAGAAGAAGAACAGAAGGAACTCAGCGAGATGCCTACCATCGCCATGGTGGCGAGTGTGGGGAAAAACGACATGACGGACATGTACAATTATCTGGGCGGCGTGACCAATGACAAGCGCTCTGAGAAACTCGACGCCGCCTTTAAACAGGAGAAGAGCAACTTCCGTATCGTCATCGTGGTGGACATGTGGATAACGGGCTTCGACGTGGAATCGCTGACCTATCTCTATAACGACAAACCGCTGCAGAAGCATACGCTGATACAGACCATCAGCCGCGTAAACCGAAAATATCCGGGTAAGGAATATGGCATGGTGATAGACTATATAGGCATCCGCGACAACATGCGTGAAGCCATGAAAATGTATGGAGGCGGCGACAACACTTTTGCACCAACTCAGGATGATGTGGAACAGGCTACATTGCTCTTCCGCGAACAACTGGCCATACTCAAAGACTTATTCAAGGACTACGACCTGTCACCGTTCCTGAATCCCGATACCGACCCGGCAACAAGATATATGTTACTTGCCAAGGCAGCCGAATACGTTTTCGCGTCGGCTGAGAATATGAACATTGAATCGGGTGACGGAAAGAAGACGAAAAAGGTCATATTCAAGTCCTATTTCCTGCAGCATACGAAACGTATGCGTCTGGCTTACGACATCTGTCAGCCTTCGGGCTATTTGGGCGAAGAAGAGTCGGCGCTGGCTCAATGCTTCATGGCAATAGCTGGATTTGTGCGCAAGATGAGCGGCACCGATGCTCCTGATATGGATATGATGAACCGCCATGTGGAACGGATGGTGGAAGAAGCTCTGAAATACAACAAGGTTGAGAGTGTGCTTGAAATAGGCGAGGAAGAAGATATATTCAGTCCCGAATACTTTGAAAAGTTATCGGATGTGAAGATGCCAGCAACCAAGTTGGAACTGCTCGTAAAAATGCTGCGCAAGCAGATAAGTGGATACGGCAGGGTCAATCAGGCTGCCGCCAAGCGATATATGGAGATGCTGGAAGAAACCATACGGCAGTATCACGAGCGCCGTAAGCACCTGACGGCGGAGGAAGCCGGTGAAGCTCAGGAGGCCACATCGGCGGAGATAATCAAGAGCGCCACCGAACAAGCGCTGAAAATCATGAAGGATATGCAGGTGGATCGAGAGAGTTTCCGCAAGATAGACCTTACCTTTGAGGAGAAAGCCTTCTACGACATTCTGATGATGCTTCGCGATAAATTCAACTTTGTGTACGGTGAAGACAAAATCGTGGACGGCATCAAAATCAACGAAAAGTGCCGTCTGTTGGCTCAAAAGATAAAAGAAATCATCGATGTGAAATCAAACGTTGCCGACTGGCTCAACAATCAGAACATCCGTAATCAACTGAATTTTGAAATCAAGATTTGCCTGGTGAAGAACGGTTATCCGCCTCAGTACAGTCCAGAAGTGTTTAAACAGGTGATGGAACAGGTGGAAAACTTCAAGGAGAACGATGAACTGGATAATTCCAAGTTTGAGGATACGCGTCGCCATACTAATTATTGGGATAAAGATTTCAATCATGCGATGGTGAATTCGCCAAAGATAGGAGAGAAAGCGCAAGAGCCTCTAACGCTATCGCAGTGGATAGACCATGAAGTCAAAGCGGGAGCAGAGTCTGTCAGCTTGGATTCCATAGATGCAAACACCGTCTTTTTGGTCGGTTGCATACGCGATGTGGAACATTTCAAATGGATTTTCCGCAAGAATACCTATAACGTGAATGAAGCATTCTACAATGTGCGTCAAGGCAATCGGCATGGGGCAGTGACGCGTTCTCAAGATGTGGTACATGCCCAATATGCCCTGCTGTATAATCTTGACGACCCTAACCAGTATTTGGTTTATCGGCTTGACGAAATTCATCACGTTTGGGATGAAAAAGAAATGAGAGAGCACCAATATACAGAACCCCATGGCAAGTATTATATATACAGTCTGAAGGAACAGGTGAGTTGTCCAAATATAAACGTAGAATCGATTCTGAAAGATTCCAATGCAGATAAAGGTATGCCATTATTCTGCAAGAATAGTGAGTTAATCATGCAATAAATACGAATTCTAATAAAAATTATTGATATGGCACAGTGGAATAAAATTAAAATAATGCTTGATGATGGAACTGAGGCGGAAGCCCAGAGCCCCATTATTGTTTCTGCCAGTCGTAGCACAGACGTCCCGGCTTTTTATGCGGATTGGTTTTTCGACAGATTAAAGCAAGGATACTCTGCATGGATCAACCCGTTTAATGGTGTAAAAAGCTATGTATCATATCGTGACACTCGTTTCATCGTGTTCTGGTCGAAGAATCCTAAGCCTTTATTAAAGCATCTCAATGAATTGCATGAATTAAACATCGATTGTTATATCCAGTATAGTCTAAATGACTACGTAGACGAGGGATTAGAGCCCAATGTACCTGGTGTTGACATGCGAATCAAAACATTCCAAGAGTTAGTTCAGAAGTTGGGCAAAGGACATGTAATTTGGCGTTTCGACCCACTCGTACTTACTGATAATATAAACATCGATAAATTATTGGGAAAAGTGGCATACATAGGAGATCGACTCAAAGGCTATACAGAAAAAATGGTTTTTAGCTTTGTCGATATATCTCTCTATAATAGAGTGAAGAAGAATCTTGAAAAGGATAATGTCCATTACATAGAATGGACCGTAGATGGTATGAACGATTTTGCAAAACGTCTTTCTGATATGAATAAAGAGCATGGATGGAATTACAAATTGGCAACTTGCGCTGAGAAAATACCTCTTGAACGATATGGGATAGAGCATAATAAATGCATTGACGATGAGTTGATGATTCGTCTTGCTTTTAAAGATAGGGAACTTATGAAATTTCTTCATGTTGAAGTAAGAACAATTGAAAATGATATCTTTGGGACTGCACAGATTCCTGAACACGCAATAATTATTGATGATTTGCATTATGCAATAAAGAATAAGGATAATAAAGATAAGGGGCAAAGGGATTTTTGTGGTTGTGTGGTGAGTAAAGACATAGGCCAATACAACACATGCCCACATCAGTGCAAGTATTGTTATGCAAACACAAGCAGGGATTCAGCTTTGGCTAACTATAAACGCCATAGAGAAAATATATCATCAGATATGATCATTGGAGGGTAGGCTTATGGAAACTTATGAGCAGTTGATAGATGGTGTGCAATGCTTAACTCTGGACAAAATCATCGAGATATCAGAGAAGCTTTTGCCTGAAAATAAAAGGCAGGAACCGTGGAAATATGTAAACCACGGTGTAGACCTGTTGACATCTGAAGATGAGTTGAATGCTTATATGTTAGCTTATGGAGAGATGCACGATGTAAAATGCCGAGCTGCTTTCCAGAATTTCCCATTTGATAAAATATGTTCAAATATTGAAATTGTTGATTGGGGTTGTGGACAGGGTTTAGCTTCTTTGGTGTTCCTGGAAATGTTATCTGAGCGTAGTCTTCAGGATCTTGTGAAAAAGATCACTTTAATAGAACCTTCATCTGCTGCATTAAAACGCGCCCAACAGAACTTATGCCAAAAGGTTAACGGTGCAGCGGAAGTAGTGACTATCAATAAATATCTTCCTAGTGATGCGTCTATACAAAGCAATGAAATCACGGAATTTGAAAGCACCCAATCCAATACGATACACATCTTTTCCAATATATTAGATATACCTACGGTCAATTTAAAGAAATTGTCTCATATCGTCTCAATGGATAAAAGAAAGACTTATGTCGTTTGTATAGGTCCTCAAAATAAGAATTCATGGAGAATCAATGCCTTTGAAGGATACTTCCATTATGATAAGAACAATCTATTTACAAATATTGAGCGGACATTTTTTGCATATACACAAAGAACGAATCATCCTATCACTTGCAAAACAAAAGGATTCTATTTTGACAACAATATTTCGAAATGGGATGGTACAAACATATATCAAGAGTTAGAAGGGAAAAAAATTGATGGGCATTACATCGACGACTATTCATCCGCATCCACCCTTTTCAAAGACATATTTCCACAGTCTTTGCTAACCGTTTATGAGAAAATTCATAATCAGTTGGATTCCGAGGATAAACTGTTTCTTCGTCCTAATATAAATGGAGATAACCCTGATCTGGTTTTGTTTAAGCCACACGTAGGTATCGTCTTATTTGATGTCAATGATAATCTTTTTCCGGATATAAAGGCTGAAAAGGAGGAGGACATACAAAACAAAAAGAAAGAATTGTATTATACAGTTGAAGCTTATGCAAGCCGATTAATTGATTTGCATATTGCTTCTTTAAGAGAGAGAATCATAGAGAATAGTCAATATCTGAATATTATTAGGAAAGTTACTGTCTTTACGAAATATTCTGGACTAGAAGTATCTGATTTCTTTAACTTTGAACATCCATATATGTTTCTTTTGCCAGTAGAAAGAATAGATAAAAATTTGTTTCATAATATTTCGATGGAGAGGCTGAATCCTAATTTTACAGATGAATTTGCACAGTCTTTTCTTAACCTTATCTCTTCTAAGTGGCATTCCTACAGAGACGGGGTTAAAATAACCCTCAACGATAAACAGGCAGTATTGGCTAAAAGTACAGAATCAGAACATAGAAAAATTAAAGGTGTAGCTGGTAGTGGGAAAACCCAGGTTATGGCATTCAGAGCTGTCAATGCGATGACAAGAACAGGTAAACCGATTCTCATCCTGACTTTCAATATAACACTTAGAAATTATATTAAGTATAGAATAAATCAGATACCAGCAGATTTTTCTTGGAATAATGTAACAATTCTTAATTATCACGAGTTTTTTAATGCGCAAGCCCTTAATACAGGAAGGCGTGTGAGGAGTTTGGATGCTTATAATAGAATCGATTATTTCGATTTGGCCGGGGTGCCGAATTTCTCGGCAATATTTATAGATGAGGTTCAAGATTTTCAGGAGAATTGGCTCAGGATCATTCACGATACTTTTTTAGCAACGAATGGGGAATTCGTCGTTTTTGGTGATAAAGCACAAAATGTTTTTCACAGAAAATTAGGTGAAGATAATGAACCGGTAATTCCCAATGTACCTGGACACTGGAATCAGAGTTTGGATAAGGCCCATCGTTTCTTAAATGGTAAAATCTATAACTTGACACAAAGATTCAAGAATTATTTCATTGATAAAAAAACGGATATTGACTTGCAACTTGATCTGGATGAAAGCCAGTTCGTGAAGTATGCATTAATTACTTGCAAGACATCTGAAGAGAAACTTGGAAAATGGTGCATGCAAACTGTAAAGGACTTTGGACTTTCTGTTGAAAAGACAGTAGTTTTGGCATCTACCTCTGACCTTCTTCAGGCTATTGATTTTGAATATAGAAAATGCAGCGGCAAAAAAACAAAAATAACTTTTGCTTCAAAAGAACAGTATGATATGATAAGGTATAAGGGTGCCGCATTTTATAGATTAAACGACAAAGCGCTATCCAGAACGAAAAAACTTCATTTCACTATGGATTGTGACTGTCTTAAACTATCGACGATTTTTAGTTTCAAAGGATGGGAAGCTGATAATGTTATTCTATTTATCCAAAAAACAGAGCCTCCTGAGAAAGATACTTCACAGCCTAAACTGATCTATGAAGCTCCTGCCAATAGCATAAACCCAGAAATCATATATACAGCAATAACCAGAGCCCGAAAGAATTTATTTATTTTCAATTTTGAGAATGAAATGTATGACAAGTTTTTTAAAAATAACATTTAATTATGATGTACACACCAGAAGAGCGTAGAACAATTTTATATGTACTTTCCGAAGTTATGTTAGCTGATGGAATCGTACATCCGAAGGAGAAAGAATTCTTCGATAAAATTTATAATTCCATAGGAGCAAACATTACGGATTTATCCACAATGGAACATATTGATAGCCAATATGCTAAAGAAATCTTTGAACAAATGGATGATGAGAAAAAGAAATTTTTGTCAAAATCTCTCTTTGATATGGCGATGGCAGACGGTTATCTGGATCCGCGTGAGCAAAGAGTCTTAGACTTCTATTCGTCATGAATATATCTATTATTGTTTCAGCATCTGCAATAAAGGTATAAATTCGCGAGTGGCATTTTCGCCTATATCTATCATCTTATCTATATCAGTATCAAAAAATTTAAAGGTTAATAAATAACCTTTGCCGATTTCGTGCAAATCCGGATGGATATGAATATCAGCTTGATCACAATTATTTATGTATTTTTTATGGTCGGGACGTGATATCAACCAGTCAAGAAGACCATTGATAAATAAATTTTTATCCATGTAATTACTATTATCACTCTGCGAGAGATCAATAGCAATAATAACATCTGCTCCCATTTCATAGGCGACATCCACTGGTAAATTATTAAGCATACCTCCATCAACCAGCGTACGGCCATTTATTTTAATAGGTTGGAAAACGCCAGGGAAAGACATGCTAGCCCTCATGGACTTAGCAAGTGATCCCTTACTAAGATGCACCTCATGGATTTTACCTGATATAGTTCCTAAAGCAAAATAATATTGAATATCCACATATTCGGATACTTCCGTAATGTCAGTACCAATACAACAAAAGGGCTTTGGAAGGTTGTCTATTTTAGCGTCATTTGTTAATTCTTTCAACATATCTAATACTGTATTGTACCCCGTTATGGAACCAAAGGCAGTGAAAATACTATTTTTTGAATGAAAAAATTCTATTAACTTATCTGTCCGATAACCTAAATCATATAATCCCCCAATAATAGAACCGATACTTGTGCCTACTATGTAGTCAATTGGTATACCCATCTCCTCTATAACTTTTAATGCACCAACCTCGGCAGCACCTTTTGCGCCACCACCACCTAAAACCAATCCAATACGTGGACGATCCGTTACCAAGTCTTGCGAACGTTGAACATGATTTTCAAGGAGAAATTGTTTCTCGGCTTTTGTCTTTTTGGGCTCATAGTGTTTTATCCAAATAGAAAATTTCCTTATTGTTCTAATTGCTAATTTTATTGAATAAAGGTAGCTCTTCCATAATAAAAAGTAAGGTTTTGAATCCAAGAAAATTTCAACATTTTTGGTTTCTGTCCATAAAAATGCTATAAATTTTATTACATTGAAGGTCTTGCGACTAAGTGTGAAGTCTTTTCCTGTTCTCAAACGAGTAAAGACCTCATAGCTATGGAAATAATCTGTAATTTTCTTTGAAGTTTCTGTGGACAATTCGGACTTATTAGATTTCTTTTCTTCATTACAAAATTCATCAAATTCTTTATAGAAAGTATTAGCTTCCGGATTATTATAATGCTGAGGAAAATAATGATGGTCAATCTTAGTTTCAAGCCATTCCTTACTTATAATCTTTTTCCCTAAATTAAGGTCACAAATAATACTGATAAATTTCTCCATTTCAGTTAACCGAGAATCAATCTTCTGTAATTCCGACAGCTCTTTACCCTTTTTCCCAGTAAATATAATAGAATGTTCATCCTTGTTAAAACTTGTCGGATTAATAGAAAGTCCACTATTAATACAAAAATCAACATCGGGAGCCGTCACATGCAATAATATCATTTTTTTCCCTAACTTGATATCTTTTAGCAAAATTTTTGAAACAGAAGTCTTGTACGTCATAACATAATATTTTAAATGGTATTTTTGGGGTGTTCGTAAACACATCACAAAGATAAGTTTTTTTAAGGAAATTATATAATTTGGCAATGGTTATTTTAATAAAAATCATTTATAGCACGTAGTATTCTATAAAAAAGGTACGATTCTCACTGATTCTGTGGTGTTTATCTTTTGTGGGGATATATTTTTTGCATTTTAGGCTCAGTGGCGTTCGACGCTATTTTGTCTCAATTTATATTTATTTTTTTGTCATTTTCAACTCGAAAACTTAAAATTCGGTTTTTTATCTCAATATACTTCTTATTCGAAAATTTTATTTATATTTGCAAATTATAAGTAAGATGGCGGAAATACTTAAACGCCTGCCCGATGCTGATCCTAAGGATATCAAAAAGTTCGTTTATCAGATGGTTGATGAAGGGGTCTTGATGCATACTGGTGGCAAGACATACAGGGCCTACCATCTTAATGGGAAACAGAAATAGGGTGGTAAAAAAAAAGAAATGAAAAAGAAAATAAGAAACAAATAATGTAAATCATTGATAATCAATGGCTATTTCTTTTTCAGAACATCTTCTAAAAAATAAACAAATAAATAAACAAATAAAAGAAATGCTTATAGCATTGAATAAATAGACTTAATAATGAACCTGGGAATATACGAGCAGATCATCAATAAATTGTTTCGGAATAAGCTTGATGCTTTGGATAAGAAACAATACTTCATAGGGGATAAAGCAATCACGGCAGCTAATGCAGCCGACTATCTGTCACATTATCTTTTGCAGATTATCCAGCAGGCAATCACGCTGCTGCAGGTAGATGATGACGGCGTGGAGGAGAGCATCGACCTCGTGAACACGATTATCAAATTGCTGATAGAAGATTTCGAACTGAAAGATTTCGAAGATAATATCGTGGATGCAGAGGCCAAAATCCTTACGGCCGTAGTGGACAAAACAAATAATGACTATCCCGATATCGCTGCCCATATCAGAGACATCACACCGCAGACATTGCTGACCAAGAGTGCCCTGTTTACAGGGGGTAACAATTCGATAAGCATGGTGAGCGAACTGAAAAAGGAAATCCAGTCGTCGAACGAAATCTGCTGGGTGGTGTCGTTTATCAAACAGAGTGGTCTGCGGCTGATTCTCAATGATTTGCGCGAATTCACAGAGGCTGGAAATAAGCTCCGCGTGATAACGACTACTTATATGGGGGCTTCTGACTTCGAGGCGGTGAAAACTCTCGCATCATTGCCCAATACGGAAGTGAGGGTTTCTTATTCGTGGGAGGAGGAACGGCTACATGCCAAGACATATCTGTTTCTTAGGAATACAGGTTTCAACACCGCCTATATAGGTTCGTCAAATCTTTCAGGTGCTGCTATCACAAGTGGTGTGGAATGGAACGTGAAGGTGACGCAGATGGAACTGCCCAACATCATTTCATCCATACACAAGAAGTTTGATGCCTATTGGCGGGATGATGCTTTTGAAGCTTTTGACGAGGCGAAATTCAAGAAATCGCTCAACCATGCTGACGATGGGGCCGAAATAGATTTCAGCAGTCTGGACCTGATGAAGGCAAAGGATTACCAGAACGAGGTGCTCGAACGTCTGCAGGTGGAGCGCGACGTGCATCATCATTACCGCAATCTAGTGGTGGCGGCAACAGGCACGGGCAAGACGGTGATTTCGGCATTCGACTATAAGCGGTTTAAGGATACGCACGAGCGCGCAAATCTGCTCTTCGTGGCCCATCGCCCGGAAATACTAAAGCAGTCGCGCGACACATTCCGACAGGTGTTACAGGATGAAAACTTTGGCGATTTGTGGTATGGCGGACACGAACCGCAACAATACAACTATCTGTTTGCGTCGAAGGACACGTTAAACAATCGGCTGGACGAACTGAACCTGACGCCCGATTATTTCGACTATATCATCATCGACGAGGTGCACCATGTTGCCGCCGACAGTTATCGGAAAATTCTCAGCACCTTCACGCCGCAGATACTTCTGGGATTGACGGCCACCCCGGAACGTATGGACGGCACGGACATCACGCAAGATTTTGACGGGACGATCTCTGCCGAGATACGTCTGACGGACGCACTGAACAACAATCTTCTTTCGCCATTCCGCTATTTCGGGATATCAGATAACGTGGACTTGAGGGACGTGAAGTGGCATAACGGTCGTTATGACTCGGATGAACTTACGAAAATATATACCGCCAATGACAGGCGAACATCCGTGATATTCAATTCCATCATGAAATATCTGCCCAATTACAAGGATGCACGTGCACTCTGCTTCTGTGTGAGCAAGGAACATGCAGAATTGATGAAGTCGCAGTTTGTGATGAGCCATCTGAAGGCGGATTCCCTGACAAGCGATGATGACGAAAGACACCGTAAACAGGTGGTGAAGGACCTGAAAAACAAGAAAATCAATTACTTGTTTGTGGTAGACATCTTCAACGAGGGTGTGGATATACCAGCCGTTGACACCGTATTGTTCTTGCGTCCGACAGAGAGCTTGACCATATTTTTGCAGCAATTTGGACGAGGCCTACGCAAATGCGAAGGTAAGGAATATCTCACCGTGCTTGATTTCGTGGGTCAGTCGCGTGCGGAATTCAATTATCTCGACCGTTTCCGTGCTTTGATGGGACCTACATCGATGGGCGTCTCGGAAGAAATCAAAAAGGGCTTCCCGCATTTGCCACTCAATTGCTATATCGAATTGGAACGCGAGGCCAAACAGTATATTCTTGAGAATATAGACAATTATATCAAGTCATTCACGCGCAACAGAATCATCGACTCGATCAGACGATTCGAACAGAATTATGATGTGCCCTTGACGCTCTCCAACTTTGTGAAAATGACGAAGATTCCCCTGGATAAGATTTATCGGGGAAATAGAACGTGGGCGGAATTGTGTGCCATTGCAGGCAAGGATATAGAACCATCGCCCACTCACCACACCGAACTTGGCAGAGCCGTATATAAAAAGTGGCTCACCACGGATTCTTATCGCTATTTCTCGTGCATCGCCCGTTTGGCAGACAGCGGATTCTCCATCACAGAATCTTCGCTTAGCGAAAAGGAAAAGGCAATGGCACTGATGCTCTACTACGACCTTTTCCAGGAGGCGAACAGATACGCTTCGTTGCAATCCATGTTTGATGATTTGGCCGTCGACGGCAGCTTCGTTTCAGAGTTGCAACAAGTGGTTCACATTTTGATGGATCAGTGCGAAATGCCCGAACGTGAAGACAATTCGAGTCTGAGAATGATTTCGCCGCTGATGCTGCATGCCCAATACACCAAAGACCAGATAGAAGTGGCCTTGCGGACATCCACCCTGACGAAGAAATCATCATGCAGGGAGGGCGTGGAGCGCAACCACAATCTGAACGTAGAAGCGATGTATGTGGACATTATCAAAGACCGCGAAGTGGGTTCAAGCACCGATTACAATGACTATGCCATGGCGCGCGATATGTTTCACTGGGAAACACAGAATAAAGTGAGCCCTGAGAGTAATGCGGGACAGAACTATATCAACGGCACCCAGACGATGCTGCTATTCGTGCGCCGTCAGAGTGATTATCCAGAGGACAAATCGCGCACAATGGGGTTTATCTATTTGGGCGAAGCAACCTACGTGTGCAGTGAGGGGAGCAGGCCTATGGAAATCGTATGGAAATTGAAAACGCCGATGCCCGCCTCTGTATATACCTTTGCAGAAGAACGCGCTGCAAATGGATTGTGACGAAACCAAAATGATTGCCATTGAGGGGGCGTATGCGATACGCCCCTACGGTGGGTTGGAATTGGTGCAAATGGAATTGGTAGCGAAAAGGCGTAGTTGTAGGGAGACTTAACGTGCCAAGCATTTAAGGGCAGAGCCATTGGCCCTACTGGCGAATCAAACAATCGGAAATCCAGGCAATCACAATCGGAAAACAAGGCAATCATAATCGAAAATAGAGGCAACCGCGATCGGGAAATCACGGCGTGAAATCACCATGGGCAACAGGTGGGCGGAATCGAAGGGGAGATACGCACCTACGAGAGGCCATGCAAAATTAATAAAAAATTTTACAAAGTAGGGCTAAAGGTTGCGGGATCGGATTAATTTTAGTAATTTTGCGACTCGTTTCCCAAAAATTGGGGACCGGAGAGAGAAAATCCGGGAAATAGTAATTGACAATATCATAATCTATTAAGCAATGGCAAATTTTTTGATTTACACTTATATGTTCAAACCTGTCACCACATCTTATGCGGGGGATTTGTTTGACAACAGCGAGGTGGACGTGAAGGAATCTCTTGCGCACAAACAGGAACTGCTCGGTGGGCTGTTCCCAAAGGATGCGGGACTTGGAAAATTCGATAAAGGAGAGGATGACGGACTTCGATTCGTGTATAATGATGAAGTGTTCCTGCACAAAATGGTGATGAACGAGGGCGGTGTCATCGTGTTCAGAATAGCAAACAACAAAAAGGTGATGCACCATAGGGCAGATTTCACTGATGAAGAGTTTGAAGACCATCCAAACTGTCTGGTCATCATTGATAACCGTAAAGACCGACAGATCGTAGCGGTGGAACAGAAAAAGATGGTGTTTGGTGAAAAGATGGTGGCAAATATTCTGGCAGAGACGTTCAACGCACTGTTGGCACGCTACAGGCTGACGCTGACCATAGACGCGAAGTATCACAAGAGCGAATTTTGGCGGGTGGTGAGCAGTTATCCGAATGGCATCAAACGCGTGACGTTCGCTTTCCCTTATCCCAATTTGCCGAAGATTACGGAGCTGGTGAGCGAGTCGATGAAGCGCTTAGCCCTGGAAACGAAGTGCGAACCCACGCAGGTGCTGAATGCCCTGGACGGGCAGGTGCTGAATCTGGACAAGGACAGCAGGATGCTACTCGACATGATTGCTGCCTGTGCCGCCAGCGGCAAACCTATTATGATGTTGCCTGTGGGGAAACGGAGCGTGCTGAAATGCAACACGGACAAATCGCTGGTGAGGGAGGATCTGGACAACAACGTGATTAAGGGACTGATGAACAAGGACTTCTTCAACACGTGGGTGGAGAGTGTGACAGAGTTTTTGAACCGAATCAAACTGGTGTACGACTGATGGCAGAATATAAGCGGATGGAAGCGGCCGAGATGAAACGGTGCCGACGGAAATATTATGGTGACCAGTTGTATGTGGTGCTCTCACCAGTGCTGAAACATTATAGCGATAGTTGCCGCGAACTCTCGCCCGTGGAGGTGTGGACGGAGGCACTCCGTCTGGCTGAAGAACTGGCTATGTCGCCACGCCCCGACAGGGAAATCAAGGATATCGCTGAAGAACTGGCAGAGGACTATCTGCTATGGAGCGACACCCCGGAACAGAGGCGCACGGATGAGGAGGCGGAACGCACGGCTTTTCTGGTGCTCATGACGCTTTTGTTTATGCTTCATGCGCCGATGATAGGAAAGGCGGGGCATGGATGCACGGAAATCATCGACAATCTGGCAAGGGTGGTGGCGAGCCATCCGTTGTGCAACGACTTCATCAGGAGGTCGCATGTTACAGAAGAGGAGGAAGAAAAACAAGACCGATATGTGGAGGCTTTCGACTATCTGCTGAGCGATGTGGCCGATGATAGGGAGGAGGATGAGGATGTCAAGGTGGAAGCAATACAAAATTTTGTGGATACTGCCATTCGTCATGGCGATGAGACGACCGTAAAGGAGATGAAATGCGCCCTGTCAGATTTCAATGCGGAACAGGGGAACATATATGAGACACCGTTGAGGGACTTGAGCAACTGGTTGATGAAGAGAAACAACGAAAAAAGGGGAGATAATTACTATGATGTGGATGTTGTGGACTGTCAAATCGGCAAAATGGCAGTCTCGAGGTTGCCACAAAAAGAAATCATATAATATGGAGAAGAAAGAAATTGGAGGGAATGTGTTCCATAATTGTAGCATCGGGCATTTAGGCGGACATATAGACACTCTTATGATAGGATGCAGCAACATCGTGCTAAACAAATGGGGGACAGCCATGAACGATGAAATGGAGGAAAAACAGCCCGACGGCGGTCTCACGGTCTCGGAATCGCAAGAAGAGAAGGTGACGGTGGATAAGAAGAAAAGGGGCGGTGGACGAAAGGTGACACCTCTGTTTATGAACGGCGAGCAGGAAAAAGACGAATCGATGACCGTAAAGATGGCTGAGATGTTCACAGGATTTCTGAAAGAGCATCATTCGGCTTCAAGCGATATCATGGAGACAAAGAAGGACAACTATGTGGCAAAAGCATTCGTGGCATTCTATTGCCGATGGGCAAAGGATGGGCGCGTGGAGCGAACCGTGAACGGACAGGCTTGTTATAGATTTCTGAACATCGACTGCCATTTGGATTGCGCCACCACGGGCAAGGCGTATGGCGACTGGATTAAAGGCAAGATCGACAGAAATGATGGGGACGTAGAGATAGACATAAATGTGGATGACTATCTGAGGGAGAGAAATTAACGGGCCACATAAAAGGTGAATTGCACCTAAGAATATTTTTATTGTTTACATCAAACGCTGATAACAAGGGCAACTGGAAACGGTTGCCCTTTTCTTTTTTTAAGCCTAACTGAATTTGGCCGAAAAGACTTAAAAGGCTTAAATCAATTTTTTTATGATCTTTGCACTCGTCATTCGGCTATGATGGCGGCGGGCATGAACCCGGGCGTGAACTCGCCGCCGCGGCTGATGACGTGATCTTTTATTTATTTATTTTATGTACGAAATACGAATATTCAATCACCCGACATTCGGGGAGATTAGAACGGCAGGGACAGCGGAAAATCCATTGTTTTGCCTGAAGGATGTGTGCAGAATACTCGAAATCGGAAACCCCAGCGACCTGAAAAGACGATTGGACGAAAAAGGGGTGCAACTGATTGATTATCACGCCCTCGATTCAAACGAGGGCACTGTTCAGGGAAACACGATGACCAACTTCATCGATGAGCCGAATCTCTACAGATGTATTTTCACGAGCAGGAAGAGCGTGGC
>Ga0116191_1001866_pt1 | contig 16546 bp, 17 predicted proteins | sample AD_UKC111_MetaG_FD_89897 | JGI IMG/M metagenome (GOLD analysis project Ga0116191, IMG submission 89897) | Active sludge microbial communities of municipal wastewater-treating anaerobic digesters from Hong Kong - AD_UKC111_MetaG | ecosystem: Engineered > Bioreactor > Anaerobic > Digestate...
AACATACCACAAACACTTCAAAATAACTGAAGACATTGCTCAACTCATACAATATGGAATAGTCGCAGATACTGGAAGATTCCTATACGACATAACCACACCAAACTCTCTCAGAATATTTGCAGATATGATGGAGATATCTCCAATAGACATAGAGGATTTCTCATACAAAAAAGACAAATTCCCAAAAGAATCTACCATTGCAATACAAGAATACTTAAAAACCCTTACCATAGAAGGAGATATGGCATATATGTACATAGACAGAAAAACAATTGATCAAAATCCTGACCTAAAGAAAGGAGTAAGTGAAGCACAAGCTTTTCTTCGTGATAAATACCTTAGATACATACAAGGAGTACATTGGGGATTCATAATTAAACCAGACAATACACATCAAAATAGTTGGTTTGTATCTTTTAGAAGTACAAAAGGATACCAAGATGTTAAGGTAGTAGCCGAAGAATTAGGAGGTGGTGGACATACATATGCATCAGGTGTACCTATGGAAGCTGATTCATTGACAGAAGTATTAGAGAAGGTACTTTCAGTAGTAAGAAAATATATTTAAATATATCTTCCTTTTGATTACTATGGGCTATAATGGTATAATATTACTATGTTTGAGTACAAAAAACTCTTCATGCACATTAAAAGCAAAGTAACCTAAAGGAGGAAAAAATGTTGGAGATAACAATCAAGTTGGATGATGGGTATATGAACAAAAAAGTCTATAAAATTTCCAAAAAAGATGGAAAATTCATTATGGTAACAGATGATTTCGAAGACTTAAGCGGAAGCTCTATAGACTTAGAATACCAAACTGGGATATCTGGTTTGTCAGTAAATGGAAACCATATCTCTGCGGAAAATATTGAGTCTCTATTCTCTGTCATTGCACAGAGATACATCAATAGTTAAATACTTTGCACAGCACTGTATATACTTCTACTCATGATTTGAAAAAATCAAAAATGTATATACAGTGCTTAACTTCCTATACTACTATATTTTCTAACATTGAATTTCCATAAACACTTTGCCACTAAATACAAAACAACACCTATTACAAATCCATAAAATATACTTCTAAAAAATGCCTCCCCCATAAAGAATTTAGCAGGAACAGTTGTTAAAAATGCCAATGGAATTATTCCACAAAACAATATATCTCCTACATTTCTAAAAACATCAATCGGATACTTTGTAATCCCTAAAAGCTCCTTTGCAACTGCTAGCAAACCATTCTTAGGACTAGATACTGTAAAACTAGCAAAAATCAAAAAAATTGAATACCAAATAAAAAAGCCTACACACATCGATAACAAACCAAAACACACATCTATTAAAGTAATACTTCCTAAATTACTAACAATATAGTACAAAACTAATACAAAACCAGAAATAGCAGATGACAAATTATATATAAAAAAATCCCCAAACGATGCCATCCATGAAGAACTCACTGGCTTAAGTAGAGTATAATCGAACGACCCATCAATAACACTACTTTCTAGTCGAATTAGATTAATCCCAAACATTGCCCATCCCACATAATTTAGAATATTCCATATTCCAATAACCAGATATGCTTCTGACTTACTCCACCCGACATACATTTGAGTATCTAAAAATATAACATTAAGTAAAATAACCTGTGCTAAAACAATATAGACAGATCTAACAAAAGATATAACTAACTCCTTCTTGTAGATATATCCCCTAGCTAAAGACCCTCTTACGATCCTTTTCCAAACCTTCCAATAGTACTCAATTGTATTTCTAGATCCCTTCTGCTTCATAATATTTAATAAAATGGACTAAAGTAGCTCTATACACAAAAATTAAAATAACTATCCAAGTTATACTAATTAAAAGTCCATACAGTATTCCCAATCTATCCACTTCTCCTAGCAGTATCTCTGCAGGAAAAGATAATGTATATCTAAATGGTAATATCTTAAGAAAATTCTTGCCAAGAGATGGAAGAAAAACTATTGGAATAAACTCCCCAGAAAGCATAGATGCCGTATTATAATAGAATATTCTAATCCCATCCATTTCCTTAATTTTTAGTGCTGGAAGAGAAAAAATATTTCCCAAAAGAAAATTTATCGTAAAAGAAATTACTAAGCTAATTACAAACAAAATAAACCTTAAAAAATCAAATCCACATATCCATAGATTATTTGCTGAAAGAATAATTACTCCTAACAAAAAGATAGGTATAAAAAGACAAAATCTCACTATATTATTCCCTATATTTCGTCCAGCATATTCAATTAAATAATTAAATGGCTTAATTAGGAAATTAGAAAATTTACCATTTATCATTTCTCTTACACCATTTTCCATAGTAAAATCCGATGTTATTTTTCCAATGAGCATAATAATAATATAGTAAGATGCTACATAACCTGTATTAACATTGCCTCTAGTTTGAGCTACATTCATCCAAACAAAAATAAGAGCAGTTATCTTTATAGTATCTGCAATAATCCATCCTACAAGCTGCTGCTTGTATATTGATTCATTCAAAAAATATGCTTTTATTTCCCTCTTCAATATCCCAAATGAATTCACACTATTTTTTCTTCAATTTATACTCTTTTTCCAATTCCTTCACCTTCCACATAAAAATTCTTGATTTATCTCTTGCTTTTGGATAATCAGATGTAAAGCTAAGTGCCTGTTCTAAAATAGCTCTTGGTTTCTCCTTCGCCCATTTTATATACATTGTTGCCCTATCTTTGTCTCCTAGCTTAGATGCAAGTCTCAAACCATATAGCTGATATTCCTTGGAGATATATTTATGCTTATCACCTAAAACTTTCTTGGGATTGGTTTCTAATTTATCAACATCAAAAAGTTCATTCTGACCCATCTTAGTACTAACCTTGCCAGAATCACTCTTCATTTCCGTGATTATATCCTTTATATTCTCCATATCATCTGCATATTAACATAAACAATCTCAATGGCAGAATTACTATTTTTTCCCATTAAATCGAACTTTATCCTTGTATATCTCTCTAGTAGTATTATCTATTTCATTCTTCACCTGAGGGAAGAATGTTCCCTCTCTGCCTGTGATATCCTCTAAGAACCAAAAAATCCTTTCACTCTGTCCGTATCCACTAGTAGGAGGCATACCATATTCAAGCATTTCAACAAAATCAATATCAAGCATGTGGGCCTCGGAATCTCCTTCTTCTCTAAGTTTTTGTTGCTCCAAGAATCTATCCAACTGATCTACTGGATCATTTATCTCAGAATATCCGTTTCCAAGTTCACTTCCTGCAATTACAATCTGAAACCTCTCAGTAACTCTTTTGTCTTTTTCATTTACCTTTGCCAAGGGAGAGAGAAACGTAGGTTGATTGATTAAAAATATGGGACCATCTATTGTACTTCTTACAGATTTCCACAAAGTATCAACAAGTCTATTCTTGTTTATCTTTTCACCAATAGCTATACCATTTTTTTCAACTATAGACAAAAGCTCTTCTTGACTAGCATTGAATATATCTACTCCAAATCTCTCCTTCAAAAGTTCCACATAGTCAACTTCTTTCCATTCCTCCGCTAAATCAAAAGTATGCCCTCTTGTAGAGAATTCTGTTTTTCCATATACCTTCTGAGCTATCTCCAAGAAAAGCTCCCTAGCCAACTTCATATTGTCCCTGAAATCAGCATATGCCCAATACCATTCTAACTGATAGTATTCTTGAAGATGTTCATCATCCATTCCTTCGTTTCTGAAATTCGGTCCTAAAGTATATATTTTTTCATACCCACCACCTATTAATCTTTTTTGAAACAATTCTGTAGATATTCTCAAATACAAATCTTGATGAAGAGCATTATGATGAGTTACAAATGGTGTTGCATCAGCACCTCCTGTAACTAATTCGAGCACAGGAACTTCTACTTCCATAAATCCTTTACTTTTTAGAAAATCTCTTTGAACCTGCCAAAATTGTGCTTTTCTTCTAAACATTTCCTTTCTTTCTGGTGAGATATTCAAATCTAAATATCTTCTTCGGAACATTTGCTCTTTGTTCTTCAATCTTTTTGGCATTGGTCTCAGTGCTTTTGTCAGAAGACGGATTTTTTGTGCCATGATGGAAATTTCTCCGGTTCTTGTTTTTCCAATTACCCCACTTACTTCTATGAAATCAGAGATATCCAATAGATTGAGATTACCCCAGTTTAATAGACCTTGCGTGGTATCACCTAAAAGAGAGTCTTTCCTTATCATAACCTGAATACTTCCACTTTCATCCTTTATAACTGCAAATATCAATTTTCCATGTTCTCTCCAAGCAGTAATTCTTCCTGCTAGGATAGTTTCTTTTCCATCATATTCTTCGAAATTCTTAACGATATATCCATTATCATGCTGTTTGTATGTCTTCGCAGGATATGGATTTATTCCAAGTTCCTTTATTTTCGCCAATTTACTTAATCGGATTTCTCTTTGTCCTATTAAATTGCTTTTCAAATTTGTTTCTGTCATGGGTATAAGTATACCTTTTACAAGGATAAATTGGTAGACTATTTCCACTATTCACAGCACAACTCATAATGTATAATCAACTCATGTTAGAAGAAATAATAGCGTTGTGTAAAAGAAGAGGAATTATCTTCCCAAATTCAGAAATATATGGAGGAATCGGAGGTTTCTATGATTATGGACCAGTAGGAGTAGAGATGAAAAATAATTTGAAGCGATACTGGTGGAAGGAGATGGTTACAAAGAGAGAGAATGTTGTGGGAATAGATGGTGCCATTATTACTCATCCAAAGGTTTGGGAAGCGTCAGGTCATGTACAAAATTTTGGAGATGAGGTTGTTGAATGCAAAAAATGTCATCAAAGATTTAGACCAGAGGATATAGATGGTAAGTGTCCAAACTGTGGCTCAAATGATTTTACTGAGCCACGAAAGTATAATCTTTTGTTTCAAACAGAAGTTGGAGTTTTAGAGGATGCTAAGATAAAAGCATATTTGAGAGGAGAAGCGTGTCAGACAATATATCTTGATTTTAAGAATGTAGTAGATAGTACTAGGCAGCAGATTCCCTTCGGAATAGCACAAATTGGGAAAGCTTTTAGAAATGAGATAACTCCAGGAAAGCTTACTTTTCGATCTAGAGAGTTTGAGCAGTGGGATATGCAATTTTTTGTTCATGATTCTGAGATGGAAAAGTGGTTTGAGTATTGGAAGAATGAGAGAATGAATTTCTACAAAAGTTTGTATAGAAAGAAAGAGAATTTGAGATTTAGGCAGCATGATAAAGAACACTTAGCTTTTTATGCAAAAGATGCTTACGATATAGAATATTTGGCTCCATGGGGATGGGCTGAAAACGAAGGAATTCACTGGAGAGGAGATTATGATCTTACACAACATGCTAAATTTTCTGGAAAAGATTTGTCATACACAGATCCAATTACTGGAGAGAAGTATATACCATCAATTGTTGAAACCTCAGGTGGTGTGGATAGAACATTTTTAATGATGCTTTTTGATGCATATGAAGAAGAAGATCTTGGAGATAATGACAAGAGGATAGTATTGAAATTGAATAAGGAGATTGCTGCATACAGAGCTGCTGTTTTTCCTCTTGTGAGCAATAAAGAGGATATTGTCAGAAAGGCTAGAGATGTATTTGAGAGGCTAACGGATACTTACAGTGTTGTATGGGATGGAAGAGGAAATATCGGGAAGAGATATAGATATCAAGATGAGATAGGGACTCCATATTGTATAACCATAGATTATGAATCGTTGCAAAATGATACTGTTACAGTTAGAGATAGAGATACTATGAAGCAAACAAGAGTTAAAATAGATGACCTTAATCAAGCTTTAGCTTAATTTTTGTTTATTCTTTTCTCTGTATTCCTTTATCTTTTTGTGATTTCCTGAGAGAAGAACATCTGGAACTTTCCATCCGTTAAAATCTTCAGGTTTAGTATATTGTGGGTATTCAAGAGTATTATTTTCAAAAGTTTCTTCATCTAATGACTGTTCATTTCCTAATACTCCAGTGATTAACCTTGTAATTCCATCGACAAGCACAAGAGCAGGAATTTCACCTCCAGAGAGGATATAATCACCTATGGAGAATTCATAATCAACTAGATGATCATGTATCCTTTGATCAAATCCTTCATATCTTCCACATAATATTATCATGTGTAGGTCTTCCTTGGCGGAGAATTCTTTTAATTTTGATTGCGTTAATCTTTCTCCCTTTGGAGTAGTTATTGCTACAATACTTCCCTCTCTTTTTAACTCATTGACTGCCTTGTATATAGGCTCCACTTTCATAATCATTCCTGGACCACCTCCATATGGAGTATCATCTACACTTTTATGTCTATCATTTGCCCATTTTCGCAGGTCGTGTACTCCTATTTCAACTAAGCCTTTCTTTTGAGCTCCTCCGAGTATCCCTGTATTTACATACTCTTTTACTATGTTTGGGAATATTGTTACTATGTCAAATTTCATTATCAATCATACAAAAATTGGTACCGCTATGGGGAATCGAACCCCAATTCCAGGATTGAGAATCCTGCGTCCTAACCGTTAGACGATAGCGGCATATATACGGAGGACATTTTAGCATAGAAAGGCCGTTTTTTACACTGCTACTACAGGACTCTATTTATTTGACTTCATTGTCATAGCAATATATTATCAGTTGCATTTAATTTAATTGGTTTGGGAAAATGGAAGAAAGTAGTGTGTACCAGACCACTAAGGCAGGTTTGGAAAAACTTAAAGAAGAGTTGAAGTACAGAGAGGAAACCCTAAGATATGAGATAGCCAATACTCTAAATGAGATGAGAAATCAAGGAGACTTAAGTGAGAATGATGGGTATTCTATGGCCATAGACAAACAAATGGCAAACGAGCAGAGAATTCTCGAACTGAAGGAGAAAATAAAGAATGCTAAAGTAGTCAATGACAAAAATAAAAGAGAGGTTGGTATTGGGGATATTGTTACCATTCAAAAGGATGGACAAGTACTCAAGTATGAGATAGCTACGGAGGAGGAAGTTAATCCATTAAAAGGAAAAATCTCATATCTATCGCCTATAGGGAAAGCATTAATGACAAAGAAAATAGGAGAAGAAGTCCAAATCTCTACACCCGGTGGTATAGTTAAGTACAAAATAAAATCAATAGAATAGGCTTTTAGGGATGTATTAATGTTCCATCTGAAAGTATTTCCTCCAAGTTTTTCTCACTTGATGCCAGATTATTTCCTCCACATATCAAAAAACTAATACCCTTTTTACTGCAAAATAAGGAGCATTCTCTATCAACAGGAATACTGTTATTAGGTTCATGTACGGAATCCTTGGATATACCAAATAAAGAAAAATAACCGCTCCAAGATATATCCTTAATAACCTTAGCATTTTCATTTATATCAGGATCAACATCATACAGATAATCCACATTAGAGATTTTATATATTCTGTCAACCCCCATAATATCTGCAAATACTGCAGAATCCATATCTGTACTCCATCCTATTTTTAATCCTCCACTCACAACAGAAAAACAGTTATTTTCAACTAGATATTCATATGCATCACCTAATTTCTTAGGAACGAAGATATTAGAATCACCTATGTATGCCCTTACTAACTCTGCACTTGTCTGAGTTATAGACATAGAAATATTATGCAAATCATTCTCAGCAGAAATTTCAGAAGAAATCCTTCCCTGCAACTCCCTAGAGAAATATCCCCCGCCAACAACTAAAACTCTCTGCGAATATTCTTCTGAAGTTCGATAATACCAATCTTTTACTTTACGCAAAAGACCAAAGTTAACATTTAAATCTTTATCATACAATACTGATCCACCAATTTTTAAAACAATTTTTCTCTTTTGCATAATCAAACAAACAAAATTACTACTAATGCTAAAAGAACATAGACAAGTGGATATAGATAGTCAGCTAGTTTTGTCCTTCCAGCAAATCGTAAATTCCAAAATGATGCTATTAAGTAGAACGCTAGGGCTCCTACAGCAGGTATAACAAAGACATTTGAATCCCAAGCAACATACATCGATGAGCATACCAAGAATGAGCTTACAATTGCTACTAGGGCCTCTACTAAGCCAAGTCTATTATGTATTCTCAATATCGAAATTAGAAACAAGAAGGATGTTACAAAACTTAATAGAAGAAATTCACCTAAACTAAACCCAATTCGCAGATATGAATTTAATAGTAAATACAGCGCGGTTATACATATGAAATCATATATTGTTCTAGTAGCTAATGCTATTGAATAGTGTCTCTGCAATGAATTTTTCATATTTATACAAGCCACTAGTAGAAACCCAACAGATATAATTAACACTAGATGTCCTAGTATTTCATTCCTATTGAAATACAGAAAGAACAAAAGAGATACATAGAAGAGGAAAGGAAGTACGAAATATTGAAAGAATCTTCTCTTGAGAGAGATTTTCATAACAACATCGCTGTATTTAGATACTTTCTTTTGTGAATAGAGTCTAAATATTCTTACTATCCAAAATTCTAAAACTACAACACCGAGTATCCCTATTAAGATTAGATATTTGAAAGAAGTTCTAAGAACAAAGTAATTAAAAACTTCGGTAACAAGAAAAAGAAGTATACCTAAAAATATTTCATTTTTCGCTTTTTTCTTACTATTAATCATTTACCCTCTTAATTAATATTACCTGAGAAACCAGAAAATATCGCAACAGCAAGAATTGCCCACCATATTCCCACAGTTAAAACATCTCCAACTGCATCTTTAAGCATACCTCTTTTCATATATTCATAGATTTCTATACACAAAAGAGCAAATACAAGACCAATAATACCTATACTGATCAAATTACCTACAGTTAACGATACTATTGGAGCTAGAGTTCTTTTCTGACTATTTTCATTAGAAAAATACTCAGAAATATCAAGTTCTGAATCATTTTGGTATTTGTCAGATATCCTAATTACTACGGAATCTCCGATATCACCCTTTGATAATTTCATCTCAACCCTTCCACCATCTGTGACATCCGCAGGAATTATTTTTGAGCCAGAGACTATTTCAACTGACTGTGGATTTTCTGATATTGTGAACGAGAGTACATAGAAGTCGTCTTCTTCTCGTACTTTTAAGGAATTGACGTCTATTTGAGGTGCACTAGAATCAATATTAAAAGAAACTGGTGATGAGCTAACATCAGTTCCTTTTATATTTGCCGTTATCGTATGAGATCCTTCAGACCAATCTGATGCTTTAGATGCATTCCAATATGAAATCTCAGAAGTTGTATCTGCTACAACTTCATTATTTTCAATAACTTCAACTCCATATTTTTCATTAACATTTTCAACATTTCCCGAAACTGTTATTTTGGGGTCATTGTATGTTTCTCCATTGGCGGGAGTAATAATGCTTATACTTTTTATTTGTTGTTCGCTATTATTTTTTGTCTCAATTTCTTTAGTAACTACGGGAGTATTTGTAACAGTTTCAGTTTTAGTAACTGTTGGTATTTGAGAATTTGTTATTGTTGCACTCTCAACTTGCCCTGGCAACGTACCAAACATTTGAACAACGAGTATTGTTTGCTTCCCCTGCAAGATTCCTTCTACAACTGCTACTCCAATATCCCTGTAATTACTATTAACTATATTTGCTTTGTGTGTTGGACTTGCCATCCAAGCTTCAACTACACTTTCCGATGTTTTAAATCCTTTTGCCAAATTTTCTCCAGCATATATGTATGAATAACCTGCTCCACGTATGAATTGCCAAGGAGTTTCTCCATTGGGACCGAAGTGATCCCAGTATTGCTTCTCAAACATATCGTTAGCTTTGGCAAGAGCTGCTGATGAAAGTTGTGCATTGTATGATAGTGTAGAGAGGCCTAGGTTAACTCTTTCTGCATTCGTTAACGCTATGATGTTTTCTGGTGTTATTGTACTTGCTTGTGCCTGTTCTATACCAAGTACACTTCCGAAAGTGTTTACAAGTAGTAATATCACAGAATATATTACTATCGCAGTCTTTCTAAGTAAGTATGCTTTGTATGAGTTATTTTTATTTGGAACAAGACAGTTTTTTATCATTGTATCCTTTACAGTTTATGATATGGAAGGCTTCTATGCAAGAAGGCACCATACATATATTTAAAACAGAAAAGGACTCCAGCGAGTCCTTTTCCTTTTAATTTCTTTATCTACAAAGAAATACCGGCAATTACTTAACAGCAGCTCTCAAAGCTTTTCCTGCTTTGAATGCAGGGACCTTTGTTGCTGGAAGCTTGATCTTTGCAAGAGTCTTAGGATTTATTCCTGTTCTTGCAGCCCTAGTCCTGACTTCAAATTTTCCGAATCCAGTCAAGAGTACAGGCTCACCACTTTTCAATGAATCTGCAATTGCCTCTAGAGTTGCATCTAAAGCTGCAGCAGCTTGTTTCTTCGTCAATCCTACTGATGCAATCTTATCTACTAAATCTTTCTTTAACATTTTGTGTATAACCTCCTTTCTTTAGTGATATATACCAAAAATTCTTTTAATAGAGAGATTTTGAGTATATCCACTCATAAAATATGAGAAACTAAAGGAATCGTCAAGATGCCTTAATATTATAGGTTATACATATACAACTAAGAAAAACTTTAATACAAAAGGACATTTGAGTATGTTTAATGTTCAAATGTATTAAGAAAAGATTATGATTATATAGTTATATATAATTAATCCCCACAATACGCCATTCTTAGAGAATTTATATGTAAGATACAAAAAACCGTAGTACAAACCATTTTCTTAAAGACAAAACACAGAGAGTACTCATTTGAGTACTCTCCCTATAGCATAAATTACTAGAAGACAATAAAAAAAACCTATTTTGCGACCTCAACAGCTCTAGTTTCTCTAATTACAGTAACTTCTACATTACCAGGATAATTAAGCTTTTTCTCAATCTCTCTGGCTATATCCTTTGCCATAACTACAGCCTCATCATCAGAAACTAAATTTGGCTTAACTACAATCCTTACTTCTCTTCCAGCTTTAATTGCAAAGACCTCATCTATTTTATCTCCACCTATTTCTTTTGCTGCATTCTCGATTCCTTCTATCCTTTGAATATACTGCTCATAACTATCCTTCCTAGCTCCAGGTCTAGAACCAGAGATAGCATCTGCTAAATAAACAATTACAGCCTCTGGACTTTGTGGCTCGATATCTAAATGATGTGCTTCTATTGCATTTACAAGTTTATCATCAAGCATATACTTTCTGGCTATCTGCCCTGATATATGGTGATGAGGACTATCCACTTTATGAGTAAGAACCTTCCCTACATCATGTAGAAGTGCTGCTTTTTTTACGAGAGCAGTATCAGTTCCTAACTCTGTTGAAAGAACCTCCGCTATTCTTATAACTTCTATCGTATGAGACATAAGGGATTGCCCATAGCTACTTCTGTACTTCATCTTTCCGACTAATTTCATAAGTCCTACATCCATATCAGGCCAACCAGCCTCATCAGCAAGTATTTGTCCATTTTTCTTTATTTCCTGAGAAATATCATTTTTCGCTTTCCTCACAGCCTCCTCTATTGAACTAGGATGGATCCTTCCATCTGCTATTAATTTATTCATAGCTACATATGCGATTTCTCTCCTCAGGGGATCAAAAGAGGACAATGCTATTGCATTTGGAGATTCATCTACGATTACATCTACACCTGTTAATTGTTCAAACGATCGTATATTTCTTCCCTCTTTTCCAATTATTCTTCCCTTAACTTTTTCATCATCAACCTTAATAACTTTAGTAGTTGTTTCTCCTACATAATCAGTAACAACCCTTTGCATTGACTCTACAAGTATCTTTTGAGCCTTCTCATCTGCCACAGCCTCTATATTCTTCTCAGTCTGTCTTATTCTTTGAGCTTCATACCCTTTCAAGTCTTCTTCTATCTCAGCTTTAAGTTTTTCAGTTGCCTCCTCCCTTGATAACCCAGATAACTTTTCCAACTCTGTTTTGAGTGAAGTTCTCGTCTCCTCTATTTTTTCACTTAAAGCTTTAAGTTCTTTCTCCTTCCTAGCCAATTCCTCACTTTTATCATCTAGTATTTTTGATCTTTTGTTTAAAGATTTTTCTCTTTCAACCAAAATCTCTTCATGTTCTGCATTTTCTTTTCTAATCTCTTTTAATCTTTTTTCTTCTCGCTCTCTAAGTTCGGATATCTCCTCCTCGGCTTCTTCAAATTTTTTACTCATCATCTTTTTCGCTGCAGATTCAATTGCTTCTTCGGGTATATCTTCAATATTTACCCATTTCAATACATATTTCAGAAGAGCAAAAGTTCCACAAATGCCGACGACTCCACCGATAATCGATGCTATTATAGTTTCCATTGCATTTCGATATTAAATTTAATAGTGTCCCTATTAAACAACTTTATGAAAAGATACGGCTAAAAAACCGTAAGAAGGTTTTAATATTTGTAATAATTTCAAAAATATTTTCACCAAAGAAATTAGTTCACTTAACATCTTTCAATTGTCTAAAAATGTTTAATATCAGGACTTTATTATAATATCATGTTTAACGAAATAATTGAAGAAGGAACCCACTATACTTCACAACTTGTACATGTATTAGACTCGAGCTTTTTAAACATTTCTCGTAATCTTTCCTTTAGGTTTCGAATTTTTTCCTCAGTCCAATACTCCTGTGGAGTTCCACTCTCTGCACTTGTTATAACAGATGTCTCATTGTCATGCCCAAGTATTTTCCCATTACTTACGACTGTGATATCAGGTACATATATTCTCGGATTTCCTTCTTCATCTTTTAATAGATAATCCTTTAAGATTGCCACCAGCCTTTGATATTGTTCTGTATTATTTTTTCTATCAACAAGTATATTAGTATAATAAATCGTATCTATGTTTTCTTCTACTGCGACAGCATACAGATACTTTACATATTCTTGGCACCATTTACACTCTGGAAAACCTAGGTATACTATCCCTGTACCACTTTCTAATATATCCCCTATTTCATCCATACTTTTGTATACAAACATATTATTTTGTCCAACTGCTGGATATTCCTTAACAAATTTTTCAGAATCCGTTTCCACTGTAGTATCATCTTTTTCTTGACTAGTTCCCTCTTTTTTTATTACAAAGGTATAGACAAGTGCACAAACAACAGCTACGAAAAGACAACATAGACCAGTAATTAATAGTTTTTTGTGTTTTTGTGTTTTCATATGCCAAGCAATTTTAAATTATCTCCGCTCTAATTATATCAGGATTTCTGTCTAATCCTCCACTTTTTTTTTCTTGTTAATTTCATCTATGAGATTTTGATAATAGGTCAAATTGTGTATAGTAGCTAATGTCATTCCAACTGCTTCCTTAGCCCTGAGCATGTGGTGGACATAAGCTCTACTAAAGTTCCTACATGTATAGCAATTGCATTTAGAATCTATCGGACGATCATCAAGTGCATATTCTGGTTTGGTAATTTTTAGAACTTCGTTTTCTAGATCAGAAGAATACAAAGTTCCATGCCTTGCATTTCTTGTTACTAGAACAGTATCAAATACTGTGTATCCTATTTTAGCTGCAATTCTAATATCTTTTGGTTTTCCAACACCCATTGCATATTTAAATTTATCTTTTGGTGTATTTTCATATACAGCAATCATTTCATCTACTACTAGGTTTTTGTCTGCATCTACTACAAATCCTCCGAAATTGTATCCGTCAAAACCTATTTCTGTTAGCTCTTTTGCACACTTTTTTCTTAAATCTAAGTAGTTGGAACCTTGTACTACACAGCTTAGAAGTTTTCCTGTATTTTTTGTTCCACCATATTGTTTTTCAAAATAATCTTTGCACCTTTTTGCCCATTCTACCGTTCTGTTAACAGATATCTCTGCATCCCTTCTCCCTATACCTGTATCTGTACAATCATCTAGAGTAACTAATATATCTGAATTGACAGCCATTTGCATGTCTATTGAGCTCTCGGGAGTTAGTGTGTACAGATCTCCATTTATTGGAGATTTGAAGGAGGCTCCATCTTTACTGATATTCCCTTTCCATCTGTTAGAATGAATCAGAGAATATACTTGAAAACCACCTGAATCGGTAAGCACTATACCATTCCAATTCATTAGTTTCTTAATACCTCCTAATTTTTTAAGATTTTCCTGTCCCATCCCTATCATTAGATGTAATGTATTGGTGACAATTGCCTTCGTTCCAGTCTCTTTCAACTGATCAGTAGTGACAAACCTTACTGCACCATATGTTGCATCAGGCATAAATATACATTTTTTACCGAAATCTTCTACATTCATAGTATTAGCATGCTATCACCATAGCTTAGAAATTTGTAATCGTTAGTTAAAGCATGAGAATATGCTTTTTGTATTAAATCTTTTCCTGCAAAGGAGGAGACTAGGAGTATTAAACTAGAATCTGGCATGTGAAAATTTGTAATGAGGTGATCTACGCATTTCCATTTGTATCCTGGGTATATGTAAAGATTTGTATCTCCAGAGTACTCTGATACAAAACCATTTTCATCTGATACACTTTCCAAAGTTCTAGCAACTGTTGTACCAAAAGCCCATACTTTTCCTCCATTTTTTCTAACAGTATTAATACTTTCTACAGTTTTTTTGGAAACTGTTATCTTTTCTGTATGTAATTTATGATCTTCTATGTTTTCTTCTCTAACAGGAGCGAATGTCCCCCAACCCACCTGTAATTCAATAAAGGTTTGTTGGCAACCTTTGTCTTTAATTTCCTTTAGAATCTCTTTTGTTAGGTTTAAGCTTGCTGTTGGTGCAGCAACTGAATCTCCCATTCGTGCAAAAACCGTGTTGTATCTTACATAATCTTCTTGAGTGTCATTTCTTTTCATATATGGCGGTATTGGTGTATGTCCTACCTTCGTAAAGATCTCTTCTCCACTTAAACCTTTTGGATAGACAAAGAACCCATCTCCTTCTTTTTTGCCAACTTCTACATTGATGTTTTCGTCTTCGTATGATGTTAATATATCTCCTTCTTTTGTATGTTTTGATCCACCAATGAGACAATACCATTGTCCATCTTCAACTTTATTTAGAAAAAGTATTTCTACTTTTCTTCCACTACTTGTTTTGAAAAATGTTCTTCTCTTTTCAACTTTAGTTTCGTTAAGAACAACTATGTCTCCTTTTTGGAGATATTTTGGAATATCAGAGTATTTTTGATCAATCATTTCGCCACTTTTTCTATCAGCAACAAGTAGCTTAGTTGTTCCTCTTTTGCTAGGAGGAAACTTTGCTATTTTTTCTTCTGGTAGATTGTAAGTAAAATCAGACATTTTCATTCTCGGATTATACCAATTTACCTTTATTTAATATACAATTACATTATGAGAGATTTACAGAATGATAGGGTGAGGTTATTGTTTCTTGGAACTGGATGGGAGTCAGTAGAGACTTTGAAGTCTCTTAATAACGATGAGAGGTTTGATGTGGTTGGAGCAATTACAACTGTGGATAAGAAGGTAGGAAGAAAGCAGGTTATAACTCCCTCTGATGTGAAAAGATATTGTATAGAAAATGGTATTCCAGTTTTTCATACTGAGAATAATACACAGATGTATGTTAAGGCTTTGGGAAGGTTTAAGCCAGAAATTGTCGTTTGTAAAGCCTTTGGAGAGATAGTTCCTAAAGTATTTCTTGATTATCCGAAGTATGGGTGTATTAATGTGCATTTTTCAATACTACCCAAGTACAGAGGCGCAGTGCCAATACAAAAGGCAATATTAGATGGTGAGAAGGAAACTGGAATTTCCATAATTTTAATGTCTGAAGGTTTAGATGAAGGAGATATTCTACATATTGAGAGAGAGAAGATATTGGATACAGATACGAATTTGTCTTTGAGAGAAAGATTAGTTAAGAAAAGTTCAATGATTTTAGGAGATATTTTAGAGAAATGGATAAATGGGGAGATCATCCCTGTTAAGCAGGAACATAGTAAAGCTACATATTGTTGGCAGAAGGATATTTCAAAAGAGAAGGCTGAGATATTTTGGAAGGATTACTCTCCAGAGTATATACAGCGTATGGTTCGTGCATTTATTCCTTGGCCTGTCGCTTGGTGCAGGTTGAAACTACCTTCAGAGAAAGCATTGGATGGGAAAATTATGAAAATTTTTAGCAGTGAATTAGTAGGTGTACCTAATGGTTTCGATGCTGGTAGGCTGTGGACAAAAGACGGTATGCTTCTTGTTTCGACTGTAGATCCATATGTATGTGTAAGAATAAAAGAATTGCAAATAGAGGGAAAGAAAAGAACAAAAGAGAAAGACTTCCTTAATGGAATAGGGAGTCTACCCTGTAAATAGCTGTATTGTGCAAGTACACAATAAGCCGAATTCTGTATAACGATGATTATCTATCTAAGCGGTTTTACCTTGCTTCAGATGGGGGT
>Ga0116191_1001867_pt1 | contig 16543 bp, 17 predicted proteins | sample AD_UKC111_MetaG_FD_89897 | JGI IMG/M metagenome (GOLD analysis project Ga0116191, IMG submission 89897) | Active sludge microbial communities of municipal wastewater-treating anaerobic digesters from Hong Kong - AD_UKC111_MetaG | ecosystem: Engineered > Bioreactor > Anaerobic > Digestate...
ATGGTGACCGCCGGCATCTTCATGGTGGCGCGGATGTCGCCGCTGTTCGAGCTGTCCGACACCGCGCTGTCGTTCGTGATGACGATCGGCGCGATCACCGCGCTGTTCATGGGCTTCCTCGGCATCGTCCAGAACGACATCAAGCGGGTGGTCGCGTACTCGACGCTGTCGCAGCTCGGGTACATGACCGTCGCGCTCGGCGCGTCCGCCTACTCGGTGGCGATCTTCCACCTGATGACGCACGCGTTCTTCAAGGCGCTGCTGTTCCTGGCGGCCGGCTCGGTGATCATCGGCATGCACCACGACCAGGACATCCGCAACATGGGCGGCCTGCGCAAGTACATGCCGGTCACCTGGATCGTGTCGCTGCTCGGCTCGCTCGCGCTGATCGGCACCCCGTTCTTCTCCGGGTTCTACTCGAAGGACCTGATCATCGAGGCGGTGAAGCACTCGGAGCTGGCCGGCAGCGGCTTCGCTTACGCGGCGGTGATGGTCGGCGTGTTCGTGACCGCGTTCTACTCGTTCCGGATGTACTTCCTGGTGTTCCACGGCAAGGAGCGCTTCGACGCGTCGGGCCACGGGCACGGGCACGACGCCGCGCACGGCCACGGCGACCACGGCCACGGCGACCACCACGGGGGGCCGCCGCACGAGAGTCCGGCGGTCTTCACGCTGCCGCTGGTGCTGCTGGCGATCCCGTCCGTGCTGATCGGCCTGTACACCGTCGGCCCGATGGTGTTCGGCGACTTCTTCGAGGGCGTGATCCGCGTCGACGGCGCGCGGCACGGCGCGATGGCCGAACTCGCCGCCCACTTCCACGGCTGGGCGGCGATGGGGGTGCACGCGCTGATGACGCCGGTGTTCTGGCTGGCGGCCGCCGGCGTCGCCGCGGCGTACTACTGCTACATGGTGAACCCCGCGCTGCCGGCGGCCATCCAGCGCAGCTTCTCCGGCGTGCACCGCGTGCTGGAGAACAAGTACTACCTCGATCGGTTCAACGAGGTGTTCTTCGCCGGCGGGGCCCGCTCGGTCGGCACCGGCCTGTGGAAGGTCGGCGACCAGGCGCTGATCGACGGCGTCGCGGTCAACGGCAGCGCGAGGCTCGTCGGCTGGGTCGCCGGCGCGCTGCGCTGGATCCAGTCCGGCTTCATCTACCACTACGCGATCGCGATGATCGTCGGGGTGGCGGTGCTGGTCTGGTGGTTCGTGCCGCTGGCGTCGCGCTGACGGGCACGGGGACACAAGAACATGAACACCTCCGTTTCCTTCCTGAGCGCGGCGATCTGGATCCCGATCCTCGCGGGCCTGTTCGTGCTGGCCTTCGGCTCCGACCGCAATGCCGGGGTCGTGCGCACCGTGTCGCTCGGCGGTGCGCTGCTCGGATTCCTCGCGACGCTCCCGCTCTACACCCGGTTCGACGCCGCTTCGGCCGAGATGCAGTTCGTCGAGAAGATGCCGTGGATCGACCGGTTCGGCGTCGAGTACCACCTCGGGGTCGACGGCATCTCGGTGTGGTTCGTCCTGCTGACGGCGTTCATCACCGTCGTCGTCGTGGTCGCCGGCTGGAAGGTGATCGAGGAGCGGATCGCCGGCTACATGGCCGCGTTCCTGATCCTGTCGGGCCTGATGGTCGGCGTGTTCTCCGCGCTCGACGGCCTGCTGTTCTACGTGTTCTTCGAGGCCACCCTCATCCCGATGTACATCATCATCGGCATCTGGGGCGGTCCGAACCGGGTCTACGCGGCCTTCAAGTTCTTCCTGTACACGCTGCTCGGCTCGCTGCTCACGCTGGTCGCGATCATCTACCTGTACCTGAAGTCGGGCTCGTTCTCGATCCTCGACTGGCACGAGGTGCCGCTGACGATGTCCGAGCAGGTCGCGATCTTCTTCGCGTTCCTGCTGGCTTTCGCGGTCAAGGTGCCGATGTGGCCGGTGCACACCTGGCTGCCCGACGCGCACGTCGAGGCGCCCACCGGCGGCTCGGTGGTGCTGGCGGCGATCATGCTGAAGCTCGGCGCCTACGGCTTCCTGCGGCTGTCGCTGCCGATCGTGCCCGACGCCAGCCAGGCGCTCGCCGGGTTCATGATCGTGCTGTCGCTGGTCGCCGTGGTCTACATCGGCCTGGTCGCGCTGGTCCAGACCGACATGAAGAAGCTGGTCGCCTATTCGTCGATCGCGCACATGGGCTTCGTGACGCTGGGCTTCTTCATGTTCGAGCAGCTCGGCGTGCAGGGCGCGATCGTGCAGATGATCTCGCACGGGTTCGTGTCCGGCGCGATGTTCCTGTGCATCGGCGTGCTCTACGACCGGATGCACAGCCGCCGGATCGCCGACTACGGCGGCGTCGTCAACACGATGCCGAAGTTCGCCGCGCTGTTCATGCTGTTCGCGATGGCCAACAGCGGCCTGCCGGCGACCTCGGGCTTCGTCGGCGAGTTCCTGGTGATCCTCGGCGCCGTCAAGTTCAACTTCTGGATCGCCGCGATCGCCGCGACGACGCTGATCTTCGGCGCCGCCTATTCGCTGTGGATGTACAAGCGGGTGGTGTTCGGCGAGATCGCGAACGACGAGGTCCGCGGGCTGAAGGACGTCGACGCCCGCGAGTTCTGGATGCTCTCGGCGCTCGCGGCGGCCGTGCTCGTCATGGGCCTGTGGCCCAGGCCGTTCACCGACGTCACCGAGGCGTCGGTGCGCGCGCTGCTCGACCACGTCGCCATCTCCAAGATCGCCGAGTGACCCCGATGGACAAGCTCAACCTCGTCGCCGCGCTGCCCGAGATCCTGCTGCTCGTCGCGGCCTGCGCGGTCCTGCTGGTCGACGTGTTCGCCCGGCGCGGCGACGGCGGCACGAACATCGACCGGCTGGCGCTCGCGCTGCTGCTGCTGCCGGCGCTGGCCACGATCGCGCAGCTCGGCGGCCCGGCGCAGTCCGCGTTCAACGGCATGTACGTCGCCGACGGGATCGGCCACGTGCTGAAGCTGACCTCGTACGTCGCGGTCGCCGCGACGCTGGTCTACGGCCGCCGCTACGCGGCCGACCGCGGCATGCACCGCGGCGATCTGTACGCGCTGGCGCTGTTCGCGCTGCTCGGCCAGATGATCATGATCTCGGCCGGCAACCTGCTGATCGTCTACCTCGGCCTGGAGCTGATGTCGCTGTCGCTGTACGCGCTCGCCGCGATGCGCCGCGACCATCCGGTGTCGACCGAGGCGGCGATCAAGTACTTCGTGCTCGGCGCGCTGGCGTCGGGCTTCCTGCTCTACGGCATGTCGATGATCTACGGCGGCACCGGCACGCTGGACCTCGACCGGATCGCCCAGGCGATGAGCGGCCGCACGCCGGCGAACGCGACGGTGATCGTGTTCGGCGTGGTGTTCATCGTCGCCGGCCTCGCGTTCAAGTTCGGGGCGGTGCCGTTCCACATGTGGGTGCCCGACGTCTACCAGGGCACGCCCACCGTGGCGACGCTGCTGATCGCCGGCGCGCCGAAGATCGCGACCTTCGCGATCGCGTTCCGCATGCTCGCCGAGGCGCTGCCGGCGGTGGCGGTGGACTGGCAGCAGATGCTGCTGGTGCTGTCGGTGCTGTCGATGGCGGTCGGCAACCTGGTCGCCATCGCCCAGGACAACCTCAAGCGGATGCTCGCCTACTCGACGATCGCGCAGATCGGCTTCGTGCTGCTGGGCATGCTGTCGGGCGTCGTCGGCGGCAGCACCGAAGGCATGGCCGACGCGTGGAGCGCCTCGATGTTCTACGTGGTCAGCTACGTGCTGACGACGCTGGGCACCTTCGGGGTCGTGCTGCTGATCGCCCGCGCCGGCCACGAGTCCGAGCGCATCGACGACCTCAAGGGCCTGTCGCGGCGCAGCCCGGGCCTGGCGTTCACGATGCTGATCCTGATGTTCTCGCTGGCGGGCATCCCCCCGACGGTCGGCTTCTACGCGAAGCTCGCGGTGCTGCAGTCGGTGGTCGACGCGGGCATGGTCTGGCTCGCGGTGGTCGCGGTGCTGCTGTCGCTGGTCGGGGCGTTCTACTACCTCCGGATCGTCAAGACGGTCTACTTCGACGAGCCGACCGACACGGCGGCGATCGCGCCGGCGGCCGACGCGCGCACGCTGATGGCGGTCAACGGCGCGGCGGTGCTGCTGCTCGGCCTGGTGCCCGGCCCGCTGATGACGCTGTGCCTCGGGGCGGTCAAGCAGTCGTTCGGCCTCTGAGCGGACCCGTCGTCCCGGCACCGACCCGGAGTCGCCCGTGACCGAGCACCTGCGAGAGACCACGGTCGAATCGGTCCAGGTCTACGAGGGCGTGTTCCTGCGGGTCCGCAAGGACGTGGCGCGGCTGCCGGACGGCTCGGACCACCCGCGCGAGTGGGTGATGCACCCGGGGGCGGCCGCGATGGCCGCGCTCGGGGACGACGGTCGGGTGCTGATGGTGCGCCAGTGGCGCTACCCGATGCGGCAGGCCTACCTCGAGATCCCCGCCGGCAAGATCGATCCGGGAGAGACCTCGCTGCAGACCGCGCGGCGCGAGCTGCTCGAGGAGACGGGGCACGCGGCGAGCGAGTGGGCGCTGCTCACGCAGATCCATCCGGCGATCGGCTTCTCGAACGAGCGGATCGACATCTACCTCGCGCGCGGCCTGACGGCGCAGCCGGCGAGGGCGCTCGACCAGGGTGAACTGATCGACGTCGAGTGGTGCACGCTCGGCGAGCTGGTCGATGCGCTGCGGCAGGGCCGGCTGCCCGACGTCAAGACGCACATCGCGGTGATGCACCTGCAGCGGCTGGTCGACGGCGACTGGCCCTGGCCCGCGTTCTCGCCCGCCTGATCCGCCGCCGGGCACGGCGGTTGCCGGCTCGACCGCAGCACACGTCCTCCGGGAGCCGCCGATGCGCATCCTGCGACGCGTCGCGCGGACCGCCGCGCGCGCCGGCCTGCGCTGGATCGACCAGCGCTGTGCGCGGATGGCGGCCGCGGTCGCGTTCTTCTCGGCGTTCTCGCTGGCGCCGACCCTGGTGATCGTGGTCGCGATCGGCGGCGCGTTCTTCGGGCCCGAGGCGGTGCGCGGCCAGCTGGTCGAGGAGCTGCGGGGGCTGCTCGGGGAGGACGGCGCCCGCGCGGTGCAGGGCATCGTCGAGAGCGCCTGGCTCGCCGACGCCGGCGGCGCGAAGACGCTGCTCTCGGTGGCGACGCTGCTCGTCGGTGCGTCCGCCACCTTCGCCGAGCTCAGCGACGACGTCGCGCAGCTCTGGGGCACCCCGCCGCGACCCGGTGCCAGCGCGGTCGGCGCGTTCCTGCGGGTGCGGCTGCTGTCGCTCGGGCTGGTGATCGGCGTCGGGTTCCTGCTGGTGGTGTCGCTGGTGCTCGACACGATCGTCAAGGCGCTGCAGGCCGCGATGTGGCCGCCCGACGGGGCCGCGCGCCTGCTGATGGCCACGGTCAACCAGGCGAGCTCGCTGCTGCTGCTCGGGGCGACCTTCGCGCTGCTGATGCGGTGGATGCCGTCGACGCGCGTGCGCTGGCGCGAGGTCGCGCTCGGCGCGGCGGTGGCGGCGGCCCTGTTCGTGCTCGGCAAGAGCCTGTTCGGCCTGTACCTCGCGCGCGCCGGCACCGCCGACGCGTTCGGCGCGGCGGGCTCGCTCGCGGTCCTGCTGATGTGGCTGTTCTATTCGGCCGCGGTCTTCCTGTACGGCGTGGCGTTCGCACGTGTCTGGAGCGAGTGAACCGGCTCGCGGTCCGTCGCGCGGCGTCCGATCGGCGCGTCCGACCGGCCTCTCGGCGCCCGGACGCGGTGCACGGAACGCACCGGACTGGCGCTCTGCGCCCCTCTGTCGTGCGCGTCCACGTTGATCCGACGGCTGCCGCGGGACGCGACGCGCCCGTCCCGAGTGCCTCGCGCACCGCATTCCGGCGCGATCCGCGCGTCCCGCACCGTCGCGGGTCGTGCGCTGGAACGGTTCGTGCTGTCGAGGTGCGTCCTGCACGGGGAGGGGGAGCGGTGGAATCGATGAAGACCGGCGCCGACGCGCTGTTCGTGCTGCTCGGCGCGATCATGGTCCTGGCCATGCACGCCGGGTTCGCGTTCCTGGAGCTCGGCACCGTCCGCTACAAGAACCAGGTCAACGCGCTGGTGAAGGTGCTGGTCGACTTCGCGATGTCGACCGTCGTGTACTTCTTCGTCGGCTACGCGGTCGCCTACGGCACCTCGTTCATGGTCGGCGCCGACGTGCTCGCGGTGGACAACGGCTACGCGCTGGTGAAGTTCTTCTTCCTGCTGACGTTCGCGGCAGCGATCCCGGCGATCGTGTCGGGCGGCATCGCCGAGCGCGCGCGGTTCGGGCCGCAGCTGATCGCGACCGCGGTGGTGGTCGGGGGGGTGTACCCGCTGTTCGAGGGCATCGCCTGGGGCGAGCGGCTCGGCCTCCAGGCGATGCTGAAGGACACCTTCGGCGAGCCCTTCCACGACTTCGCCGGCTCGGTGGTCGTGCACGCGGTCGGCGGCTGGATCGGGCTGGTCGCGGTGCTCGCGCTCGGCGCGCGGCGGGGACGCTACGGGCGCGACGGCCGGGTCGCCGCGCATCCGCCGTCGAGCATCCCCTTCCTCGCGCTCGGCTCGTGGATCCTCGCGGTCGGCTGGTTCGGCTTCAACGTGATGAGCGCGCAGGAGCTGGGCAAGATCAGCGGCCTGGTCGCGGTCAACTCGCTGATGGCGATGGTCGGGGGCACGCTGGCGGCGACGCTGATCGGCCGCAACGATCCGGGCTTCGTGCACAACGGGCCGCTCGCGGGCCTGGTGGCGATCTGCGCGGGCTCCGATCTCGTGCATCCGGTGGGGGCGCTGGCGATCGGTGCGGTGGCCGGGGCGCTGTTCGTGCACATGTTCACGATGACCCAGAACCGCCTGCGGATCGACGACGTGCTCGGCGTGTGGCCCCTGCACGGGCTGTGCGGCGCGTGGGGCGGCCTCGCGGCCGGCGTGTTCGGCCAGCGCGCGCTGGGCGGTCTCGGCGGCGTCAGCGTCGTCTCGCAGGTCGCCGGTACCGCGCTCGGCATCGCGATCGCCGTCGCGGGGGGCGCGATCGTCTACTTCGGGCTGCGGGCGACGCTCGGCCTGAGGCTCGAGCCGGAGCAGGAGTTCGAGGGGGCCGACCTGTCGATCCACCGGATCTCGGCGACGCCCGAGCGCCAGACCGAGATCTGACGGCCGCCGCGAGGAGGGGGCGGGCGCCGGCGCCCCGGGCACCGGGCGCCCGGACCCCGGGGCACCGGGGCCCGGGGCCCGGGGCCCGGGGCCGCGGGTCGATCGACTACACTGCGCTGCGCGAACGACGGAAGGCTGGCCGAGCGGTTTAAGGCACTGGTCTTGAAAACCAGCAGGGGGCGACCCCTCGTGGGTTCGAATCCCACGCCTTCCATGTCCCCCAGCGGCGGCCGGTCCGCGTCGCGCGGACCCGGGCACGACCCTCGCCCGCGTCGACCGCGTCCTCCCGACTCCGACCGGGCACGCTCATGAGCGAATCGCTGCTGCTGGCCTGCACGCAGGTCTCGACCTTCTCCGACGCCGGCCTGCTGACCCGCGCGAGCGGCTTCTTCCTCGAGCGCGACGGCCGCACCTGGCTCGCGACGAGCGCGCACGTCGTCCACGACCCGGCCAACGGGCATGCGCCGGACCGCATCGAGGTGGAGGTGCACGTGGACGCGGTCGACCTGACCCGCTCCAGGCAGGTGCCGCTTCCGCTGTACCGGGACGGCGTCGCGCTGTGGCGCCAGGCGAACGACACCGGCGGGCCGGTCGACGTGGCGGTCGTGCCGGTGGGCGACGACGCGCTCGCGCCGACCGACGTGATCGAGCGCTTCACGCCGCTGCACCTGGAAGGCGCGCTCGACATCGTCGAGATCGGCGACCCGGTGCTGGTCGTCGGCTTTCCGCTCGGGTTCCACGACACGGTGCACCACCTGCCGGTGTCCCGGCAGGCCGGCATCGCGTCGTCGTTCGGCGTGCGCTTCCAGGGGCAGGGCTACTTCCTGACCGACGCACGCACCCACCGGGGCACGAGCGGCGCGCCGGTGGTCACGCGGGCGCGCGGCGGTGCGCTCGCCGCGTCGCGCCTGCCGTGGCGACTGCTGGGCGTGCACGCGTCGCGGATGGACATGGCGCGCGACCGCGAGCTCGACGAGTCGCTCGGGCTCAACGCGGCCTGGTACGCCGACGTGCTGCTCGCGCTGACGACGCCCTGAGCGTCGGGCGTCGAGCGACCGGAAGCTCGGCCGGATTCGTCTGTTACCATGTGCCCGTAGACATGCTCATGTGCGTCTTTGCGTAGCGGGATTCCGGAGTGTCTCTGCAGTGGACGGCATGTGCCGTGCACCAACACGAAAGGAATCGAGTGATGGCAAAGGAAACCGGTACCGTGAAGTGGTTCAACGAGAGCAAGGGGTTCGGCTTCATCGCCCCGGACACCGGCGGCAAGGACCTCTTCGCGCACTTCAAGGAGATCCAGGGCACGGGTTTCCGGACCCTGCTGGAGAACCAGAAGGTCGAGTTCGACGTCACCCAGGGCCAGAAGGGCCCGCAGGCATCGAACATCCGCGTCGTCGAGTGACACGCGTCGCCGGCCCCTCCGGGGCCCGGTGGAGGACCGCGGCCCAGGCCGCGGTTTTTTTTTCATTCGAGGGGCGAGCGATGAGAACTCTCCAGGACGCGACCGAGATGATCTGCGACCTCAAGGGCAGCGTGATCGCCCTCGACGCGCTGATCGGCGCGCTGCTGCACCACGTCCCGCAGGCGCTGCGGCCGGAGCTGCTGCGCACCTTCGAGCACAACGCCGAGGTCGCGCGCACCGTGCTGCTGCACGCGCAGATCTCCGAGCACACGTTGAAGGGCTTCGAGTCGGACGTCGGCCGGTTCGCGGCCCTGATCGCGACGGCCTGACCGTCGTGCCGAGGGAGCGGAGCGCGACCGCTCGTCGGAGTCCGGCCCGAGCGGGTCGGCCGACTGCGCCGGTCGTCGCGCCCGGGTCCCCTGCCGGGGCCGCCGACGAGGTACAATGCCGGGATCGAGTTGTTGCGGGTTCGCGGTCGCGCCGGTCGGAGCGCACGCGGGACGTCCCTCGGTGATCGGATGCCGCGTCCCGCCCGGGACGGGGCGAACCTCAGGGACGCACGAGATGGCCTACGGCATCGTCAAGTTCTTCAACGTCGGCAAGGGCTTCGGGTTCATCCAGCCCGAGGACGGCTCCAAGGACGTCTTCGTCCACATCACCGCGGTCCAGGCCGCGGGCATGTCGGAGCTGGTCGAGAAGCAGCGCGTGTCGTTCGACGTCCAGTCGGGCCGCGACGGCAGGGTGTCGGCGACGAACCTGAAGGCCGCCTGACCCGCGTCCGACCCGCCCCGCGCCGTGTCGATCCGGTGCAGGGCGTTCTCCATCCGATCGAGGTCCGGCGATGGCGCGCCGATGCGCGCGAGGGAGTGCATTCTTGTCGAAGGAAGAACTGATCGAGCTCGGCGGCGTGGTGAGCGAGGTGCTGCCCCAGACCCGCTTCCGCGTCACGCTGGAGAATGGCGTCGAGGTCACGGCCTACGCGTCGGGGAAGATGCGCAAGCACCGCATCCGCATCCTGGCGGGTGATCACGTCACGCTCGAGATGTCCCCCTACGACCTGAGCAAGGGCCGGATCAACTTCCGGCACAAGGACGGCCCCGCGCCGTCGCGGGGTCCGGGCGGCTTCGGTCCGAGGCGCGGCTGATGGGCGGCCCGAGCGCTTCCGACGTGCTCGAGTGCGTGCGCAAGCACCGCGAGCGGTACGACTTCGAGATCTCGGCCGACATCTCGGCGCCGCTGGATACCGTGCGCCGGCTCGGCGCCGAGCTGGTGTCGCGTCACTCGATGATCGCGTGCGTGGTCACGCGCTACGCCGACGGCGACCCGCAGGACGCCTGGCTGTACCGCATCGCGGGGTTCGTGCCGCCGCCCGCCCCGGGCCGCAAGGCGCGACCCGCGTCCTGATCCCGACCGCCGGCCGCCGGCGCGCGCTTCAGCGCATCGTCCGGTTCCGGGCCGGCGGCTGCCACGTCGTGCGGATCGCGTCCTCGATCCGCCAGCCGTCCGACCATGCGTCCAGCCTCGCGTGCCACGCGTCGAGGGGCTCGCCGGTGCGCGAGGGGTGCTGCTCCGCCCGGTAGCCCGGGTTCTCGTTCCACGACGCGCCCGCCCGGCGCGCGGCGGCTCCGGCGTCCATCAGCCGGGATCGGAGTCGCGGGTCCATGCCGCGAGCGTACGGACCGGTTCGCCGCCGGGTCCGTAGGAGGATCGGCCGTCCGGTGCGGCCGTGCGCGCCGGGCGTTCCACGGATCGGTGCGGCGCACGCCGCATCGGCGCATGCAGGATTCCACGCATCGTCCCGTCGCGAGCCGACCGCGCGCGTCCGGGCTAGCATCGCGCGCACCCCGACACGCGAGGAGACGCGCATGGATCTCGGACTGAAGGACAAGGTGGCGATCGTCACCGGCGGCACGCAGGGGATCGGTCGCGCGACCGCCCTGCGGCTGGCGGCCGAGGGCGCGCGGGTCGTCGTGTGCGCGCGCGGTGCGGGCAGGCTCGAGGCCGTCGCGGCCGAGATCCGGGCCGCCGGGGGCGAGGTCCTCGCGGTGAGCGCCGACGTGTCGGTCGCGGCCGACTGCGACCGGATCGTCGGGGAGGTGTCGCGTGCCTACGGCGGCGTCGACGTGCTCGTGAACAACGCGGGCACGTCGAGGACCGGCGCGTTCGAGTCGGCCGACGACGCGGTCTGGCAGGCCGACCTCGACTTGAAGCTGTTCGCCGCGATCCGTCTGATCCGCGGCGTGCTGCCGTCGATGAAGGCGCGCGGGGGCGGGCGCATCGTCAACGTCACCAACATCGGCGCGAAGCAGCCGGGTGCGCGGACGATGCCGACCACCGTCTCGCGCGCCGCGGGGCTCGCGATGACGAAGGCGCTGTCGCGCGAGTACGCGCCTCACGGCATCCTGGTGAACGCGGTGTGCATCGGGCTGGTCCGCGCGGGGCAGCACGACGCGCGTGCCGCGAAGCAGGGCGTCGACCCCGAGGCGCTCTACGCCGACATGGCGAAGGGTGTCCCGCTCGGGCGCGTCGGCGAGGCCGACGAGGCGGCCGACGTCATCCTGTTCCTGGCGTCGGCGCGCGCGAGCTTCGTGACGGGCTCGAGCATCAACATCGACGGCGGCGCCTCCGCGGTGTTCTGACGCGAGCGGGGCGGGTGATAGCATCCCGGGGCCGCCGCTCGCCCTGTCCGCCATGGCCCAAGCACCGTCCGCCTCCAGGTTCTCGCTCACCCGGTTCCTGGTGACCCTGCTGCTGATCGTGCTGGCGATCGGGGCGCTGTACTTCGCGGTGGTGCTGAACTGGAGCTACTCGAGCGGCGAGCGCGCGGGCTGGGTCCAGAAGTTCTCGAGGAAGGGCTGGCTCTGCAAGACCTGGGAGGGCGAGGTCGCGCTGGTGTCGATGCCCGGGGCCATCCCCGAGAAGTTCGAGTTCACGGTCACCGACGACGCCGTCGCCGATCAGATCAACCGGCTGATGGGGCACCGCGTGTCGCTGCACTACGAGCAGAAGGTCGGCCTGCCGACCACCTGCTTCGGCGAGACGCGGTACTACGTGACCCGCGTGCTGCGGGTCGAGGACGGCACCGGCGGACCCGGGTCGACCGCGCCGGGGCGGCCCGGCGCGCCCGGGACGCCGGGGGTCGTGCCCGGGGGGCCGGGATCGAGCGGCGGGATGCCCCCGGCGACCCCTTCGGCGCCGTCCGCGCCTTCCGCGCCTTCGACCCCTCCGGCGCCTTCGCCGCCTTCCGCGCCGGGAGCATCTTCCGCGCCTTCGACCCCGCCCGCGTCGACGGTGCCGGCCGCACCCAACGCACCGGGCTCCGGCGACCCGCCGGCGACGGTGCCCGGTCTGCCCGCGCCGGGCACCCGACCCTGATCCGCCGGCCGGCCTGCGTGCGGGCCGGACACGGGCCGGAAGCGGGCCGGACTAGGGCCGGCGGCGTCAGTCGTGGTGGCGCCGGGGGTGCTTGTGATGGCCGCGGCGCTTGCCGGGGCGTCCGTCGACGCGGACGACCTCCCGGCTGTGCGTGTGCTCGCGCACGACGCGGGTCTTCGGCCGCTCGGTCACGCTCGCACCCACGACCGAGCCCGCCGCGCCGCCGACGCCGGCGCCGACGATCGCGCCCGTGGCGCCGCCCACGCCGTGCCCGACCGCGGCGCCCGAGGCGCCGCCCACCGCGCCGCCGATGGCGGCGCCGCTGCGGGCGCTGCCGTGCGAGGTCACCGCGCCCCCGGCCGCGCCGCCGACCGCGCCGCCCACGATCGAGCCGGTCTTGCCGCCGACGGCCTCCCCGATCGCCGTGCCCGCGGCCGCGCCGAGGCCGCCGCCGATCGCGGTCGGGACGCCCTGGGCGCCGACGGTGCCGGCAGCGGCGAGCAGGCCGAGCGCGAGCAGCGTCGGCGCGAATCGGGAGGTCGGGGTCATCGGCGGCTCCTTTCCGGACGAGGCCCGCCGGACCGGCGAACCCCACGCCCCGGATGCTAGAGGCGTGGCGGCGGGGTGCCGGCGCAACGCTCCGCGTCGCCCGCACCGGCGGTCGGGCGGCCCGGACGAACGGCCGTGGTAAGGTCGCTGCGGCGCAGCAACCCGACCGTCCGTGCCGTGCAGCCCCGTTCCCAGGCCTGCCTCCCGTCGCAGCGTGACCGCCCGGTGACGGGCGTGGCCGGGATCGTGCCGGCCCTGCTCCTCGCGCTCCCGCTCCTGCTCGGTCCCGCTGACGCACCCCGCGCGCAGGGCCTGCGCTCGCCGCTGACGCCGGCGCCGGCACCGCTCGCCCCGACGCCGGCGACGCCGCTGCCGGACGAGCCGCCGGCCGCCGTGCCCGCCGGGCCGCCCCCGGGCGCGCCGACCGCGGCGATGCCGAGGCCGGCCGGGCGCCCGCGGATCGGGCTGGCGCTGTCGGGCGGCGGTGCGAGGGGCTTCGCCCACGTCGGCGTGCTGCGTGCGCTCGAGGCGATGCGCATCCCCGTCGACTGCATCGCAGGCACCAGCGCCGGCTCGGCCGTCGGCGCGGCCTACGCGACCGGCCACGCGCCGGACGCGATCGAGGCCTCGCTGCGCTCGGTCGACTGGGACCGCGACATGTTCGACGACGCGCCGCCGCGTCGCGACCAGCAGCCGCGTCGGCGGACCGAGGAGAAGGCCTACCTGCTCGACCTGACCTTCGGCTACCGCGACGGTTCGGTGCTGTTGCCGCCGGGGCTGATCTCGGGGCAGAAGATCGAGCTGTTCCTCCACCGGATGCTGGGCACGAGCGGACGCTTCGACTCGTTCGACCGGCTGCCGATCCCGTTCCGCGCGATCGCGACCGACCTCGAGCAGGGCGAGATGGTCGTGCAGGACCGGGGCAGCCTGGTGACCGCGGTGCGCGCGAGCATGGCCGTGCCCTCGGCCTTCGCGCCGGTGCAGTCGGACGGCCGGCTGCTGGTCGACGGCGGGCTCACGCGCAACATGCCGGTCGACGTCGTGCGCGCGATGTGCGCCGACGTGGTCATCGCGGTCGACATCGGCGGGCCGCTGCTCAAGCGCGAGGAGCTGGGCAGCGTCTTCGGGGTGGCCGGCCAGATGATCGGCATCCTGATGGAGCGCAACATGCGCGAGTCGCGCGCGCAGGTGCGCCCGGGCGTCGACGTGATGATCCGGCCCGAGCTCGGCGACATCGGCTCGGCGAGCTTTTCGCGCGGCGTCGGCGGCATCCCCGCCGGCGAGGCGGCGACGCTCGCCGCGCGTGCCGAGCTCGAGCGGCTCGCGCTGCCCGAGCCCGCGTACGCCGAGTGGCGGGCCGGGCGCGCCTCGCGCGTCGCCCGCGACGACGCGTACGCGAACGTGCGCATCGTCGGCGCGAGTCCGGCGGTCGCCGAGACGATGATCGGCCAGGCCCGGATCGCGCCGCGCGGCACGCTCGACCGACCTCGGCTCGAGCGCGCGATCAACCTGTGGAACTCGTCGGGCGACTACGACCGGATCAGCTACTCGCTGCTCCCCGAGGGCACCGGCCAGGTGCTCGAGCTGCGGCCGATCGAGAAGGCGTGGGGCCCGAACTTCCTGCGCTTCGGGATGAGCGCCGCCGCCGACTCGAACTCGAACGGCCTGTTCAACGTGCTGTTCGGCTACCGCCGGCCGTCGATCAACGCCTGGGGCGGCGAGTTCAAGAGCGAGCTGCAGTTCGGCAGCACCACGCGCGTGTCCATGGAGCTGTTCCAGCCGGTCAACCGGGGCGACGTGCGCGGGTTCGTGAACCCGCAGCTGCTGTACGAGGAGGTGCCCGCCTGGATCTTCCTCGGGCGCGACCGGGTCGCCGAGTACGGCATTCGATCCGCGCAGGCCGGCATCGACCTCGGCGTCGAGGGCGTCTACGGCGAGGCGCGGATCGGGGCGTTCGCCGGCAACCGCGACACCTTCGTGCGGACCGGGTTCGCCGAACTGCCGCAGGAACGGGACAGCTACGTCGGGTACCAGGTCTCGCTGCTGGCCGACCACCTCGACGCGACCGACTTCCCGCGCGACGGCTGGCTGCTCGGACTGAGTTCGCGCGGCCAGGACATCTCGGGTCGGGGCGACCGCACCTACTTCGCGAACCGGGCGCTGCTGGTGGGCAAGGCGGTCGGCAGCTGGGGCGACCACACCTTCGCCGGCGCGTTCCGGCTGGGCGAGGGCAGCCGCACGTCGCCGCTGGGCGAGTCCTTCAGCCTCGGCGGCTTCATGAACCTGTCGGGCCTGCAGCTGAACCAGATCCTCGGCACCTCGGTCCGCTACGCGAGCCTGAGCTACCAGAACCAGATCATGACGCTGCCGAATCCGCTGGGGCGGGGCGTCTACGCCGGACTCGCGCTCGAGGCCGGCCGGATGCGCGAACCGTTCATCCCGACCGCCGACAGCGGCTGGATTCCCGGCGCGACCGCGTTCTTCGGCGCGCATACCGGCATCGGGCCGGTGTACCTCGGCTACGGCGTCGCGCGCGGCAACAACCGACTCGTCTACCTGTTCCTCGGCCGGCCGGGGCTCTGAGCGGCCCGCGCGCCGATCCCGCGTATCCTTCGCACCCATGCTCGACGCGATCCGTTCCGCCGCCGTCACCGCGTTCCACGACGCCTGCCTGGCCCGCCCCGACTGGCCTGCCGACGAGGCGCCCGCGCGCGCGCGCCTGCCGTCCGGGCCCCTGGCCGACGCATGGTCGTGGGTGCTGGTCAACCACCGCTGCAACTGTTCGCTCTGGGACGAGGAGGATCTCGCGCGCCGCACCCGGGCGGCCGACGCCGAGATCGCCGCCAACAAGCGCCAGATCGACCGGTTCAACCAGGCCCGCAACGACGCGATGGAGCGCATCGACGACGCGCTGCTGCGCCTGACGGCCGACTGGCCGCGGGCCGACGACGCGCGCCTGTCGAGCGAGACCGCCGGCGCGATGGTCGACCGGATGTCGATCCTGGCGCTGAAGATCCACCACATGGGCCTGCAGACGGCGCGCACCGACGTCGACGACGCGCACCGAGAGTCGACGCGCGCCAAGCAGGCACAGCTGCGCCTGCAGCGCGCCGACCTGGCCGCGTGCTACGACCGGCTGCTCGACGAGCTGCGCGCCGGCACGGGCTGGTTCAAGATCTACCGGCAGTTCAAGATGTACAACGACCCGACGCTGAATCCCGTGCTGGTCGCGGAGCGGCAGGCTCGGGGCTGACGCCGTCGCGACCCGCGGCGTGAAGGTGCTCGTGGTCAAGATGTCGTCGATGGGCGACGTCGTGCATGCGCAGCCCGTCGTCGCCGACCTGCTCGCGAACGTGCCGGGCGCGACGGTCGACTGGGTCGTCGAGGCGCCGTTCGCGTCGATTCCCGCGATGAATCCCGGCGTCTCGACGGTGATCCCGATCGCGTGGCGCAAGTGGCGGCGCACGCTCGGCGATCCGGCCACCCGCGCGGCGATGCGGGCGTTCCGCGACCGGCTGCGCGCGACCCGGTACGACTGGATCGTCGACTGCCAGGGCCTGCTGAAGAGCGCGGCGGTCGCGCGCCTGGCGCGCGGCGTCCGCCGGGCCGGGCCGTCGTGGTCGTCGGCGCGCGAGCCGGTGGCCTCGCTCGCCTACGATCGCCGTGCCCGGGTGCCGTGGACGCTCCACGTCGTGGCCCGCAACCGCGCGATCCCCGCGGCCGCGCTCGGCTACCGCGTCGACGGCCCGGCGCGGTTCGGGCTCGAGGTACCGGCGTTCGCGCCGGCCTGGCTCGGCACGGCCGCGCCGATCGCGGTGCTGATCCCCGGTGCGAGCCGACCCGAGAAGCTCTGGCCCGAGGATCGCTGGATCGCGATCGGGCGGCTGCTGGTCGCGCGCGGATTGCGCCTCGCCTGGCTGTGGGGCAGCGCGGACGAGCGCGAGCGCGTGCTGCGGCTGGCCGCCGCCTGCGGCGACGTGCTCGACGCCGGACCGACGGACGCCGGACGGGCGG
>Ga0116191_1001870_pt1 | contig 16533 bp, 33 predicted proteins | sample AD_UKC111_MetaG_FD_89897 | JGI IMG/M metagenome (GOLD analysis project Ga0116191, IMG submission 89897) | Active sludge microbial communities of municipal wastewater-treating anaerobic digesters from Hong Kong - AD_UKC111_MetaG | ecosystem: Engineered > Bioreactor > Anaerobic > Digestate...
ATGGCAATAGATATACCATCAATCATACCCAATTCACTTTGAATAGTATAAAGATCAATTATTGATTGAGTTGGATGTTGACCGGGACCGTCTCCCCCATTGATAATAGGAATAGATGAATATTGACTTGCCTTCTCTATCAACCCAGACTCATAGTGTCGAATGACTATGGAATCTGCATATGATTGCATAACCCTGATTGTATCCTCTATTGTTTCCCCCTTAGCTGCTGAAGAAAATTCTTTTGCATTCTCAGTTGTTATTACACTTCCTCCCATTTTAATCATAGCTGATTCAAAAGATAGCCTAGTTCTTGTAGATGGTTCATAAAAAAGGGTCGCTAATATTTTTCCATTTAAAATATTTAAAGATTTATTTTTAAATATTTCTTTTATTTCCGTTGATAATTTAAATATTTCAGATAATATATCTCTATCTAATTGTTGCGATTTTATTATATGTTTTAATTTATTCATTTAAAGATTCAATTATTGTATCTCTTTTTTCTTGTATTGTAACATCATTTATAAAAATATTATAATACTCTATATCATTAGTCATTTTAAATGAAGCACTATCACCGCCACTTGTAATGGTTATTTTTGGAGTATTTTTAACTATTGTTGAAAAATATTTAAATTCTAATTTTGAATATTCAAATAATGATCCTTTTAAAATTTCCACGAAAATGCTTTTAGAAATACCTTCATTTTCTGAATCAAATTCATATATAAGATTAATTGTTGAATCCTGTATATCGATGTTAAGAATTTTTGAAAAAATTGGAATTTTTAACTCAATTGAATTAAAATATGGTACGTATGTATTTAAGGATTTTATTTTTTTCATAAAAATTATAGATCAATTAGATAAATTTGTTTTTTAATATATAAAAAGATGATTAATATTAAAAGCTATAACCATTTTTGTAATGAATCAAAAATTAAAAACTTTTTAGCTGGGGCCGCTTTGGCTGGATCCTTATCTACTGGTATGATATCTTGCGATTCACCAAATCAAAATTCAAATCAAGGAATTCAAAAATTAGCAGATGCAACACATATTGATATCCCCAATTCATTTAAATTAGATCAGAAATTAATAACAATTGGAATGGACATGAATATTATTTCTAATGGTAATAATATAGGTATTATAGAAGAGAGAACAATAAGCATAGGAAAAAAATTTGAGTATTATGATAACCTAAAAAAATTAGTCACATCTGCTCACCAAAAAGTATTTTCGCTTTATACCCAAATAGAAATTTTTGATGAAAATAAAAAATTAATCGGAACCGTAGAACAAGAAGTGATAGAGTCGTTTTTTTCTATCTATTCTATTTACTCAATAAAAAATGCTGATGGTGTAATTATTGCTAAATCTAAAAAATTAGATTTTTTTACAACAAATGTCGATATCTATGACACTAATAATAAATTAATAGTTAAGATGCATAAAAGATTTATAACTATGTTTGGAGATACATGGGATGTTGATATTTTTGGAAATATTGATAAGAGATTAATTATTTTTATTCCTGCTTTTGTATCTTCTTCACAAGCTGAAAAGAAAAAAGACGATGATAGCGATAGTGATGATTAATTTTTAAACTTATCTAGAAGTAATTTTCCAACCGCTCTTGAATTATTTTCGATGTCACTTTTATTAACTACCCAATCTAAATATTCTATATTTTTTCTTACTAAAGTATCTTTATGCTTTCCTCTACCATATTCTATTTCACCATTTTTATTTTTCTTAAACCATCCAGATAGATCTAATATCATCTCATCATCTTTGTTAGATCTTATTATATTCGAAATTTCTCTTAAGCTTTTTTCTTCTAAACCATATACTTCTATTTGCTTTTCAAATACTTTTATTGTTGCTTCTATATCAGATTCAGCATTATGGTGATTATCTATATCTTTATCAAAAAATTTTTTATAAACGTCATTCAGTTTACGTGTTTCAAACTTATTTAAAAGATTGTAGGAATCTATAATATTAATATTAAAAATATTCAAATATTTTTTACAACGAGATAATTCTTCAAATAAAATTGGAATATCAAAATTAATACAATTATATCCACCTAAGTCGCATCCATTAAAAAAATTATATATCTTATCAGAAGATTCTTCAAATGTTGGATAATCCTTTAGAAAATCGTTACTTATCCCATGTATCTCAAAAGCTTTATGATTAATTTCCTTTTTCGGATTAAAATATTTTTGTATTGATTCTTTGCTTTTATCTTTTCTATATTTAATAGCGCATATTTCTATAATCCTGTCTGTTTTGATGTCCGTACCAGTTGTTTCAACATCGAAAAAAATAGTATCTCTTTCTATTATATTATAAATATTTTTCATCCAGGATATGCCTCTGTAATAATATTATTTCTAACTCTAAAATTAATTCGATTATTCTTAATTTCTGCAGAAACCATTAGACTTTTTCCATCAATTTCAACAACCCTTGAAGAGAATCCATTTTGTTCCGCCATTTTTTGAGCATCTTCCAAATTCATACCCTTATATTCTTTATCACCAACAATTCCGAAATTTTTTGCCATGGTTTTTATTTTTATAGAAAAATATTTAATAATTGTTTACTCACTGTGAGAATCATTAACCATCTCGATAATAGAAATAAAATTTGATATCATTTCTATAGTATCATATTTACTAGGTGTCATACTCATTAGTTGAGTCATTGGATATTTGGCTTCTTTCCAGAATTTTTTTTCTTCTCTTCTGGTTCTTTTCTCAGTGCAGTGTGGTCTAAGTATTTTATCATAAAATCCTTTTGAAAATTTATCCTTTTTTAAATCAACCCATTCAGGTTTATATTTTTGATCTATCATTATTTTATATTCTTTATTATCAATTGACCAATCCGCTATTATTTCTCCAAAAAATTTTACTTTTTTATTATCCTTATCTAAATCTTTATAAAAATCTATTTTAAATTCTTTAATTTTTAAAAATGTTTCTTCTATTTCCTTCATCGATGAGTTGTTTGAGCTTCCGGAATCCCAAATAATATAATCAGTATCGAATGTAAAAGATTTATCAATATATTTTTCTAATTCTTTTGTAATTAAGTAATTTGCTTCTTCTAATGGATCTTCTTCTAAATTTATAAAATTTCCCGTCTCTCCAATACTTGGTTGCTCACTAGATTTTTTCTCATCATCCTTTTCATCTAAATATTCATCAATATTCTCTAATGATTTTTTATATTTATTATATTCTTCCTTTGATATTTCTATCGGAAAAGTTTTATATCTATGTGTTTTTGGATCCTTCTCTCCCATTTTACCATCTTTATCATTAAAATCCACTAGATAATATTTGCCATCTTTTTCCTCTACTGAGACATGGTAGTTTCCATTTTTATCCCAATAAGAAATAGATGGATTTTTGTCCATTGAAACAAAAAGTGATGAAAATTCTTCTGTATTATTTAATGTTTTATAATTTTTTATAACCCATTCAATAAATTCTTGAGAGCCCATTCTCTTAGGTTTTCTGCTAAAAAATAATTCTTCATTAAATTGAGTATATCTTTTAATCTTCATTAGTTATATATTATTTTATATAACTATGATAATTTATAATTTAATAATTAATATATAGAAATATGAAAATAAAAAAAATGAACGAATATTTTGATAAGAGAACCCCGACATCTTTTCCAGATGGGGAAAATAGAATTTCATTATCTATGGATAATTTCGAAACATTAATATCTGGGGGAATTATTAAACAAGGAAATGTTCAAATATCTTTACAAGATATTGGATATGACCAAATGATTTCAATTATTCAAAGAAAAAAAAGAATAACCGAATAACCTTATCTTGATTTTCTTGTCCCATCATTAAAAGCTTTGCTAGTAGCATCTTTCATTTTTAATAAGTCATCCAATGTGATATTATACTTCAAACAAAAAGATTCAATAGCTCCTATTAGGTCAGATAATTCAAGTATTAGCATTATTTTATTTTTCTGATCAAAAGCATCTTCTGCTTCCAAAAATTCCTCTTTAATTTTAGAAAATTCTCCAAAAATTCCTCTTTCAATTTCTTTTAAATGATATCCCATAATTTAATTTATACCCATCCGCTAAATCTAGGTTTTACTGTGCCATCTTTTAATGTAACTTTTTCAGACCATATTTTTAAAGGTCTAACAAAAATACTTCCAAATAATAATGATTTATAAACAACCATAGCTTCCCCAGTTTCCGTATCAGTTGCCATAGTCATAACTTCATATTTTCCACCTTTATAATGTGTGTATTTTCCACCCATCCGTGGATATTCTATTGTTTCTTCCATTTTTATATATTTTTAATATTATTAATCATAGTTAACCTTGGCTCCGCGATTCCTGTTCCATATATCCATTTTAAATACTCGCAAGATCTAATTCCGTAAGATCCAATTTCAATCCCATCATATTCTAAGTCATATCCATCTTTAGTCTCTATTAGTTCTACTTTATGACCTATTTCTTGTTGTAAAAAATCTCTACAACAAGAAATAAGCCATAATAAAGAAGATTCAGTTACATCATCTGTAATTATTAATTCATTTTTCATGAAATATTTTGTATGTAATTGATCGAATGGTTCGTCCCTAAAGCAGGGCGTAATAGTTTGATATTTGCCCTCAGGTAAAAATCCTTTTAAATATAAGTAAAGAAAACTTTGCTCCCCAGAAGCTACGAGTACTTTATTTTTACCCAATATTTCCCAATCAACCTTATCAGGAGGCTTAGTTATGTGTGATACTGATTTAGTTACCGTCCAAGGAGATTCAATTCTTTTAAATCCTTTAGCCTCATAAAATTGAATTGAGCGATGTAATCTTCCATAATCAATCATAATAAATTTTTATACTTAAAAAGTAAATAAGTTTATTTTATTTAATATTTAAATTTATCCATTAGTTTATCTGCGTGATCCCAATCTTTACAATCATCACTTCCAAATTTCCACCACTCTCCATTAAAAAGTGGTTGTCCAGCTTTGTGATCATCATCTATTAAAACATCTCCTATTAATAGCTCTTTTCGAGGACTCAAAATTAATTTTTCTACTCCTAATTCACCTAAATATTTATAGACCCATTCTGCTTTTTCAGTGTAACATAGTCTATTTTTTATAGATGGCCTTGTTAGAAACCATAAATCAGCATCTTTTTCCCATTTTTTCCAAAATTCTAAAGCTCCCTTCATAGGAAGTAATGATTCAAAATATCCTTTCATTGACCAAGGATATTTTCTTTCGGTTTCTGTTAAAGCTCTCTGATACCAATAGTCTAAAGATCCATTAAAATCACAAAATGTGTGATCCATATCTATATAAATTCGCGGTTTATCCATAATTAACAATTTAACAATAACAAACAAATGTTGATCCTTCAATAAATTTATCTACAATATTTTCTTTAAAAGATCTTCTTAAATCTTCTGTGTCTGAAAAATATTTATTCCAATGTTCTAATAGAACCCACTTTTCGACAACATCTACACCGTCCCACATTCCATCATCGTAGAATTTTTTATTAGCCCCCTTTCTTTGGTAACCAATTTCTTCTGAAAAAATACATAGTTCTTTCTTGTATATAATTGGTGGATCTGTAATAACAACTTCTTCTCCAATTTTATTCTTATAGGTATATTGGACAGCTCCGTGATATGACGTTCCAATCCATTTTAAATCATCTAATTTATACCCTATATTTCTAATAGCTGTTTCTAAATCATAATACTCATTAACTCTTTCAAAAGCAAGGTGTGTAAAAACTGTAAGATTCGGGCTCTCAGATAAAATATCAAAATCATCAATATCTTGTGGATTTTTATTTCCTATTGACTTTACCATATTTACTGTTATATCCAATCCCATGTTTTATATATTATATTTTTTCTTAACTAATGTTATAGGCAAATATACTTTTTTTATAAGTAACTTTCACTATATTTTAGATATAATTTATATGTTAAATAAAATTCATCTTGGGAATTCAATTGAATTAATGAAAAATATATCTGATAATTCAATCGATTTAACTGTAACTAGTCCACCATATGATAAGCTTAGGTCGTATAAAGGAAAAATAACTAATGAATTATTTGATGGTTTTTCCTTTCCATTTGTTGATATTGCTAATGAGCTTTATAGAGTAACAAAAAATGGTGGTATTGTTGTTTGGGTTGTTAATGATCAAATTATAAATGGTGGAGAAAGTGGAAATTCATTTAGACAAGCTTTAAAATTCCAAGAAATTGGATTTAAAATTTATGATACAATGATATATCATAAAAATGGAGCTCCATTTCCCGAAAGTGGAAGATATAGCCAAGTGTTTGAATATATGTTTATCTTATTAAAAGGAAATAGACCAAATACTGTTAATTTGATTAAAGATAAAATAAATAGATGGGCAGGATCATCTCCATATGGTAAAAGAAGTGCCCGTAGTAAAAACGGGGACCTAAAGGAAGTTGGAGACTCTTTTATTGTTTCTGAATTTGGTACAAGATATAATGTTTGGTATATAAATAATGGAGCTGGATTCTCATCCAAAGATAAATATGCTCATCAACATCCTGCAATTTTTCCAGAATCTTTAGCTGAAGATCATATACTATCATGGAGTAGAGAAGGGGATATTATTCTAGACCCAATGTGTGGGTCCGGCACGACATGTAAAATGGCAAAAATGAATAATAGAAATTTTATAGGAATTGATTTAAATCAAGAATATGTGGATATATCAAATAAAAGAATATCAAATGTGGTACCATATACATTAGATAATCCAAATCCTAAATCTAAATTTATTTTAAGCAGGGAAATGTCTATATTTAAAAGAAAAAAGAAAAAACCTATTTAATTTTTTATAACATTATCAATTTTTTTATTTCTTATACAAGCATCACAAATTTTATTACTTTCTATATAATGATTATTATTCTTAATGAGAAGAAAATATTTTGCTAGCATCTTACCTTTACAAGATTCACACTCAATAAATAGTTGATATTTGTTTTTAATCATGTATAATGGAGTTAATTTTATCATTTCTAGTTAAAGCATATCTTTTTAAGAAATTCAATTTATTGTCCATGTTTTCTATTATTTTAGAATATTGATATTCAAATTTTTCTATTTCCATTTTTAATATATCTCCTACGCTAACAATTTTTCTAATTGGAGATTTAAGTATTTCAATTGGAGCTGAAATATTCCATATGTCCTCGCATTTTTTTGTTAAAATTTCTATTTCTATATTAATTTTTGGATTTTTATTTCCAAATCCAATTATAATATCTTTATTATAATATTTTTCTCCAGTTTCTTTATTCATCATATCAATGATTATTCCATATCCTTCTTGATTGGGATATATACAATAGATTAGGTCCCCGATTTTGTAATTTTTAGTCATTTATTATTTCATTAATTTTCTTATTTCTAAGAAATGGCTCATAAAAACCAGGTCTCCTTTTTGAAATAAAAATATAATTATCGACTATCCAATTTTCTATATTCTCAGTGCAATTTCCACCCTTTAATATCATGATGATATCATGAATATCACAGAATTTTAATTTATAAAAGGTATCACATTCATCATCATTTAAACTAATATCATATTTTTTCTCACATTCCATTATTATTCCAATAAAATCTAAATCATCAACTTCACCCACACTAGAATTAATATCTAAATTGTAATATGATAAAACTTCACATATCGGATATTGTATATCAACCGATTTCATCATAATGAGTATTTGCAAATTTTTGGGCTCTTTGTAAATAAAGAGCCGTTCTTAACATTTTTTTAGCACCTTCTAATCCAGCCCTATCATCTAGAAATATATTCGCATAAATTTTATTATCATTACCATAAGGCAATTGTAGTGGATTTTGATTTATTGCATCAATTGGTATATCATTTTTTCTACAATATCTAGTAATTTCTTCATATCTATCTGGCGAGCATGAAGTGAAAATTACAATATATGCTCCTATTATTGCACATTCCTTTACTAGATTAATTGTATCTTGTAAATCTTCTTTAGACCATCTCCAAGGGCTTATTGTGTCGTCATAATCGACTGCTATGACAATTTTACCATGTTGATTCCATTCATTAACTAATCTTCTTGTGTATTTATCTAAGTTTAAATTATCCATATATTTTAAATTTGAAATCCATTATTACAATATTTTTCTATTAATTCTATTAAAACTTCTCCATGACAACATTTTTTAGGAGAACAAAAACAACCCAGTCTTTTATCTTTTAATTCATGTAAATCTTTTAATAGATGTTGTCCATCTCCATTTTCTATCCATTCTCTATAGCAATCGACTGCTCTCTTTCTAGTTTTTACAACAAATTCAGCTCTTGTAAATTTTCCTTTAATGTGTGTATATGGATTTCCCCATTTAGATGGTCTAGCAATATAGACATCATATTTTTCTTTATTAACATTAACTATTGTTGTCATATAAGAGCAATTTTATTTTTTCATCTCTCTTTGATTCCTTCGTTAATTTCGACCTTCTCCCTTGATTTGAACATAGATAACATTTGCTTCCATAATATTGATAGTGTATCGAAAATGTATAAGAACAATCTTCACAATAATAATTTTCACAACTATCACAAATTGATTCATCATCAATATTGAGTGAATAACAAATATAACAATATTTATCCATTTACCAATCCCATTTAAATGCAGCTAATTTATTTTCAAATATCTCTCCAAATGCTTTAATTAAAATCTCTATTTTTTCTTGAGTATATCCATCTTCTATTGCCTCTCTGTTATATCTATCGTTATCTTTTAATCCTTTTAAATCTTCTAAATATGAAATATCTGTTTCAAAATTACTTTCAATGTCACCAACTCCTCTTATGAAGATTGTTGATCCTCTGTGAAATATTCCATCAGATAAATATTTATTTATATATAAATTTAAAAATGGATATTCATTAGTAGGAGCCCATTTTAAAAAATTCATCTCATCTAATGACAGGCTCTCCCATTTTTTTAATTTCTTATTAAATTCGTTTATTTCCCCATCACTCATATCTATATGAATATCTTCGTTTATCAAATATTTAAGATGTCTCATATTATATATATTAAATTAATTGAAATAGAATTCTACATTAATACATGTTGGCATTTCAATATCATCATAAGCATATCTGAATAAATCTCTCCCAGGATAATCTTTTTTATTTCTTAGAGGATCAGATTTGTGTTCCCCATATGGTTTTAATCCAGTTATTTTTTCAATTCTATGGATCATTTGATAAACTATATCTTTTTCTTTTCTATAAGAATCTCCAATTATTTGAAAATAGATACCAATTGATATTCTACCAATTTCACTATTATGTGGTTATTCATCATGTGAGCAAAATCCATATCGATAAAATTCATGCTTATTTGAACTATTTCTAATTATATTATCTCTGAATTCTCCAGGATTTCTAGTTCCAATGGAAAGATAATAATCATCCAATTCTTGTTTACAATCTTCAATTGTGTCAAAAAGATTTACAAATCTCTTTACCTCACGATATTGTCTATTTTTTTCCTTTATAAAATCTTCAAATATTTTTTGTGACATATTACTACTGAAATTTGAAATTTGGCTTAGATTATTAAAAGAGCACACTTTAGATGATCCATATTTTTCAATAGTATTATTGATAAACTCTACTTTACTATCAACTTCCTCAATAGTTGTGTTTAACTTCTGTAAAGCTAAATTCAACATTAGAGTTGTTGGTTTTTCATATAATTTAATATATTTCACATTTTATATATTAATATTCAATTAATTTTTTCAGATATGATATTTAATTTTATTTCTCTAAGTATGGATACAAAATTTTTAAAATCTTCTTCTGAGGCTCTCTTTTTTTCTTTTCCTTGAATAACATATAATTTATCTCCTTCTATAGAATAAATTGCATTCCCCGATATTCTATTTTCTGGATCTATAAATTCAGCATATAAGCATCCATTTTTTGTTAATTCAATAAATTTTATTGAATTAACCTTTATTTCTGGATAATATTGCTTCATTATTTCTAATATTTCATCACTACTCATCTATGATAATATCTAATTTTATATCTCGAAATATACCTTTAAATTTCTCTACATCTACACTATTATTTATAATTTCTCTCTTATATACATGTAATTTATTATCTTCTATTTTATAGATACAAGATTTACCATTTTGTAATTCTACATATAAAAAGTCATCACCAATTAATTTAGTAAATTTTATTTTATCCGCAAATTCACTTTTTGGATAATTATTTATTATAAATTTTTTATATTGATCTATAGTCATAATACAAAAATAATCAATTTTAATTTAATATATACTTTTAAATAAAATAATTTTATGTTAATAGCAATAATAGCTTTAATTGTATTTACAATAGGTTCGATAGGACTTATAAAATACTATAGAAAAGAACCATCTGGTTTTAAATTACTCTTATGTTGTTTATTTGTAACCGTTGATATACTAGCATTATTTAGAGTAATAGAAGATTTAATTAAAAAACTATGAGAATAAGAAGATTTAAATCAGATGATGCTGATAGGACATATGACCAATCAAAAGATGATTTTGAAATAGGTAAGAAATCTGTATTATCTCTTTTAGATGAATTAATGTTGGAATATGAAGATTTTACAAAGGATGTTAGTCCAAAAAATTGGAGATCGACCGGAAGTCATTTTACAGATCTCAGGAATATGAGAGAAGAAATAGAAGAATTCATCCCAATAAGCGTTGAAGAGAAAGAAAATGAACATGTTAAAAAACATAGAAATTCAAATGAAGAAGGAAGTGCAGCTGATCCATCAAGAACCAACACTATACCTTATCCGCCTAGACATCCTGCTTTCCGGGAAAGAAGGAAATTTGTTAGCGGCAAAGCTAAATTAAAGAGGGGATTATAATTTATTCTGATCCTTTTCTAACTTTATTTCTACATAAGTTTCTTACAAATTCTAATAATCCATCAAATTGATCACATTTAAAATACCATCTTATATCCTTTCCAAAGTAATAAGATATTAGGTAATATTCGTCTTCAAAGTAATAGACATCTGCTCGGATTCTATAATCTTTTCTAACTATCGTTATAGCATTTTTATCATTCAGCGAATAAATTGAATATGGTGTTGGATCATAATCACTTTCCTTTTCATTATCAATAGTATTTAATATTCTATCTCTTTGACCTTTTGAAAATTTCATTCCTTTTTTATTTTCTTCAAAAAATTTAAGCTCTTGATAGTCTATTTGTGTATAGAGTTTATTTTCAAAAAATTCATATAATTTTAAATAATTCATATATTACCAATATTTAAATTTTTGATAAATGATATCAATCCATCTATTTGGTCGCATTTATAATAATAGGAGTATGGATTACGCCCAATGTTAAAAACTAATTGAGCTAAATACCAATCATCCTCCCAATGTGAAATGTTAACTATTCTGTTAATAGAATCTCTAAAAGGAATTAATGTTAAATAATTTTTAAATCCATATTTTTTTATTTCTTCTTGATTTCCAAGTGGCTTTTCGATTTCCCAAGGAGTTGGACCATTAAAATTTTTACAATAGTCCCATAGATAATCATCTAAACATTTTTGTATTTTTTGTTTTTCCAATTCTGATATATCTAACCTAGATTTTGAATTTCTAAATTCAAAATCTTGTTGTTTAGAAATTTTTTCATAAAAAGAATTATGATTTTCATATAACTTTAAATATTTCACTAATTATATATTAAAATAATTTAATATATATATATATAAATATGAACCATATAAAAACATTTGAATCTTTTAGCAATCCTTCAAGCTTAGACATTAAAGATATAAAAATTGATGATACTATTTTATATCAAGGATCTAAATACGATGTTATAGAAAATGATGAATATACCATTAAAGTAAAATCTCAAAGAACTGGAAAAGAAATCCACCTTAATCAAGAGCAATTGAATACTAATAGCGCTAGATTAATATCAAGTGCTATTCTCAAAGAACGTAGAAGTAATATTTAGTATTATGTTATCTAAATTGAAAAATAAGGAATATGTGAAAAATTTCAAAGATTTTAATGAATCCAATTTCAATTTACCAATTGATAATATTGATCACATACCTTTATCCAAAAAAGAATATGATGAATTCTATGAAAGAGTCAGTGATTATATGATAGAATGGAACGATAAGGACATTAATTATGAGTTTATGAAACATACGTTTGAATATGAAACCCCCGACCAATTATCTGATCCATCTATAATGAGACTTAGGATTTTCTATAAAAATATTGGAAGTAGTATTGACACTGGACCAGGTTATACAAGGGTACTAAAAACAGAAAAATCAATGGAAATATCAAAATTAATAAATGACTGCACCAAATATTTAATTAATAGAATATGTAAAAGCTATAATATATTGTACATTAATAGTCGTCATTGGGACCCATTCAATCATGCAGGAGCCGGCGATAAGAGGTGGGTAAACGATAAATTTTATGGAGATTATGAATGCTTGGTGAGATCTGTTAAATTTAAACTAGTATCAAAAAAGTAGATATATAGGTTATGGCATATTCAGATAAAGTATTAGATCATTATAATAATCCAAAAAATGTTGGAACATTAGATAAAACAAAAAACAATGTTGGGACAGGTCTGGTCGGAGCTCCTGAATGCGGTGATGTCATGAGGCTCCAAATTGAGGTTGATAATGATGGAAAAATTACAGATGCTAAATTTAAAACATTTGGATGCATGGTTAGCAATACGCCAATTAACACACCTGAAAGAATTAAAAAAGTATCTGATATTATAATTGGTGATGAGGTATTAACATGGAATGGGGCAATGATAGTATCCAATAAAGTTAAATCCATAGTTAAGAAAAATATTCCTATAGATGATATATTGTGTGTAACCCTTAGGGAGTCTTCTAGAAATAACATATCTCCTTTGCCAATAAAACTATTAGTAAGTAAAGATCACATATTTTGGGGATCTGATAATAAACCAATAGAAGCCGAGAATTTAAAACCCGGAATTGAATTATTTGAAATAACGGAAAATGAATTAAGAAAAATAACAAATATTAGACATAATGTAGATTTTAGGAAAAAACTTAGCGATAGAATGATAAAATTTAATAAAATTTTAGATCATTCAAGTTTACCACAAAATTCTAAAGGATATGTACATGGTATTGATTTTAGGAATAAAATATCTAATGCTTCAAAATTGATGTGGCAAAATGAGGAATATGTGGAAAATTGGAAAAAAGGAATGTCAAATATAGATTGGTCTAAACCAACATCTGTAGAAAATAAATTTCAACTTCTCTTCAATGAATATCAAATTCCCGCCAAATATAGTGCTGGTAAGATATGGATACAAACTAAATTTGGCCCAAAATCACCAGATTTTGTGATTCCCGGAAAAAAGAAAGTAATAGAGGTATATACTAGTAAGATGCCTCAATGTATGGAAGATAGATCTGATTCAAGTGGATGGGTAGAAAAGAAAATTAATGAGTACAATTCAGCAGGATATGAAGTCATCTGTTTAGATGTTGAAAAGATAAATAGCTGCCTACTAGAATTGGAGAAATTTGTTCACAATGGTATGGAAGTAATAGAAGTTAGAAAAATTAGAAATAAGAACGAATTAAGGGGATGTCAGAGATATGGAAAAGACGTTGTAATGTATGATTTGGAATTGGAAGAAGGATCGAATGTTTTCTTTATGGGCCGCGTAGGATCTCATAATTGTGGATCAGCTATAGCATCATCATCACTAGCAACAGAATGGTTAAAAGGAAAATCAATAGATGAGGCGATAAAAATTGATAATATGGATATTGTAGAAGAATTGAATTTACCGCCAGTTAAAATACATTGTAGTGTTCTTGCTGAAGACGCTATTAAAATGGCTATTAATGATTATCGAAAAAAGAATGGATTGGAAGAAATAAAATTTGATGATTCAATTATCCACTAAAACAAAATATTTATTTTATAAAATATTTAACATATTATTAACTATTATAAAATATTTAATAATAGCCATTTGGATAAAATCATGTAGTTAATTATTTTCTAAAATGCAAATTGGCGTCTTTCCTAATATGGCTCTCCTCTTCTTTTTTCTTATCTTCTTCGTAATAAATTTTACTAATAATTTTAAATAATTTCTTTGATATAGAATTACTAGCTTTTAATTTCACAGAATCTACTTTAACAAAATAATCATCTCCACTATGAATCCTTATTCCAGGAGTTAAAATTTCTCTTTTTTGAACTAAAATATCAAATTCGTCTATGGAAAATTTAAACATTGTATTTAATACAAATCTACTATTATATTCATCATCTTCTAAAGTAATATCACTTTTTTTTAATTTTGAAGCATTTTTTATTATACCTTCAACTGTCTCTTCATCTTTATTAAAGACAGATCTAATAGATGATCCTATTCCTTCATTAAATTGGTAAAATGTTTTAATTCTCATTAATCGTATATATTAAAAAATACAATTAATATCATGTGTGCGTTATAAAATCAACGATATTAAAACAAGACAAATCTTTTCCACCACCATAGGATATAGAACTTTGCAAACATTCTTTTAGATATTGATATCCCTGTATAAGAGTATTTTCTTTATATTCAATTAATATTTTTTTGCCTTCTACTCTATTAGATTTATTCGATTGATATATTGAAGCGCTACCCCAAAATTCTTTGTATTTTTTACCGTTGTATTCTATCATATCTCCTGGAGAATCAGAATATCCCGATAACAGTCCACCTATCATTACCATCGAAGCTCCCATTGCTAGACTTTTTGATATATCACCAGGTTCTTTTATTCCGCCATCTGCTATTATAGGATTTTTGGCAACTTGACAACATTCATGAATTATTGAAGCTTGACAATTCCTACTACCAAATCCGGTAGCTGGATATGTAGTGCAAGCGCTTCCTGGTCCGATTCCTACTTTACAAGCATCTGCGCCCCACATTTCTAAATCTATTACAGCTTCTGGAGTTGAAATATTACCAGCTATTATAAATGTATTTGGATATCTTGATTTAATATATTTTATCATTGCTTCCATCGAAATAGAATGCCCATGAGCAATATCAATTGTTATATAATCTATATTTAGATTTTGACTATACAAATTTTCTAATAAATTATATGAATCTTGTCCAACACCAATTGATATAGATGTTATTAGATTAAGATCATTCATTTTTTTAACAAATTTTTCTGTATCTCCAAATCTATGCATTATATAAAAAAATTCATTTTTTAAAAGGTCAATAGCAATTAATTCATTAATCACACATTCCATATTAGCCGGAACTATTGGCATTTTAAATTTGTTTTTTCCAAGATATAAAGACGTATCACACTCGCTTCGAGAAGAAACAATACATTTTTTTGGAACTAGATTAATATCTTTAAAGTCAAATTTTTTCATTAATAGAAAGAATATTTTTCATTTTCTATGATACAATAAATAGAACATGGAACTAAATTTATATGATTAGCATGTTCGTCAACAACAAATCTAACACACCCATCTATTACCTCTTCATTTGTAATACGTATTGTCATATTATTCAATCCCTTCAACATAATGTAGATAGGATCTTTTTTACTCACCTTTAAATGATGCTTTTTGCCTAATTTACCATTATTACCTTCGATAAAATAAGATTTATTTATAACGCTTTTAAGCTCGCTTTTTTTATCGAATTCGATTTTCATTTCGTATTTCATTTACCAGATTATTTTTATGATTTCCAAAAGGAGTATATTCCTTTTTCTATTTCGTATTTACTCCAAATTTTCATTTCTCTTTGCGGTTGGCATTTAGCCCATTCCCACATTTTTTTCAATCCTTCTTGTAGTGATGTCGTGTCCTTATAATCTAAAAGATCTACAGATTTTTGATATGTTGGAAAGCAATGTTTGGCTTCATGCCTTTCTTCTTTATAAATTATTTCTCCACCCTCTATAATAGATCTCAAAATTTCAGAAGCTTCATTAATAGAATAATATTTTGTGCCTCCAATATTAATTATTTGATTTTTTGTATTAGTTTGTACAGCACATTTCCAAAATGGCTCTAAACAATCATCGATATATGAAAAAGCCCTTGTTTGTTTACCATCCCCAAATATTGTCATGGGTTTATTATTCATATATTGATTCATCCAAATTCCTAATACATTGCGATATTTATCCCAAATATTTTGTTTGATACCATAAACATTATGAGGTCTTATAATACACCATTCTAATCCGTGTTGAATTCCAGCTATTTGTATATCGGATTCACAAGCAAATTTAGCAACTCCATATGGATCAATTGGATTTGGCC